>OFGR01002535.1_pt1 | contig 12017 bp, 22 predicted proteins | sample 1521811 | NCBI WGS metagenome assembly OFGR01 (sample SAMEA3504098, study PRJEB24116) | mouse gut metagenome | biome: mouse gut; feature: mouse-associated habitat; material: faeces | place: Denmark | collected 2011
TCGGAAATTTTTGAAGCCTTATAGAACAAGGGGTTCGAGTTTCCGAGAGCACACAACAAAGAAAAGAGGTGATCAAGATGGATGACACACATAATCATTGCAATACAATGGATCTGGTAGAGGATAGGACACAACAAATCGTAAAAATCCTTGAATCAGAAGATATTACTTATGGAATGGCTAAGCAGATCATTCAAAGAGTGGAAGCGGAACTTCTAAAAAGTGGAGATACGTTTCTGAGCCAAGCGAAGTTCAAAAAGGTATCTCCATTAATGTTTATCAGCCATCACTGATGTGACGGGATTCATATGAATATTGTAATTTCTTTACAGTATCATATAAATCAATCACCATTTCGTCATAGTTTGGATTTGACCAATCGTGATTATGGGCAACTATCAAAGCAGCAAGGACACCTAAACTGTCTCTGGTTTCTACAGCAGGCATTCTAAGAGCTTGATCATTGTCGTTATAAAATTCCCAATTTGGCATGATAATGGTCTCCTTTCTTTCGTACTCGGCTCTGGCGGGAGTCTGTAAGAACAGTATAAGGGAGATAAGTAGAAAAGACAATGCAGCAGATGGAGGATAGAGATAAGAATAAGACATTTACGCAAAGAAAAGGGTGATAAGAATGAGTAAAACAAATATGACAGTACAGGATAGAAAAAAAGAAATTGATCAAATCAATAAAAAGCTGGCAGTTATTGGCGGAAGAGAGTTGCTGATAGTACATACGACGATTACAGCACTCTATAACAGGCAGCAGCTTGATGAATATGAAGAGTCATTGAATCAGCCGATCAGGGAACCGGAGCTGGCAGGGAAGTAGAGGAGAGATGTAAGTATGCCAAGGGTGGCCATTAAAAAGAAAGACTATAAGCAATCAGATTTGTCGGCATATATAGCTGGCAGGATGTATGCCATGCGGATCAAGCAGGCGGATATGGCGGATGAATTGAATATTAGTCAGCCAGCATTTTGCAATCGCTTGGCAAACGGATATTTTACATACAAGGATATGCTGACAATATTCAAAAAGTTGGGAACTACGGACGAAGAGATATTGAAACTGATGAAACTGTGATCCGATCGGCGTGCCTCCTGTGCGGCACATATGCTGAATGTGTCGCGACTGATCTAACCTCTGATTTTCATAAGCGGACACAGCGCGGAATGCGTCTGTGTGCCGCGCAGGGGGGCACACAGGGCAAGCAACATGGATGAAAAAGCACTTTCTATAGTGTTTTAATTTTTGCATTTTTTCATCAGATCACCTATGTACTATTGCATTTAAATACACGCTTGGAGACGGCAATTATTATGTGCTAAATTCCAGCAAAATCAAGGCTTAGATGGCCTGTTGGAAACAATCTAACTATATTAAAGATGGAGATCGTACCGATGGCATATTTCAAAAAAACATATGATATGGGTGATGTAATAGATCATGAATACAGCTTCGCCGGAAATTACGGTGCCAAGGGAGAAAAAAGGGCAGCACGGGTGAAAGCGACTCCCGAACAGATTGCAAGACAGAATCTGACCAATAAAGCAAAGAGGGTGCGCCGAACCATAATATTGAACTTTCACCCGTGGGATCTGTGGCTCACATTGAAATATCCGAGAGGTACAAGGAAGACGTCAAAGGAAGTGCTCAAAGATGTGAGAGACTGGACAGAGAAACTTCGGAAAAGGTATAAGAGGGCGGAGGAACAGTTGAAATGGATCCGCCGGATCGAGATCGGAAGGTATGGCGGCATACATATACATATACTGATCAACCGTCCAAGGACGATACAAAATGTTGATCTAATCTGTAAGGAGCTGTGGGGAAGGGCAGGCATTAACTTTCAGAGCCTTCGGGAAGAAGGTGGCTATGAGCAGCTTGCAGATTATCTGACCAAGAAGAGCAAAGACGATGAAACAGAAGGACAGCTAAGCTTTCTGCCGGAAGAGGACAGGAAGAGGTGCCTTAGTTATTCTACTAGCAAGAATCTGGTACGCCCAGAAGACGTATTCGGAAAAGACAATAAAAAAAAGTATAGTCACTGGACAATGCGGAAGATCATTCAGGAGGGACCGAAACCAAGGGAAGGATTCTATATTGATAAGAACAGTATTCGAACAGGTGTCAATCGCTACAATGGCATGAGTTACTTTTACTATACGGAGATCAGGATAAAAAGCAAGTGGGAGACGGTTAATGCAGGGGATTGTGGATAAGTGTCTCCGCATAAGTAAAACACTAATGCGGAGGATATCTGGGGGAGGTGAAAATGTGCTGAAAGTAAATGTGTATATTGAAACAGACAATGGCAGTAAAAAGAAGCTGTACAGGGGGTACGGTGCTGTTGTGGAGTTTCTGAAAAGAGATGGGAAACCAGAGATACGGAAAGTATCAGGCATGTGTTATGGTAATTGGAATCTTGCCTACATACAGGCACTCACGGAAGCGCTGGATCTGCTGATAAAGCCCTGTATCGTCACGATGTTTGCCAATAATGATTATGTGTGCGGAAATATCTGCAATGGCAGGGTAAATGAGTGGCGGTTAAATGGATGGCACACGGCTTTAGGGGAACCGATTGCCAATACAGATGAGTGGAGGGATCTGTGCAGGGTTTCATCAGGACATCAGTTTCATTTTGTACATATCAGGGAAAAAAGTGTCTATAGCAAAGAGATACAGGCGGAAATAAAGGAAATACGGGACAGGGGCAGATACTGGCAGCAGATGCAGCTGTCCTAATGCTAGGCAGGAGGGAAAAGAGGAATGAAAGTAATAGTGGTGAGTAATTATAAGGGAGGCTGTGCCAAGACGACAACGGCAGTAAATCTTGCATACAATCTGGCAGCGGGGGAAGGGAAGCGGGTACTGCTGATTGACGCCGATCCGCAGGGAAATGCAAGTTACATTTTGTGGCGCTATAATCCGAATGCGGAAACACTTCTCAGGATATATAGCGGGAAGACTATAAAGAGTCTGATAAGGCGCAGTAAATACAAAAATCTTGATGTGATTCCATCAATGGCGGAGCTGGAACGTGTCAACAGGGAATCTGATGTACGCGGATTGAGTCACAATGAGCTCCGCAGACAGATCGACAGTATGGCAGACAGATATGATTATGTGATCATAGACTGCCAGCCGACCATGCAGTTTCTGACATTGAGTGCGCTGCACGCTGCAGATCTGGTGATAGTTCCTTTTAAGGCAGCAGGTTTTTGCATAAATGGACTGGAACTGATGCGGGATTATCTTGAGGATGCAGCGCAGAAACGGGAATATCAGCCAGATCTCAATTATGCGTGTCTTCTTACAATGTTCGACAACCAGAAGAAAAGTCTCAACAGGATCATGGATCTGATAGAGCAGGATACATATATCATTTTTGATACAATAATAAGCCGTTCGGCAGTATGCGAAAGCGCAGAGGATAAGAAAGTCAGAAAACCACTGTTGAAACATCGGAAAAACAGCAAAGTGACAGCAGACTATCTGGAGCTGACCAAAGAGATTCTGTCTTTGATTGAGGAGTGATGTCATGGGAAGTCTAAGTAAACTGATAAAGGAAAAAGGCGGGGATCTTGGAGAGTCAAAAACCAGACAGATAAAGGTACAACAGATACACCATACGAAGCTGAAAGAATCCGAATTGAATTTTTACACCAGAAGCGACAATGAGGTGGAGGAGCTTGCAGATACCATGCTCATCGCAGGTGGCATTCTACAGCCGCTCATCGTAAGGAAAACCGACATGAGTGAGTATGAAATATTAGCCGGACATAAGCGCAAACGTGCCAGTGTCTATAATGTGGATCGCGGATATAAAGAGTTTGAATTTCTTCCCTGCATTGTGATTGACATGAGCGGGCTGATGGCAAAAAAGATATCCGAGAAGATACTTGCAGAGCAGGGTGACGTTGAAGATGACAGGATGCTTGATATGATTGCCGAGTATATAGTGATCTGCACGAACAGCACAGCCAGCGAAAGCAGTCACTATGAAAAGATGATGCAGGCCGTAAGGCTGTCAAAGATTCTCCCGGCAATGCTTGACAATGAAGAGCTGAAAGGACGCGCCCTGCGTGCGGAAATTGCAAAGGAAATGAAGTGTGGAGACGGACAGGTCGGAAGATACCAGAGCATTTATAACAATCTGGCGCCGGGAGCGATGGAGTTCTTTAAGAATGGGCAGATCGGACTGTCTGTTGCCTGCAGACTGGCTGGTCTTGATAAGGGGAAGCAGGAGGAGGCATTAAAAAAGCAACCGATGACACTGGCTGACATCGAAGCATTAAAACAGGGCAAAGATACAGAAACCGTGTCCAACTTGGACACCAGAGAAGTACATGGGAGTGTGTCTTTAGATCAGGCAAATAGCAATGAAACCGTGTCCAACTTGGACACCAATAAAGAGATAATTCCGCAGCCGGCGGCAGAGGACAGAGATCTTGAACAGACTATCGCCGACAGAGCGAAAAGCAAGCCGGCAGCAGTGGAGAACGAAGAGGATAAAAAAGATACTGTTGCTGAAAAGACAGAAATTTTACAGCCACATGGAGTAGGTTATACGCCGGAAGAGGTAAGACAGATTTACGACGAGCAGATCATAATGATACGTCAGTTTGAGCGGATAAGGAAGTTTGGAGATCTTTCGGAAGATGACGAACTGCAGTATAAGAGATCCCAGATAATCCGGGATGGGATGACATATATACTGGATGCAATTCGGGAGGGAACCATATGTTGAAGGATATTGTAGAAGATCAGAAAAAGCAGGGTGCAGAATTTGAGACGGTTACAGTATATTGTCCATACTGTCATCAGGGAATGGCAGCAGAAGCAACTCTTGATATGGTGAGAAACGAGGAGCTTTTAAAGGAACTGGCAATAGAATCTTGTCAGTGTCCAGAAGCACAGTACGAAGCTAAACGGAAACAACGTGTTGAGAGTGTTGACGAGAAGGTAAATACATTACTCGGAGAAGGATCTGATGTGTCTGTAGATGATGAAATCCTCGATTTGATCAAGTCTATGTCAATACATATCTGTTACGAAAAAATCAAAAAAATGAATATCCAGATCAACCAGGTAGTAAAGGTAAGCATCAGCATGGATGCAAACGGACTGCTGGATATCAAAAAGGAAATCAAGAACGTATCACGTCAGAAGATTTAAGGGAGGAAGATTGATGAGTACCAGCGAAGTGATCAAAAATCTGACCGAAATGATGATGGCCACAGACAATGAAAAGGATTTTGTTACATTGAGTGAGGCGTTAAAGCTGATTGCAAAAAAAGAACAGCACAAAGTAGCTGTCCCGTGTAATATTGGGGACAAGTTGTATTCGGTCATTGGCGAAAAAGTGAATACTTATGTGATAACCGGATTTCGTATAGATAAAGAAAAAATATATATGGAAACAGAGGAAGCCATGTTTCTTCCGGCAGATAAGATAGGAATAAATTATTTTTTTTCACCTGAGCTGGCAGAAAGGGAATTTAATAAGAAGTGGAGGAAAAATGTTTGAGAAGCATACTACATAGCAAGCAGGACGGGACATGTTACCTGTGTATGTTGCTGCATGATGACCATGGAAGAAAACAGACACAGGAGCATCATGTGTTTTATGGCACCGCAAACAGGAGACTGTCAGAAAAGTATGGTCTGAAAGTATATCTTTGTATGAGGCACCATACATACGGTGGCGGCTCAGAGGCTGTTCACCAAAACCATGATATTGACATCAGGTTAAAAGAAATTGCACAGAGAGTTTTTGAGAAAGAATATCCTGCGTTAAATTTCAAAGCAATATTTGGAAGAAATTATGTGCCCTTTTGACTCCTGGTGAAAAGGGGTTTTATATATCACATATGCAAAGAGCCATGATAAAGCCATGCTCCGTAAAAGGGGCATGGGGAAAGGAGAGAATTTGATAGAGACGACAGCAAAGGAATTGTTGGAAAACCATAAAAAGTGTTTTTGCCGTTTAAAGAGAAAAGAGCAGGATAACAGCACAACAGAGGAGGCAAAAGAAAACTTCCGCCGGAAACCATATATGGGAATGTATAGGAAGCAGGATCAGTGCGAAAATGATCTGGGAGGCAGATAGCATGACGAATTTTGAATGCATGAAACAGAAGATTGTCAATACAGTGATGGGATTGGACGAAATAGAGCTGCTCAATCTGGCAGATGATACAGAAATGGCAACAAGTGAAGCAGAAGGAATATTTAACTGTACAGTCTGCGAAGAAGTATATGGCGAATGTGGGACATGCTCTGGTACCAGGGAATGTAACAGTAAATATCTTGAATGGTGTAGAAAAGAGTATTCAGCGGGCGACAGATTATGTTTGAATTAAACAAACTTTACCACATGGACTGCATGCAGGCCATGAAAGAAATACCTGATAAATATTTTGAGATCGCCATCGTAGATCCTCCATACGGAAGGAAAGAACATGGAGGGAAAAACCACAGTAAATATGTAAAACAAAAAAATGGCAGCAGAATATATGTTAAACATGATGGGTATGCAAAACGCAACTGGGACAACAAACCAGCTGGAAAAGAATACTTTGACGAGCTTATGAGGGTTTCAAAAAATCAGATCATATGGGGATGCAACTATTTTGATTATCCACTTTCGGGCGGAAGGATCATCTGGGATAAATGTAATGACGGCTCTAATCAATGCGGGGCAGAGATAGCCTACAATTCAATGAATAACCGTGTTGACATGGTTAGATTTTTGTGGCGCGGAATGATGCAGGGCAAATCAATCGCAGAGGGTACTGTGCAGCAGGGTAATAAAAAACTGAACGAAAGACGCATACACCCAACACAGAAACCAATAGCTCTGTATGAGTGGATAATCAGCCAATACGCAAAGGCGGGTGATAAGATCCTTGATACGCATGCAGGCAGCGGAAGCTGTTGTATTGCAGCCCACCGGATGCGTCATGAATGGCTGGGATTTGAAATCGATGGATATTATTTTGAAAAAGCACAACAACGTATATGTCAGGAACAGGCATATATGACAGTATATGATTTTATTTAGGGAATAGGAGAGATGCGATATGTTGAAATGCAAAATATGCGGATGTGAATTTAATGCTGTCAAGGAAAGACATTATATTTCCCGCGACAATGGCAAAACCGGACTGACGGCTGCTTTCGGAAGCAATCCGGAAGATAAATTGTATGACACATTTGATTGTACCGCCTGCGGTTGTCAGATAGTTGCACAGGAGAGGAAAAGAAAGTACGACCTAAGAAAAGATAAGGATATTGTGATAATAAAATGAGAGCAACATGTGAGATCATTTCGGACATAAAGGATGGGAAAGAAGTATCATATGAGGAATTAAAGATGGCGTGTCTTGTACAGTCATTCCTTCTATTCCAGTACCGGAATGATGTAAAGAAATTGTTAAAAGGCGGGATAGATGCGGATCTGGTGAAACAGGCGTGGTATTCAGATCCCCAAAAAGCATCTGTAGAGAGTGGGATATCATCCGTTTATTGGAACGGAATGAAGGGGGACCCGGTACAGTTTCTGGGACAGGCACATATTCCCGGAACGCCTGAATATGAGCAAAGAAATAAAATGAGTAAAGCTGTGTTGGATAAAGTGTTGAAAGACGGAGAGAAGAAGTAAATAAGGATTTGATGGAGAATGGGAGAAAAGGAAGAATGAGTAATGATTTGATTAGCAGAAGTGTTTTAATGCAGTCGTTGAGAAACAATGTATTGGTTGATGTGACACCAAACCTGGAACAGGCAGTTGAGGAACAGCCTACCGCCTATGACGTGGATAAAGTTATTGATAAAATAAATACCATATTTAAGCATCATACTGCGACTAAAATAGTGCAAAGACTGGTTGTTGAGACTATAGAAGCAGGAGTGAGCAACTAAAATAAGGATTTAAGGAGTAAACAATATGGAGGATGTTGAAAAATCCGAAAATTTCAGGCATTAGCAAGGTACATAGAGAATTATGATTACAATAATCTAAATTTGTTAATGTTTCCGAAAGAAGATGGAAAATTTTTGCTGGGAGCGTGTAAAAGTCAAATTAAGGATTAGCGGAGGTATAAGATGAAAGATGAATTGTTAAAGATTGCACAAGAGAGCCTTTCGTCTGATGAGGTAAATCAGATTGTGAAGGAAAAGTTTATGAAAGCGCTGGGCGATGCTGTTGAATCTGCTTTTATGTGGGGAGACGTAAAAGATGCGCTCAAGAAAAAAATAACAGAGGTAATGGTGCCCTATATTGAAAAAAATGATTTTACGGCGTATCTGCCTAAATTAGATTCTGTGCTTACAGAATTGGTAAACTCTGATACATGCACAGGGAATAAGCAGATATTAGAGAATTTTAAAGAGCTTATGATTGAGCCAGATCAGAAGGAAATCAAAGTTACGGATTTGTTTAAGGCATGGATAAAACAGTGTAACAAGGATATTAAGACTGACGATCTGGAAATCTGCTATGACGATGGTGTCTCGTATTCATGCGTGGATTGCGAAATGCGGGTAGAGGAATTGGACAGACCCTCATGGAGCAGTTGCCAAAGGGCAACAATCACGTTTGAGAATGAGCATGACGAAAAGCTTAATATTGAAATTCCTGTTTCTAAGTGGATATGGGATAGCGGAAGAGAAGAACCATATACGCTTTCAATCTCAAATGATGTGCGTATTTCATCGTTACGCAGGCTGGATGATTTTCAGATATTGCTTTTGCGGTTGGAGAGGGCACAAACAGCAATCATTATAGATAAAGATTATGAAGAGGATTTGATTTATCCAGAGGCAGAGCCAGAGGCGATCTTTCGCTAAATATGGGTATACAATGGAAGATTATCGAAAGTTTTTGAGGACAGTTTATTGAAATATAACAATCCATTTTTGGATGAATGGAAAGATAAGTATATAATTCACTATTTGAGTGGAGATTATGTAAATTGTAATTATCACAAAACTGACAGAAGTAAGGATATAGAGGTTCTAATTACAAATTATTAGACTTAAAACATCGGTTTTATTTGGAAGGAGGTGATATAAATAAGATTTTATTATGAAAATTATTGTGGTGACTCAGGACATTTCATTTTAAAGAAAACAGAAATTCCAAAGGCTATTATGTCGGCTTGGAATATTGAAGCAAGTCTAAGTATTGTTATAGAAAAGATTGGCAAACATCAAGAAAAATGCAAATTAATTTTTTCTCCGTTAGAAGATAATGATATAAATAATAAATGGCTTAAAGAATATGGTCTTTATATAAAAGATGGAGATGAATACAGAGAATTGCATTATATCAAAGATGATAGTTTAGCATGGAGTCCCAATAATTATGATGGGATTTTACAATTAGTATAAGGTTGGTGATAGATATCCGAAAAGGGTTTGAAAAGCGTTTTAATCATGGTGACATTGTTTATTGGTGTAATAAAAGCGGGAACGAATACAACGTCAAATATGGCAGAGTAGATGAACAATTTTCTGATGCCGTATGTAAGGATTTTGATGGAGGTTACGAATGACTGAAAAATATGAAAATAGAGATCAAAAATGTGAATGTTGGAAATGCGAACTGAAGGATACGTGTCCTTATAAGGATAAGTACCAGAGGCTGCCAAGAACAGCACCAGGAGCGTTGGGATTGTGCAAAAAGCTCAAGAAGTAGCAAGCTAAACTGGAACATGGATCATATCTGTCATATACAGACGGTCCGCGGGGCAGAATAGCCTTTTGCCCTGCAAAGGGATTATATATCACAGGAACAGGAGTCACGGCAAAGTCCCGGTCCGGCGATGTTACACTCCGGACTGGGGGAAAGGAGACTGCAATATGTATGAAGTATTCGGGGAAATGGATTCCATGGAGGAGATCAACACTGCTGCCAGGGGACTGAAAGACGAGGGGGACAAAGAGAACCTTTACACACTCGCGAAAGAAAACGGCATTGACCGCGCATTGGCGGACATGTATCTTGACGGTACAATGGAAGACCTCTGTTGCGACGCCGCAACGGCAGCGCTCGGAAAGATCGACGTGGAGGCGGCAGAGCTCAAGCCGGTGGAGATCATCGCGGACTGGGTGGAATACATCAGGACACTGTGCAGTGATGACGAGACATTTGCGCAGGGAGTGCGCAGGAAGGGAAAGAGCCTGAAAGGCTGTATCGGGAGCCTGCTGGGATGGTCTTTCCGGGCACGGTACAAAGTGGGGAAGGATATCATAAAGGCAGCAGGGATCAGCAATGCATCGGTAGAGATGGGGATCCCCGGAATGGGGACAGCCAAAAAGCTGATAAGGGAATACTACCTTGGGACGGGAGGTGCCGGAAAGTGAGGAAGGCGGGACTACTCGGCAAAAAGCCGCTGACAGCCACGCGCAGGATGCTGGAGACGGCAAAGAAGGACACGGGGACGGAAAGGCGGGCAGGAAGGTGGGACGGTATCGACACATACACGGAATACGAGAGCAGGTACTATTTCCGGGCAATGATATCCGCCAACAGGGAGATCCTGGAGGTCGACCTGTTCACGCGGCGGGACCTTGCATCCGGAAGGAAGGATCCGAGGTTCCGCATATTCCTTGACCGTGAAAAGAAGGACTTTGCAAGCTGGGACATGGTGCATGAAAAATGGAGCAGCGCGAAGATCGACATGCTCGAGACATGCGATGACAGGTACAGTTATTCATACCGCGGGCGGAACCATGCATCGAAAGAGACACTGGGCATGGTAAACAGGTATCTTTATACGGGCTGCATGAACGATGTGGAGACGGCAGTCCTTGATTTCCAGGCAGGGATCAGGAAGACCGAACTGTCCCAGAAACACAGGCTGGTGACGGATGCGATAGACAGTTACATGGGCATGGTGCCGGACAGCCTTCCCGCGGACTGGATGAAATTTGTCAATGACAGGGTGCTGGAACACAGCGTATTTTATACAAAGGAGACCAGGACGGGGTACTGCACGCACTGCCGGCTGCATGTACCGGTTCCTGACGGTGTAAGGCACGGCCAGACGGGGAGATGCCGCCAGTGCGGATGCAGTGCCACATACAGGAGCTGGAAAAAGCAGCAGCAGCCGGATGTCCGGACGCAGCAGCAGCGATCGATAAGAAAGATTACCTTGCGAAGAAATCCGTATGGATCTTCGGTGGCGACGGATGGGCATACGATATCGGCTTCGGCGGCGTAGACCATGTACTGGCAAGCGGACAGGATGTAAACGTAATGGTATTCGATACCGAGGTTTACTCCAACACAGGCGGACAGTCCTCCAAGGCAACACCTACCGGAGCCATTGCACAGTTTGCGGCAGGCGGCAAGGATGTGAAGAAGAAGGATCTGGCTTCCATCGCTATGAGCTACGGCTATGTATACGTGGCACAGATTGCTATGGGCGCTGACTACAACCAGTGCGTAAAGGCAATTGCAGAGGCAGAGGCTTATCCGGGACCGTCCCTTATCATTGCTTACGCTCCCTGTATCAATCATGGTATTAAGAAGGGCATGAGCAAGGCTCAGACCGAGGAAGAGCTGGCAGTTAAGGCAGGATACTGGCACTGCTTCCGCTTCAATCCGGAAGCGGCTGCTGAGGGTAAGGATGCCTTCACTCTGGACAGCAAAGAGCCTACGGGCGACTACAAAGAGTTCCTGGACGGCGAGGTTCGTTACAATGCCCTGAAGCGCGCAAATCCGGAAAGAGCGGAGATGCTGTTTGACAAGGCTGCGGCAACGGCTAAGGCAAGATATGAATATCTGAAGAAGCTTGGAGAACTGTACAAGGCTGAGTAAGAGGAAGACCATTCCAGAACAGGGTGCAGCACAAAGACAAGTGGCCTGAGGATAATCACCTGCATGGAACTCCTTGTTCCAAGGGACTCCTAGTGAAGATACTAGGACTTCAACTTGTGACTTGGGTCATGGCAAGAGGGATGACATATAAGCAGCTTAGAGAGGACACAACCAATGAGC
>OFGR01002536.1_pt1 | contig 12012 bp, 13 predicted proteins | sample 1521811 | NCBI WGS metagenome assembly OFGR01 (sample SAMEA3504098, study PRJEB24116) | mouse gut metagenome | biome: mouse gut; feature: mouse-associated habitat; material: faeces | place: Denmark | collected 2011
CCCCCGCGCCCCCATCCCTCCCCTCCCAAGACTTTCGGACGCGGGCGCAAGGCGCGCCTTCGCCTCGCGGTCCGGGCCGCGCTGGTGTTTTTCCATTCCATAAGGGCTTGTTGAAACGTCCGGGCTTGGAATACCCTGAAAACAGCGGGGAGAGCGGTTCTTTCCACGCTTTAAATCTGGCTCAGGCGGAAAGTCTGATAAAAGATGGAGATGGAACATATCCAAGGAAGCAGGCATGTCATCCGATAAACAGGGCTTGTTCGATGCCCTCGGGCGCGCCAGCGTCATGGGGCTGCACATGGTTTCGGGGATCATCGTGGGGTGTCTTCTGGGCTACTGGCTCGACAGGTGGCTGGAAACCTCCCCGTGGTTTGCCGGTGCGGGGCTGGTATTGGGCATTGCTGCGGGATTCCGCAACGTTTGGCTCGACGCGCGCATATTGCTGCGGCAGGGGGAGGAGAGTGATGCAGGCAAAAAACGTCCGCACGGGCAATAGCGCGGCGGAAGGCGGGCTGACGGGAAGGAGCGCCGCGAAGGGCGGCCTTTTCCATTTCCTTGAAAAGGCCCTCTGGAAACGGGGCATCCATGACGAAACGCTGCGGCAGGTGCTCGTCTGGCAGATCGCGGCCGTGCTTTTCACGCTGACGCTGGGCGGGGCGCTGTGGGCCTTCCATCCGGTGGGGAAGTGGCTCTTTTGGTTCGGCTTCGGCGCGCTTCTTTCCGCATGGAATTTTTACGCGCTGATAAAATTTGTTCCTAAAATTATTTCAAATGGTTGGAGCAAAAACAATCTCATGGGCCTTCTCATTCACACCAACATGAGACTTTTATTTACTGGAATTTTGTTGTACATGGCACTGGTATGGTGGCAAGGCCCTCTGTCCGCGATCCTTTCCGGGCTCGCCGCGCTCCTCGTCGGGATGACCGCCGTGGGGTTGAAAAAGACAATGAAAAAGCCGTGTTGAAACAAAACGCGGCCAGCCTTTTTCTGACGCATCATACCTTCATTCGTACCTTTACCGACGCCGTGCCGAACTTTCGGCGCGGGGAGGGCGAACTTCGCCTTTTTACGGCGAACGGGCCTTTTTCGGGCGCACCGCGCGCGTAATGACCGACTTTCTCTTTAAGGAGCGCACACATGGCAGGCGGACTTCCTGAACCGATCCTCCTCTCCGAGCTGGTCCATCTGGACCACATCACCATTGCCGGACAGACCGTGGAATTCAGGCATGTTTTCTACACGTGGACGGCCATGCTCATCCTGTTCGCCATCGGCTGGGTGGTGCGCCGCAACATTTCCACGGTGCCGGGAAAACTCCAGAATATTTTCGAGATGATCATCGGCGGACTTGAGGATTTCACAGTCACGAACATGGGCGAGGACGGTCGCAGGGTCTTCCCCGTCCTCGGCGGCCTCTTCCTCTTCATCGCCGTGCAGAACATCCTCGGCCTTGTCCCTGCCTTTGACGCGCCTACGGCCAACGTCAACACCAACGTCGGGATGGCTCTCTTCGTCTTCCTTTATTACAACTATCAGGGCATCAAGCGCTGGCATGGCCACTACATCCGCCACTTTATGGGCCCCATGCTGCCGCTCGCGCCGTTTATGATGGTGCTTGAGTTCATTTCGCACCTCGCCCGCCCGCTCTCGCTGACGCTCCGTCTTTTCGGCAACATCCGCGGTGAGGAAATCGTACTCCTGCTCTTCTTCCTCATGGCGCCGCTGGTGAGCACCCTGCCCATCTACTTCCTCTTCCTGCTCGCCAAGGTGCTGCAGGCCTTCATCTTCTACATGCTCGCCCTCATCTACCTCAAGGGCGCTATGGAACCGGCCCACTAAGCCGCGGACTTCCGGGGGAAATGGTCTTTTGACCAACACAATACAACCGCTCAAGGAGCAACATACATGCGCAAGATTTTTGTGACCGTGCTCGCCACCGTAGCCATGATGGGCATCGCCAGCCTCGCTTTCGCCGCTGACGGCGCCGCCGCCGTGAAACTGGACTCCGCCGCTCTCGGTCTGGCCGTCATCGGCGCCGCCCTCGGCATGGCCATCGCCGCCGCCGGTTGCGGTATCGGTCAGGGCCTCGGCCTGAAGGCCGCCTGCGAAGGCATCGCCCGCAACCCCGACGCCGCCGGCAAGATTCAGGTGAGCCTCATCCTTGGCCTCGCCTTCGTGGAATCTCTGGCCATCTACTCCCTCGTGGTGAACCTGATCATCCTCTTCGCCAATCCCTTCGTTTAAGGTAAAGGCCGCTACCGGCGGGGCAACCCGCCGGTTTTCACCGGGGAGGGACCGGCAACGCGTCCTCTCCCCGCTTTTTCATCTCTAGCACAGCGGTATTACTATGCTCTCATTCAAAAGCGAACGTATCCCCAGAGCCACCATCCGTCGGTTGGCGGTCTACGTGCAGGTGCTCGAAAGCATGCAGCGCAACGGTGTAGAGGTCATCTCCTCCGGCCCGCTGGCCGAAGCCTGCGACGTCAACGCCTCTCAGGTACGCAAGGACCTCGCCTATTTCGGCGAATTCGGCGTCCGTGGGGTGGGTTACAACGTCGCCAGCCTCATTGCCGCCATCAAGGCTTCGCTCGGCGTTGACCGGGAGTGGCATGCCGCGCTCATCGGCGTGGGCAACCTTGGCCGCGCCTTGCTGCATCACAGCGAATTCAAGGCGCGCGGTTTCCACATCGTGGGTGCCTTCGACTGCGATCCCTTCAAGATCGGGGAACAGGTCTACGGCCTCGAAGTGACCTGTACGAGCGATCTCAAGGCCGCCGTGGAAGCCAAGGGCATTGAAATCGGGATCATCACCACGCCCCCGGAACGCGCCCAGCGCGCCGCCGATCACCTCGTCAACGCCGGGGTCTGCGGCATCCTGAATTTCGCGGGCGCCCGCATTCACGTGCCCTCCAAGGTCTTCGTGGAATACGTGGATTTCTTCCACTATCTCTACGCGCTGGCCTTCAGCATCACGGGAAGCGAGCACCGTCCCAAGTAGCGGCAAGGGGCCCTTTCCGTTTTCCTCGGTACCGTCCCGGCTTCCGGGTCGGGGGCCTTTTGTTACGGTCTTTTTCATCCCACTCCCAAAGGTTTTTCATGCCCCGCCTCAAGCTGACCATAGCCTACGTGGGCACCCAGTATCACGGGTGGCAAACGCAGGCCCGCAAAAACGCCGCCCCCCTCCCCACCATCCAGAACATCATCGAAGACGCGGTGGAGCACGTGCTCGGCGCGCGCACGCACGTACACGGCGCGGGCCGGACCGACGCCGGGGTGCACGCCGAAGCGCAGGTAGCTCATCTCGACATCCCCGAATCCCGGGCGGGCATGGACTGGCAGCTTGCCCTGAATACCCTTCTCCCTCGCGACATCCGCATAGCCGAAGCCGTCCTCGTGCCTTCCGCCTTCCACGCCCAGCACAGCGCCATCCGCAAAACCTACGAATACCGTTTGTGGCTTTCGCGCCGCTACACGCCGCCGCAGCTCTATCCTTTCGTCTGGTCGTGCGGCCCGGTGGACGTCGCCCGCATGGACGAGGCCGCCGCCGCCCTGCTGGGCACCCACGATTTCGCCAGCCTCAAAAACGCCGGGACCGATCTGCAATCCACGGTCCGCACGGTCCTCAACGTGAGCCGTTCCCCTGCCGGGCCGCTCCCCGAGGGCTGCCTTGAGCTGACATGGCGCTTTGAGGCGGACGGCTTCCTGAAGCAGATGGTCCGCAACATGATGGGGCTCCTCGTGGCCGTGGGGCAAGGCAAGCTCGAATCCGCCGCCATACGCGGTATTCTGGAATCCCGTGATCGCCGCGTCGCCCCTCTGACCGCCCCCGCCTGCGGCCTGACCATGAAAAAGGTCTGGTACGGCGACGAAGAGGGCGAAAGGGTGGAAAACGCCGCGCCGGAGCCCATGAACATGGTTGAATAATGAAGGATTCTGGGATAGCGTTTTTTCTATATTCTTTTGCAAGGAGCAGCGTATGCCCCAGGTTGCGGCACGGATCAACGAGCGACAGGAACGCTGGCTAAAAGATTATTTCCGCACCAAGAGCGCCGGGGCGGAATTCATTCTGCCGTGGGCGGTGGATACGTTTTTCCGCGCCATAACGTCTATCAAGGGCACCTTTACTCCCTCCGAACTGAAAGCCATCATCGAAGCCCACCGGGATGTGCGCCTCTTGCCCGAATACACGCGGCTTTCCAGCCTCTTGCAGCGCATTGCCGGTCTGTGCGAGCGCAACGGCACTCTCCACGGCGTCAGCCGTGCCGCACTGGAAACCAAGCTGAAGCGGCTGGACGATACCGAAGCGACGGCCCTCATGGTCTGGGCTTCCGCCTTTTGGGTCAGCCGCACCTGTTCCGCCGAAAATATGGATGACTACATCGCCTCCTATTGATACAGTGTCGGCAAGCTTCGCCGACTGGAAAACGCTCCGGGAAGCTCCGGGGCGTTTTTTGATCCGGCTTCAAAGCCCCCTTATTTGACAATGAAAAGGCGCTTCCATACGGGTGTTTTATTACCACAAAGACCGCATAAGAGCGCGTTTGCGGGGAAAGAGCGCAGTGATGCCAGAAGTGACGCGGCCTTCGCTGCGCCTCTAACAGTATTTGGCTTTTCCTGCGCCGGTCTTTCCTTTTCCGGCGGCCTTGGGGGGATGGCACACGCCCATGCAACCGCAAGGCGCCGGGGCCTGCTCTTTGTCGCGCCGGGTCGCCTTCGCTGATGTTCAACCATTGCGGCTCCTGATCCACAACGACGACGTGGGGGGAGCCCGGAGACGGTCCTTCCTCCTATCCGGGGATCGCGAGGATGGGGCGAAACGGCGGTTCGGGCCATTCCCGTGTGGGTAGTAACGCCTTTCCCGACGCTGCGCCGCCCCTGCGACAGCGTCAAAAACAGCCCTGTTCCAAAGCAGCCGCCCTGAGACGGCGCGGGGGCACGGCCACATTTTCCTTTCTCCAAACGGGCACAATCTTTGCAGTGAGAAAGCCATGAAAAAAATCTACAGCGTATGCGGCATGTGCGGCACGCGATGCCTGACCGAAGCGTATGTCGAGAACGGCGGAGCCGTCTGGGTGCAGGGAAATCCTCAGGCCGCCACCGGGACGGCGCTCTGCGCGCGCGGGCTGGCCGCCGTGGTACTGGAAAAGGACGCCGAACGTCCCCTCTCTCCTCTTCTGCGGACAGGGAAGCGCGGGGAAAACCAGTGGCGAGAGGCAACGTGGGACGAGGCGCTCGACACGGTGGCCGAACGCCTGCGCGCCGTGCGGGAGCGCTACGGTTCGGAAAGCGTGGCCCTCTCGCACCGGGGCGGCCCCTTCACGGACCTGTACGCAGCCTTCGCCCGGGGCCTCGGCACGCCGAACATCTACAGCCACTCCGTCACCTGCACCCGGAACGTGGATCGGGCCTGCGCCTCGGTTCTCGGTTTGGATCGCGGCGATCTGGTGATGGATTACCGGGAAGCCCGGCACATCGTGCTGTCCGGCCGCAACGCGCTGGAGGCCATCAACCTCCCCGAAGTAGCAGCCATCACCGAGGCGAAGGCCAGGGGCTGCCGTTTGACCGTCATGGACGTGCGCACCTCCGTCAGTGCGGCGCGGGCGGATACCTTCTTCCTGATGCGTCCGGGCACGGATTACGCCATGAACCTTGCCGTGCTCAACGTACTGATCGGAGAGAAACGCTACGCGCCCCACATGGCCTCGCGCATCGACGGCTTTGAGGACTTGGCGGCCTTCGTGCGGCCCTATACGCCGCAATGGGCGGAAGGCGAAACCGGCATCAAGGCCGAGCGCATCACCCGGCTGGCCCACGAGCTGGCGGAGGCCGCCCCCCGCGTCATCTGGTACCCCGGATGGTTTACGGCCCGTTACGCCGACTCCTTCGCCACATCCCGCACCGCCTACCTGATCAATGCCCTGCTCGGCTCCATCGGCGAGCGCGGCGGAATGCCCATCAGCCTGTCGATGTCCGAGGCCGGGGCACGGCTTACCCCCCTGTCCGCCCTGTATCCCGCCGTGCGCACGCCGAAGGCGGACAAATCGGGCTGGCAGGCCGGAGGACTGCTCCACCGCGCCTTCGACGCCGCCGTCAGCGGCGATCCCTATCCCCTGCGGGCCTATATTTCCATCCGCCACAACATCCTGTCGTCCCTGCCCGATCCAGAAGCCCTGCGCCGCAAGCTGGACAGGCTTGATCTTATCGTGGCCATCACCACCACGTGGTCGCCGACCGCGGCCTACGCCGACATCATCCTGCCGCTGTCTCCCTGCCTGTCCCGGGAGAGCATCCTCGCCTCGAAAAAAGGGCTCAGGCCCTGCTTCTTCCGGCGGGAACGGGCCGCCGCACCGCGTTACGATACCCGCGCGGACTGGGAAATCCTCTGCGGGCTGGCCTCCCGCCTCGGCCTTGATAAGCTGGCCTTTACGCGCATCGAAGACATATGGGCCTATCAGCTTCAGGGGACGGGCCTTGCTCTGAGCGATTTCGACGCGCAAGGCTTCGTGCCGCTCGGGGACGCCCCGCGCTGGAAAACGCTGGATGAAACCCATCTCCCCACGCCGTCCGGGAAGATAGAGGCGCGCAGCCGCCTTTGGTCCGAGGCCGGGCAAGACAGCTTGCCACCCTACGCGCCTCCGGCCCGGCCGCAGGGGGCCGACGCCTTCCGCCTCATCCCCGGGCGCATGGCTACCCACACGCAGTCGAGCACGACCAACAACCCCCTGCTTTCCGAGCTCACGCCTACCAACGTCCTCTGGGTGGAAAAAGGGCGGGCGGAGGCCCTCGGCATCACGGACGGCGATACGGTGGAGGTGTCGACGCCAGCCGGACCGGTGGGTCGCCTCAGCGCCAAGGTCACTTCCGGCATCCACCCGGAGGCGGTTTTCATGCTGCACGGCTTCGGCCATACGCTCCCGCAGGAAAGCCGGGCCTGCGGCAAGGGGCTGGCCGACGAAACGTGCATGATCGGCGGGCTGGACAAAGAAGACCCGCTCGGCGGCGGGCTGACCCTTCAGGAACACTTCGTAAGGATTCGAAAAGCGGACCCTCAAAATTCCTGAGACGCACACCCCTGCCGTGTACCGTAGACTCACAAAGGTGCCGGACGCGGCAGCCTCCGTGCCCGGCACCCCGCCTTACACCCCGATTGCCAACGCCAAGCGAGGAACCATGTCTCTTTACCGTTTTGTCGTCGATCAAGATCGCTGCATCGCCTGCCGCGCCTGTGAAGCCGCCTGCAAAACCGCGCACGACAGCGCCCCCGGCATCGCCCTGGGTTCTTTGCTCATGGATGGCCCGCGCTTTGAGGACGCCGAGTTTGAGGCGACCCCCATCCTTACGAAACACGCGCCCGCCGGGACTTCCGCCGCCGAGCCCGTGCCGGATGGCGAGCGACGGGTCGTACTGCACACGCGTTACCGGGCCTGCCCACAGTGCGGTCAGGCCCGCTGCATGGAAGCCTGCCCGCGCGGGGCCCTGATCCGCCGCGAGAAGGACGGCATCATCTTTGTGGAGGAATCGCTCTGCGTGGGTTGCGGGCGCTGCACCAAGGCTTGCCCGCATCACCTCATATGGGTGGACCGCCGTAGACGCAAAGCCGTTAAATGCGACCGCTGCAAAGACCGCCTCGACGCCGGATTGCCGACGGCTTGCGTGACGGTCTGCCCGACTCGGGCGTTGCGGCTGGTGAAAAAGGAAGAGATGACCTCACCGCGATGAAAAAAGCGGCTCCTTTTCCAAAGGTTCCACCCTCAATGGCGGGAACAGCACCTAAAATCTCCCGAGTACCATCCCGTAGGCCGCATGGGGAGGCATGTCCCTATCAAGCAGGCTAGCCTTGTACAAGGACAAGACATCGCCGACATCCAGCACCCCCGAAAAAAGGGCTTTCAGAAAAGCGGGGACAGCTTCTTCCACCGGCGACCTGCAGCCAGCAGGATCGGGCTTTTGTGGCGGAAAGCCATGGTCAGCAGGGAGTAAGCCGTAAGACGGGGAAAATATCCCGACGGAAGGGGCTCCACGGTGGCCGCCAAAGCGTGCGCCATTTCCAGAAGTTCCCTTTTCGTCTGGGGATCACGCGACAGGGAGGAAAACGCTTCACAGGCCGCTTTCAGGCAGGAAATATCCAAAGCCTGCTTCCACAGCACCCCGTGGGCCCGGGCCTCGGCTGAAAGCTCCTGCTTGAGGATAGCGGACTGGAGACGGTTTTTCTTTTTAAGCAACGAGCGGCCACGCTCATTGGTCAGCGACCCGGGATTGAAGCAATAGCGGTAAAGAGGGCTCGCAACCGTTACTATCTTCTCCGCCTTGAGAAGTACCCGGGTCGTAAAATATTCATCCTCATAGACATGAAGAGCGGGAAAGCGCACGTCGTTTTCCCGTAAAAAAGCGGCCCTATAAAACTTTGCATGAATGTACTGGAGGCAGAAAAGCTGAGGGAAGGCAGAGTTTCCGCCTTTTCCTCTAAATGGCGGTAAAAAGGGGAAGCACCCTTTCTATCGACATGCAGAATGTTCCCTACGACAACATCCGGGGCATTCCCAGCGGCCTCATAAAAAGAAGAAACGGCATGGGGAAGCAGGCAGTCATCCGCGTCCACAAACGACAGATAGCCTCCCTCAACATGGTCCATTCCCCGGTTACGGGCTTTCGCCACGTCCTGATTTTCCTGACGCAGGATGAAGAAGCGGCTGTCCTCTCCATAAATCGCCGAACAATACCCTCACCGCCATCCGTAGACCCATCATCAACGCAAAGGCAGGTCCAGGTTATCCTGCTCTTGCAGGCTTCTCAGGCACGTTTCAAGGGTTGCGGCGGCATTATAGAAAGGGATCACAAATGTTACGGACATGCTCCCTCCCGGATGCTAGAGCCGCCAGTAGGCCATACCCTCCTGACGGACATCGGAGGGTGAAAAATAGCCCTTTACATCAAGTAAAAGCGCGCGTTCCGGCGTAGAAAAACGATCCCGCAAGGCACTCAGATCGAGTACGCCCTCGTCCGCATAACGCCGATGCGGTACGGTCAGGATCAGCGCGTCCACGTTGCGCAAAGCGTCCAGAGGCGTGAAAACGAGGCCGTATTCCCGCCGGGCCTCCTCCGCATCGGCCAGCGGATCATGGACCAGCACCTCGACCCCATATTCCTCCAGTTCCCGCACCACGTCGATAACTCGCGTATTGCGCAGGTCGGGCACGTTTTCCTTGAACGTAAATCCCAAAATGCCGACCCTTGCCGCGTTGACCAGCCGTCCCTGCCGGATGAGCAGTTTCACGCAGGTCTCCGCCACGTGTTTGCCCATCCCGTCATTGATGCGCCGACCGGCCAGAATGACCTGAGGATGGCAGCCGAGTTCCTCCGCCTTGAAGGTGAGATAGTAGGGGTCAACGCCGATGCAATGCCCCCCTACAAGACCGGGACGGAAGGGCAGGAAATTCCATTTCGTGCCCGCCGCTTCCAAGACATCAAGCGTGTCGATGCCGATGCGATCAAAGATAACCGACAGCTCGTTCATCAAGGCGATGTTGAGGTCGCGCTGTGTATTTTCAATGACCTTGGCCGCTTCAGCAACCTTGATGCTCGGGGCACGATGCACGCCCGCCCGCACAACGGTTCCATAGAGCGCCGCCAAAAGGTCCAGCGTAGGCCCATCGCTTCCCGAAACGATTTTCGTCACCGTCTCCAATGTGTGGACGCGATCCCCCGGATTGATGCGTTCCGGCGAATACCCCACGCTGAAATCAGCACCGCAGCGCAGGCCGGATTCCGCTTCCAGCAGCGGGACGCATACCTCTTCCGTCACCCCGGGATAGACCGTGGATTCGTAGACCACCACGCTCCCCGCCGCCAAGTGGCGGCCCACCGTGCGGGATGCCTTCTCCACCGGGGAGAGGTCCGGGTTGCGGTGCGCGTCAATGGGGGTCGGCACGGCCACAATAATGACCTGTGCCTCTTTCAGTGACGCGGGATCGCTGGTAAAACGAACGGTCGACGCGCCGAGCACGTGGGCGTCGATCTCGCCTGTGCGGTCCGTCCCCGCCCGAAGACTTTCCACGCGGGCCTCATTGACGTCAAAACCAATGACCTTGAAATGCCGGGCAAAGGCCACGGCCAAAGGCAGCCCTACGTAACCGAGCCCCACGACCGCCACCGTGCTGCGGCCTTCGCGGAAGGAATCAAAGGAAGGCAAAACGGACATGCACATTCTCGTTAGGCTTGAAGTTCAGGCATCTTTCTTGAGGCGATCCGGCGCAAAGGCCACGATGAGCGCGCGGGCCAGAACGTTGGTCGCGTCCAGTAGCGGAACGCCCCGCACGTCCGGTTCCGTAAGCGCCAGAGGGATTTCGGTACATCCCAGAATGACGGCCTCCGCGCCCTGTTCCACCAGCTTCTCGGCTTCGGCATAAAGATCGGCACGGGCCTGCGGGCTGACGGGGTTCGACTGGGCCTTGATGCCGTAGGACGTGTTGCTGATGGCCTGCTGGACACGTTCGCGCCCCGCGTCGTCCGGGAACAGGGCGGTAAATCCAGCCTTCCCGAGAGCGTCCTGATACAGGCCGGTGGCGTAGGTCCCTTTCGTACTCAGCACGCCGATGGTCCGGGCCTGCGGGAGACGTTCCCGGATGAAGTCGATAACCGAGTCAATCATATGCACAAAACGCACCTGTGGCGCGGCTTCGTGCAACATGGCCACGGCCTGATCCATGATCCGAGGGCTGTGCGCTGTGTTACAGGGGACACCAATAACCGTCGCCCCGGCGTTTGCCATACGGACCATGATTTCCCCGATGGCTTCTCCGGGGTTTTCATCCGTCTCCCCAAGGAGAAAACGGGTTCGGTCAATAATATGTTCGGAAAGCGAGAACTGGATAACGGACAAATGGTCCTGATCACAGTTTGCTTTGGTCTGATCGAAAATTTTCCGCATGAGATCGAGCCCCGCATAGGGCCCCACTCCGCCAAGTACGCCGATGGCGCCGGTATCTGTCTTCATGGTATTTTCCTCTTTCTCAACTAAGAGCGTAAGGAGGAGTTTAGCCGAGCTTATACCAAGGGACAAGCCCCTCGGGAAAATCTAAATCAAGAGCGAGGCCGCAAAAAGCGCGGGCTTCTTTGCTGTGAAGCTGAAAAGTCGTAGAGAATACAAGCCCACATTTACTTTCCGTCCAGTGGGAAAGAGGCAAGAGCCTCGACCATAGGACAAGCAACCGCCTTCTCACACTACATACATCAAAAAAATGTACTACCTATATCATAAAACTATACAAGTAAAAAGTCAATAAACTCAAAAATATACCTTGTCTTTTAGATTGTATACTGTTCCAGCTATACAGTTGTCTACATGAATATCTGCCTGCATACACATCTAAATGCATTAATATCTATATATTTCTCCTTTTGATCACCAATATTCGTCAATTTTAGCCAAAAACAGCTTGTCTAATTTGTCTAAAAATGCGTCTTGTTTTTATACAAGTATAATGTTATGATTGTTTTACAATCAAGTTCCGCAAACATCATAAAAACAAACTAATTTCATGTATGCCTGTCTGCGTGTTCTCAGCAAGAATTGTCTAATCAAGTATAAAAGAAACGCAGGGCGTACATACTGCCAAAAGGAGGAAAACACTATGCAGAATTATTCAGGTGAAGTAGGATTACAGTATCATTTACAGATTCGTCCGGGCGATGTCGGCCGCTACGTGATCTTGCCGGGAGATCCCAAACGGTGTGAGAAAATTGCAAAGCATTTCGAGGACGCCAAACTGGTTGCAGACAGCCGTGAGTATGTCACTTACACAGGTACCCTCGACGGCGAAAAAGTGAGTGTAACTTCCACTGGTATCGGCGGGCCATCTGCGTCGATCGCACTTGAAGAGCTCGTGCTGTGCGGCGCTGACACCTTTATACGCGTTGGCACCTGCGGCGGCATCGACGTAAACGTCCAGTCCGGGGACATCGTGGTGGCCACCGGCGCCGTCCGGGTTGGGCACACCAGCCTGGAATACGCA
>OFGR01002550.1_pt1 | contig 11955 bp, 11 predicted proteins | sample 1521811 | NCBI WGS metagenome assembly OFGR01 (sample SAMEA3504098, study PRJEB24116) | mouse gut metagenome | biome: mouse gut; feature: mouse-associated habitat; material: faeces | place: Denmark | collected 2011
TAGCCGAAGGCGAACTTAGCCGCCGTACCGTCCGGTAAAGAGAGCGTATATGCAGAATACTTAGGAATTCTTATATTCTGGAACCGGAACACACCGGCACGGCAGGCAGTTTCATCCAGCGTTCGAGAGGCCATCCCCAAATCCCCGAAAAGTGTAAATCAATACAGTTTTCATCTGGCGTTCAAACGCCATCCTCAAAATACGTTATATACATCCACGCACTATCGTATTATAATACTCCCTGAGAAATATGAAAAATACATAGATAATATAGGAGCCATCAAAAATAAATATGGATATCAATTTCGAATACTATAAAATCTTTTATTACGCCGCAAAATACAAAAACATCACAAAAGCCGCCGCTGCCATGGGAAGCAGCCAGCCGAATGTGACGAGGGTTATCCGCCTGCTGGAATCGGCGCTTCAGTGCCGGCTGTTTGTACGCGAAGCAAGAGGAATTGCTTTGACCGAAGAAGGGGAACGGCTGTATGCCCATGTGGAAATTGCGGTGGCACAGATTCAGAGTGCACAGGAAGAACTGATGGCCGCAGAGCCAGGCAGTGCAGGCACTGTGGAAATCGGAGCGACGGAGACGGCGCTGCATTTATTTCTGCTGGATGCGCTGCAGGGATTTAAAGAAAGCCATCCCAAAGCAAGGATAAAAATCCATAATCACACAACACCGGAAATTTTAAAAAAGCTTGCCTATGGAAGCCTGGATTTTGCGGTGCTGACAACGCCTTTCCAGGTGCAGAATACATTTACGGTAACAAAGCTTGCCGTATTCCGGGAAATGCTTGCTGCCGGAAGCCGTTACCAGGAGCTGGCCCTGCACAGATGGAACTTGCCGGAGCTGGAACCGTTTCCGTGGGTCGGGCTTGGGAACGGGACGGCGACCTATGAGCTTTATAAAGACTATTTTTCCAGGCATCATGCGGATATCCGGCTGGACGTGGAAGCGGCAACATCCGACCTGCTGATTCCGCTTATCCGCAGCCATTTTGGAATCGGATTTGTGCCCAGGGAGCTGGCGCTGCCGTTTTTGGAAGAAAAGGAGCTGGTGCAGATTCCGTTAACGTGCAGCCTGCCAGAGCGGAGAATATGCATGGTTTGTGACCGCGGAAGGGAAAAGAGCACGGTATCGGTGAACCTGCAGAAATATCTGAAAGAAGTCCGGCATGCATGTGAGTGATGATTCCTGGGAATGGCACTTGAATGCATGTGCGTAATGTGTTACTGTTCACACAGGATTTTGCAGGGTCTGCCCCAGGGGCATTCACTGAAAAGTCCGTAAGAAAGTGATTCAGGAGTGAGCAAATCCCATTCGCGAAGCGAATTTAAAATGGATTTGCGAAGGTTACTGGTCACGGAGTGAACAGTAACCGGAATGTTTTTGGAATAGTATCCCGGGATTTGCCATTTGTTGACTTGTCCATATATACATGCTATATTGTAGAGAATATCAGAAAAGCAGTGGAGATTATTTATGAGAGTAATACCAATCGGCCCGGAGCAGTTTTCCGGATTTGTAGAAAAATATAAAATCTTTGATATGACAAGACAGCTTATGAAAAGGTATCTCACAAACTGGTATCACGATGATGCCGAAGCCTTTGCAGAAAATATGCGGGCTGACTTGCCTGCCGTATTGGAGCGGTATCACTTTTACAATGAATTTGTTTCGATTACAAATAATTATAACTTTGACCCGCCAATGGAGACTGTTTCCTGCACCATCCGGATTACCGATGAAGAAGATGGCTGCTGCTCCCGGTACACAGCAGTTTTTGACAGCCAGCTGAATGCTGCGGATGACTATATGAAAGGGTAACTGCAAACGAAGCGGAGCAGCTGCAGGATAAAGAGGCGTTTTGGGATTTTTCGGTAAGAAAACGGCAAAGCCGTTTTTCAGATGGCCGGGGAAATCAGATGGGACAGGAAAATAATATGATACCGTGTAATTGGATAATGCACAGATACTGGTTTTTCTTTCCCATATCTGTGCATTTCCTTTCTTTATGCCGGAGCGTGTCCGGATGAATGCTTTAATGCGTCGTTCCCATTGCAGCTGAAATATCCTCGCTATGCCCGATAAGCGCCAAAATGGCACATTCCAGTCCTTTTGCAATGCTTTCGAGCGACATGCATGGCGTTCCGATTGGCTTGTCTACCGCCTGTTCCATGGAGAATGGCACATGGATAAAGCCGCCGCGGATATTCTGGTATTTTTTGTCAATCAGGTACAGCAGTGTATACATCAGCTCATTGCACACATAAGTCCCGGCTGTATACGATACAAAGGCCGGTATGCCGTTTTTGCGCATTTCCGCAACCATTGCCTTGACCGGAAGCGATGCGAAATAAGCGGTTTCCCCGTCCTCTTTGACCGGCTTGTCAATCGGCTGCTGGTTTTCATTGTCCGGGATGCGGGCATCCTGAAAGTTGATGGCTGTTTTTTCCACGCAGATGCCCGAGCGTCCGCCGGCCTGTCCGACGCAGATGACAGCGTCCGGCTGTTCGGTTAAAATGGCTTCTTCCAGCACGGTTCCGGATTTTCCAAATACCGTCGGCACTTCGCGTTTTACAATCTGTGCGCCGCCGATTTCATCTGGCAGCAGCTTTACTGCTTCATAGGCAGGGTTAACGGATTCCCCGCCGAACGGGTCAAATCCGGTAATCAGAATTTTCATCATCAAATCCTCCTTAAATATAAATATGCGGTTCTAAAATCATGATTTTTCCATGCTCCATAACCATCTGGTTATCGATATAAATATCTGCATTATGTGCGACCAGGTCAAAATGCCCGGCTGCATCCTGCACGCCGCCCAGGGCAATGTTGCGGCCAAAGCCGATATGGAACGTTCCGTATGCGGATTCATCTTCAATATAGCAGCGGCCAAGGCAGCGGGAATAGGTATTTAATCCGATGCCGAATTCCGAAGCAGTCAGCATCCGGCTGTCTTCAAACCGGGCAATATAGTCTTTCAGCTTCTGCCCGTCCGGTGTGTTTTCAATCGACGTAATTTTGCCGCCGGAAATTTCAATTGCCGCCGGAGCGGCAACGGTGCCGATATATCCCATGGAGCCGTCCAGTATCAGCGTCCCTTCGGTACGGTCTTCCACAATGGACACATAAACTTCCACGCTGGCAGACGAAAGGCCTTTTCCATCCCGGCAGCAGCCGTTGAAAAATCCGGCCCTGCGCCCGCGGACGCATAAATGCAGGTCTGTGCCAAGCGGCGTGCGGATATCAATGCGGCTTGCGGACTGGTAATAATCCAGGATAGCAGAGGCCATGATTCTGCTTTTTGCCGTATCTGCTTTCAGGAAATCATAGGAAAGCATCGAAGCTCCGTCACGGGTGCTCAGCGGCAGCGAAAGAAACCGTTTTCTGCGGGAAACAGCCCGTTTGACAGCCCTTGTCGTAATCAGGGAATATTCCGAAGCTCCGATAATGGCATCGTATGCATCAAAGGCATGTTCCCGGTCGTTGAAATATGCGCCTGCATAAATGGACAGCTCCTCGAGAATCATCGTATCAATATGCCCGGTGAACTGTCTTGCGGCCTCGCTGAGTGCATCGACTTCCCTCTGGTAGCGCCTGCTTGAGACAATCAGCAGCTTTTCCCGGCTGCGCAGCTGTACCCAGTCGCGGATAATAATTTGTGCACCCTGCTGTATGTTCATGGCATCCGGCTATTTCATCAGAATCATCATAATAATCTGTACTGTTATCATAATGACTGCAATCGGAATCTGGTTTTTAATAACGCCAAACTGCTTTTTCATATCCAGCAGCGCGACAGGCACTGTGTTGAAATTGGCAGCCATCGGCGTGCACAGTGTTCCGCAGAAGCCGCAGGTCAGGGCAAGCATGCCGATAACAACCGGGTTTGCGCCGTGTGCAAGGACAAACGGCCCGCCGATGCCGACCGTCATAACGGTAATCGCTGCAAATGCATTGCCCATAATCATCGTAAAGAGCATCATGCCGAATGCATACACGATAATTCCGGCGTTGACATTGCCGGCCGGGATAATATGCTCCACCAGCGAAGCGACGACATCGCCAACACCGGCTGCGGTAAATACAGCGCCCAGGCAGGCTAACAGCATTGGCAGCATGGAAAGCGGGCCTACCGTAGAGAGCATGCGTTCCGAATCATTTAACAGTACCGCAGGTGTATTCTTTTTATCAAAAAGCATCAGGAAAATGGCAGCTGCAAAAACACCGATAGCCACACCGTTTAAAGCGCTGAAGCCAAGCACGTTCGTAGTCAGTGCTGCACCTACGGCGAAGACACCGATGCTCAGGGCAGGAACAAAGATTTTCATGCCGATTGCGGCAAAAGCAGCTTCGGTTTCTGACTTTAAAGGCGCGTTGGTACGGCCTTTTTTGACTTTGTGAAAAATAGCCGGCACGCACATCACAAGCACGAGAATGCCGCTTATAACCGAAGGCAGCCATTTGCCAAGCCCGATCAGGATGCCGAGCACGAACCAGAAGGTAAACGTGCCATAGCGGTTTGGGTTTTCCTTGTCCCGTAAATTTTTTACTGCCGTATAGATAACCATAAATCCTATAAAAATATAAATGACTTCCATAAGCTTGTTACTCATTGTAACCTCAGGGTCGAAAAAAAAGCTCATTTTGTTTCCTCCTCAGCTTTGTTTCATGGGTTAATGCCGTCTGGAACAGGTTCCGGTCAGGTTTTATCGTAGTATTTTTTCAACATCTTTTTATCTTTGATATAGTAAAAAATAATCGTGATTGCCGTTGCGGTAATGCAGACCGGGATTTCGACTGCGGCCAGCGAGCCAAGATCCACCTCATAGCCAAGCCCGGCCAGCGTGTTCTGCACTAAAATCGCGCCTGAACCGCCGACGAACAGTACCTGTCCGAAAAACCAGGTTACATTTTCCATGCCGGCAGCCATGCCTTTTAATTCTTCCATATGGTCTTCGTGCGGCTGCATGCCCCTGGCTGTAATGGCGCCTTCTGCCATAGGCATAACGACTGGGCGCACAAAACCTGCGACGCCGCCAAAGCCGACATTAAATGCTGCAAATATCGCACGCATGACGCCGTAAATGCCGATAACAAGCCCGGAAGTCGCGCCCTTGAACTTTCCAATCAGGGCTGCTGCGGCTTCCCGCAGGCCATTGCGCTCAAGGGTGCCGGTAACAAGCATAATCATAATAAAAATAGCCATATTCCGGTTTGCAATAAAATTGCTGCCGATGGTTTCGAGCAGGGTTACCGGGCCGAGCCCGCCGGCAATGCCGGTAAAAATGGCAGCCGCTACGATGATGAGAATCGAGTCGAGCTTCAGTGCAAATCCTGCAATGACAATAACGATTCCGAGAAGTTTGATAAATTCCATTTCAGTTCCACCTTTCTGCATAGTTCTTTCTGTATATTTTTCATCTATATTTGCAGCATGCATGGCCGGAATAGCTGGAACAGCCGCTGGATGGCTTCGGGCGGCTGTGGCGTGCAGCTGAAAATACGCAGCCTGGCAAACAATACAGAATGGCTGTGGGTAAAAACAGGATAAGATATCATTTTTAACAGGTATCAGACAGAATAGCAGCCATTAGAATATTTGCTGGATAATTGGATGTTTTATACAAAACAATATCTATATCATACCGGAATATGGGCGAAATGTCAAGAATTTGTAAATATTCATAACTGTTTTGTAAAAATAGCTTTTTATGGTATAATAATGCCACAAAAGGGCAGTGCTTTATACTGCATCTGTAACTGTATAGAATATGACAGCATTCAGGAATGATGAGGTACGAAAGATGGTTTATCTATTTCAATACGAATCCCCGCTTGGGGGCATGACGGCATTCAGCGACGGCACATCGGTTACAGGCCTGCATTTTGGCGGGAAGGAAGATAACGGCATCTGCCAGGACGGCATATACACGGAAAAAATGCTTCCGGTATTTGAGCAGCTCAAATGCTGGCTGGATTTGTATTTTCAGAAAAAAATCCCGGATTTTATGCCGCCGGCTGTCCTGCAGGGGTCAGAATTCCGCATGGCGGTCTGGGATATTTTAAAGCAGATACCATACGGGCAGACGCTTACCTATGGAGATATTGCAAAGATGGTCGCGAAGCAGAGAAACCAGCAGTATATGGCTGCCCAGGCAGTAGGCGGGGCATTGCGGAACAATCCCATAGCAATCCTGGTTCCCTGCCACCGGGTGCTTGGCTCCGGCGGAAAGCTGACCGGATATGCAGGCGGGCTGGATAAGAAGAAGGCGCTGCTTGCATTAGAATATGAAGCAAGCCGGCTGGCACTGGAAGTACTATAAAACTTCTGAATACAATATATTGACTTTTCATGAAATAATGATACAATATATGGTACTGATTGAAAGCAGACAATGAATCAGAATCCTGACCCCGCCAAAAGGAGCATAAGATGAAAATAACAAAAAGAAATGGTACCGAGGTACAGTTTGACCGTTCCAAAATCGCAGATGCTGTCTGTGCAGCCAACAAAGAAGTAAAGCCTATTTACCGCTTAAATAAATACCAGATTGAAGCCATTACGGATTCCGTGGAGAAAAAATTAAGCTCCATGACACATATTGCGCATGTCGAAGATATCCAGAATATGGTAGAGACCGGAATTATGGAAATGCGCGGGTACGAGGTGGCCCAGAAATATGTGCGTTACCGTTATAAAAGGGAACTGACCCGGAAATCAAATACGACCGATAATGGCATTCTTGCCCTGATTGAACATTTGAATGAAGATATCAACCAGGAAAATTCGAATAAAAACCCGGTTATCAACTCGACCCAGCGCGATTATATGGCAGGAGAAGTAAGCAAGGACCTGACGGCAAGGATTCTGCTGCCAGAAGAAATCACGCGGGCACATGAGGAAGGCATTATCCATTTTCACGATGCGGATTATTTTGCCCAGAAGGAGCACAACTGCGACCTGATTAACCTGGAAGACATGCTGCAAAACGGCACGGTTATCAGCGAAACGCTGATTGAAAAGCCGCACAGCTTTTTTACCGCCTGCAATGTCACGACGCAGATTGTAGCCCAGGTAGCCAGCAACCAGTATGGCGGGCAGACGTTTACGCTGTCGCATCTGGCACCGTTTGTGGAAATCAGCAGGCAGAAAATCCGCGCGTCTGTTATCGAGGAGCGGAAATCCTGCGGGGACAGCATGGACGAGGCAGTGATTCGCGAGGTGGTCGCAAAACGCCTGAAAGCGGAGATTCGAAACGGCGTCCAGACCATCCAGTACCAGCTGATTACGCTTATGACCTGTAACGGGCAGGCACCGTTTGTAACCGTATTTATGTATCTGGACGAGGTTCCTGCGGGACAGCTGCGGGATGACCTGGCTATGATTATCGAGGAAGTGCTGCGCCAGCGCATGCAGGGCGTGAAAAATGAAAAAGGTATCTGGATTACGCCTGCATTTCCAAAGCTGATTTATGTGCTGGATGAGGATAATATAACCGAACAGTCCGAATACTGGTACCTGACCGAGCTTGCGGCAAGATGCACGGCAAAGCGGATGGTGCCGGATTATATTTCTGCCAAGGTTATGCGTGAGCTCAAAAAAGGCGATGTTTATCCATGCATGGGATGCCGCTCGTTCCCGACCGTGGAAGACAGCCAGCGCAATCCGGATGGCAGCCGCAAATACTACGGCAGGTTTAACCAGGGCGTTGTGACATTAAACCTTGTGGATGTGGCATGTTCTTCTTACGGGGACATGGAACGGTTCTGGCAAATCCTGGAAGAACGGCTGGAGCTGTGCCACCGGGCACTGCGCTGCCGCCATGAACGCCTGCTGGGAACGGTTTCGGATGTTGCCCCGATTTTATGGCAGCATGGCGCGCTGGCAAGGCTGAAAAAGGGAGAAAAAATTGACCGGCTGCTGTATGACGGCTATTCCACGATTTCCCTCGGCTATGCCGGACTTTGCGAAATGTGCGTGCGCATGACCGGGGAAAGGCATACTTCGGAAAAGGGACGGGAGTTTGCCTTGAAAGTCATGCAGACACTGAATGATAAATGCCTGGAGTGGAAGCAGGCAGAGCATATCAGCTATTCGGTCTATGGCACGCCGATGGAATCCACAACGTACCGGTTTGCAAAATGCCTGCAGAAACGGTTTGGCATACTGAGCGGGGTAACGGATAAAAATTATATTACAAACAGCTATCATGTCCATGTGACAGAGCAGATAGACGCATTTTCCAAGCTGAAATTCGAAGCGGATTTCCAGAAGCTTTCCCCGGGCGGTGCTATCAGCTATGTGGAAGTGCCGGATTTGCAGAAAAATATCGAATCGGTGCTGGCTGTCATGAAAGTCATTTATGACAGCATCGTATATGCAGAACTGAATACGAAAAGCGATTACTGTGAAAAATGCGGGTTTAACGGCGAGATACAGATTGTGTCCGATAAAGAAGGAAAGCTGGTCTGGGAATGCCCGCAGTGTGGCAGCCGGGACCAGGATTACCTGTGCGTGGCCAGAAGGACCTGCGGCTATATCGGCACGCAGTTCTGGAACCAGGGACGCACGCAGGAAATCAAAGAGCGCGTGCTGCATTTATAATAAGGAAAGGAAGTATTATAAAAATGGAGCGGGGAAGCAATATTACGCTGACCGGCATGCCGGGTGCCGGGAAAAGCACCGTGGGCGTCGTCCTTGCAAAGGTGCTTGGGTACCGCTTTGTGGACAGTGACCTGGAAATCCAGCAGTCCACAGGGCAGCTGCTTCATGAACTGATAGACACGCACGGGGATGAGGGATTTCTGGAAATCGAAAACCGTGTAAACGCAGCACTGAAAACCGAACGCTCCGTGATTGCGACAGGCGGAAGCGCCGTATTTGGAAAAGAAGCGATGGAGCATCTGAGGGAAATCTCAACCGTGGTATATTTAAAGCTGCCGTATGAGTGTCTGGAAGCGCGTCTTGGCGACCTCACAGAGCGCGGCGTCGTGATGAAGCAGGGCCAGACGCTGCGCGATATTATGCGGGAACGGGAGCCGCTGTATGAAAAATATGCGCATCTGACCATTGACGTACAGCAGCTGGATATCAAAGGCGTTGTGCGTGAGATTGTAAATGCCATACACAGGGAGAAACATGCATGAAACAAAATCAGACTGTCATAGGGGGTGCTCACGGGCCGGTGTCGGTATTTCTTGCCGGAACCACGTCCGGACACGGCGTTCCCCAAAATATCCGTGAGAAAATCCATGATAAAGTCCACGCAGTAATCTGGAAATGCAAACGCAGGCTGGCAGCAGCACGCATTACGGCAAATCCCCATACGCTGCGGGAGACGGCAGAATATATCGAACACAGGTATCATGCCAGAAAGCTGCCGCATACATGCAGGCGCTATCAGGAATGCCGCCAGAATGCGAGGGTTTCGCTGATACATCAGAATCAGCCCCAGCTGCTTGGCAGGCCGCTGCAGGATTATTTTCCACAGAAGCTGCTGCATGCAGATGCCATCCGGGAAACGGAACAAAAGCAGATACAGCTTTATATGGAAAAGGTCATGGAATACCAGGAAAAAGCAAAGGCCGTGCCGGAACACGTCTTTCCGGTAGAGTTTGAATGCTACGAAATCCGCCTGAAAAAGAAGGGCGTTATCCATCTGAATATGGAACTGATACATGAAATGCTGGATATCAGCATAAGCAGCAGCCAGGAAAAGACAGAGAAAGTACTGAAACGTATCGTGCGGGATATCTGGATGTTTTATGGCGTTTCCAGCAGGGATATCGCGGACGAAACAAAACGCTACAGCCGGCTGGTCACGTATCTTGCCAGTTCCTGATGGGAAAAGATTTTTGGGAAAATTCGAGGGGCTGTCGCACGAAGCAAAGCATATACAAGGTATCGTATGAAAGAACGATGGAAATGAACGATATCTGGTATCATGTTTCTTCGTGTGGCAGCCCCTCGAATTTTGGATGTTCAGCCTGTATGTTCCGGCATGCAGGAAGCTTTTATGCCTGCCTGCGAAGGCGGAACCTGTGCACGGACTGGCGCAGCCCCTCTGCCTGGCCCTGCAGCTCTTTTGCGAGCCTTGCCGATTCCTGTGCCGTAGAAGCATTGGTCTGCACGACTTCGGATATCTGCTCCATGCCCTGGGTCAGCTGGCGCAGGGCGGATGACTGGGACATGGCAGATTCTGCAATCCGTTCGACCATCGAGGTTGATTCCTGTGCACTTGAAACGACGGACATAATAGAAGCGGTCGTCTCAGAGGTCAGGGAAGAACCATACTGCACAAGCTGCATCGAATTTTCAATGAGTTCTGCAATATCCTGTGCGGAAGCAGCGCTTTTGTTTGCCAGATCTTGTACTTCATCCGCGACAATCGCGAAGCCTTTTCCGGCTTCTCCGGCGCGTGCCGCTTCCACAGCAGCGTTGAGTGCCAGAATGTTTGTCTGGAACGAAATATCTTCAATCGTTTTGATAATGCCCCCAATCTGGTTCGACGATTTGGAAATATCATCCATGGCGCTTGTCAGCGCTGACATTTTCTCACTGCATATGGTCAGCTGTTTCGCAGCATCTGCGGAAGCAAGCCTTGCATTATCGGCGTCTTTGGATGTGCGGTCTACCTGGCCGGATATTTCCTGGATGCTTGCAGAAAGCTCCTGGACAGCAGAAGCCTGGCGCACCGTGCCGTTTGAGAGTACATCCGCGCCCGAAGCCATCCGCTCGGATTCTTCCGATACCTGGTCGGCAGTCCGGCTGATTTGGGAGAGGGCATGGTTCAGGGAGTCTAAAATCTGTCGCATTGCGTTTTGGATTGGAAGAAATTCACCCCGGTAATCATTGCCGATAGACAAATCCATGGTACCCTGTGCCATCTGTGCTAATTTATGGTCAATATCCTGAATATATTTTTTCAGTTCCCGTTTCGTCTCATGAATCGAGTTTACAAGCATTCCGATTTCAGAGGTATCTGGCTCCAGTGCAAATTCCGCAGAAAGGTTGCCTTTTGAAATTTCGCCCATCTGGTCGCGCACGGCAATGACCGGACGCAGCATGCGCCTGCTTGTCACAGCCATCATGATAAACTGTATGGCTGCGATAATCAAAAGCACGATAATCATTGCATACCGGATAAAGCCGGCCTGGGCATTCAGGTTATCAATGCGTGCCAGTGTCCGTTCATCCAGCCCTGAAAGAAACTGTTCCTTTAGGGAATTAATCTGGGAAATGGCTTCGCTGTATTCCGGTCCGTATACATAGGAAACAGCATCGGCACGGTTTCCGCTTAATACCTTGTTCATGGCTGCTTCTTCCAGCGGGACAAGCTCATTGGACAGGGTATACATCTGGTCAATCATTTCCTGTTCTTCCGATGTAATGCCGATTTCCTGCATAGCGGCAACGCCGATGTCCCGGTTTTTGGAATCATTGACTTCTGTCCAGTAATTGTCATAATGCTCCCTGTCTCCGGTTGCAGCAAATGCACGGACTTCGTTTGTCAGGTAAGCAGAACCGTTCATGAACCGGTTGGCGTTATAAGTCAGATTGAACCGTGCTTCGTTTGCTTCATTTAAAAGCCCGCGGATATGGCTGTTTGAAAATAGCGCAAAGCCCATGAATAGCAGGGCAAAAATCGATATCCCGTTTAAAATCATGGTCAGCGTGGATTGGTTTATGGATTTTTTCATGATTCATACTCCTTCCAGTGCAGCTTATGTACATTGCTGCAGGTATAAAACAACTGCTGCTCTAAAGCGTGTCTTAAAAATGCTTTCCGCAAAGCTTAAGATGCAGTCTGCTGAAATGCTTTTTAAGGAACGCCTTAACGTCTAGTGTACAGGATTTCTGGAAAAAATACAATCATATTTCCTGGGGATTTTTTAAGAAAAAAGGGCTGGCGCATTAAGAAAAATTTTTCTTAATGCGCCAG
>OFGR01002556.1_pt1 | contig 11936 bp, 11 predicted proteins | sample 1521811 | NCBI WGS metagenome assembly OFGR01 (sample SAMEA3504098, study PRJEB24116) | mouse gut metagenome | biome: mouse gut; feature: mouse-associated habitat; material: faeces | place: Denmark | collected 2011
GGGCGTTATGCGCCGAATTTTGCCATGTCTCTTAACGATATGGCGTATATAGCGTCTGCTGCCCTTAAAAGAAGAAATGAACTTTAAAGTATACTGGGACGGGGCCTGCAGCGAAGATAAGATCCGAAATTTTGCACCGAAGAATGTGGATGGTTTTGTATTAGGGACGACATTGCTGTTTGGAAAGAGTAAACCATATGGGGAAACCCTGCAGAATATAAGGGAATTAAAATTGGGGTAGAGTAGCTTGTAAAACTCCCTCTCTGTGCTATACTAAAGTATAGACTAATGATTCAGGAGGAATAAGATGTATAAGAATATTGAGAAGCAAAAGAATCTGAAGCTTAAAGATATGGTAGACTACCAGCCAGGCCAGGTAGTCAGCAGGACCTTGGTTCAGAATTCTTCCGTCAGTATGACAATTTTTTCTTTTGATAAGGGGGAAGAGATTTCAACCCATGCATCCGGCGGTGACGCCATGGTTACTGTGCTGGAAGGCAAAGGAAGGTTTACGGTTGGCGGAGAGGTTTTTATTCTCGAAGAAGGTGAGACATTGATTATGCCCAAGGATATCCCCCATGCCGTATTTGGAGAAGAACGGTTTAAGATGCAGCTTACGGTTTCTTTTTGAGTATTCCAATGTAAAGAAATTTGAATATAGTAAATGGTGATTTTGAAGGCTGTTGCATGAAACGCGACAGCTCTTTTCTTTTACATGTTTCTTTACAAAAGGATACAGAAAGGATATATTTAGATGATATTATACCATCAAGCAGAAAAGATGTCCGGACATTTTCTGTAAGCGATACACAGATTGAATATGGAGAACGTATATGGAACTGAGATTGTTGATTGTGGAGGATGACCGTTTGATTGCAGAGGCTACCTCGGACTATTTTACAGGTAAGGGATGGCATGTGGAGACGACTGGGGATGGGATACAGGCCTTGGAACTGCTGGAGGTGAAACGTTACCATCTGGTACTATTAGATGTGATGATACCAGGGCGGGATGGCTTTGCCGTATGCCGCCAGATTCGCAAAAGCTGTGATGTGCCGATTATTTTTATTACTGCCCGTGTGCTGGAGGAGGACAAGTTGAATGGTTACGCCCTGGGCGCCGACGACTATGTGACGAAGCCCTTTTCCCTGCCGGTATTATATGCCAAGGCCATGGCGCTGACGGGACGGATTCAGGGACTCAATATTTTTGTGGAACTGGGCGGTCTTAAGGTGGATACGAGAAGACGTGAGGTTCAAAAATATGGGGAAATCCTTCCGCTGCCGCCAAAAGAATACGAGATACTTTTATTTCTGATGGAAAATCCAGGGCGGGTCTTCAGCCGTGAGCAGCTGTTGATTCGCTTTTGGGGCTATGATTTTGAAGGAAATGAAAGAGTGGTTGACAATCATATCAAAAAACTGCGTAAGGCTCTTGGTTCCTGCGGATGTACCATAGATACTGTTCGTAAATTCGGATATCGTTTATCCGTAGTAAAGTTGGAGGTGGTACGATGAAAGGCGCATTGAGAAAGAAAAAGAAAAGGTTATGGAAACCGGTTGCAGCAGGATTTCTCGCAATGTATCTGGCGACGATGGGGCTTGTAACGCTGTTGGTAAAGGAGAAATTTGAGGATGATTACATCCGCATGTTTAATCAGGTGGCGATGTCTATATACAGAAAAGCGACGGAGCAGGAGGAAAATTTTGAGAATAATTGTCAAAGGGAAGAATATTATAAGCGCTTGGTGAATGAGTATTTCTGGAGTGAGACGGATCCGCAGTTGAATATTTCAGTTGCCGTTTATGACAAAGAACAAAAGCTGCTGGCAAAAAGCTACGATGCAATCGGGGATACGATGTATTCGGCGGATACAACCCAGGCAAGATATGGGGCTTATGTGCTGGATGATTATCTTACGTTTGAACAGAAGGAGGAGTTAGCCGAATATTATTGGAAGGAGAAGCAGATTGAAGATGATTATACATTGCCGCAGAAATATGGGATTTTAATACGGACGTCTCCTGACGGCGAGGAATTATACAATATCTATGTCCAGGAGATGACCTGGCAGGAAGGAGGGGAAGAAAAGCAGTATAAAAATCCGCTTACAGGGGAGATTTCCAGCTACAGTCTTGGTTTGATGACGGATTATGCCACCGGAGAAGAATATGGGGAAGAAAAGATTTTCTATATGACGGACAGTGAGGTGGTTTGGGAGTGGACCAATTTAAAAATCAGTGAAGAAAAGAGGAAAAGCGGAGAGATTCGCGACCCTGATGTTGTATTTCCTTATATGACTTCTTATGAGAGGTGGCACAGATGGAGCAGCAGTAAATTCCTGCATGATTTCCCGCAGGAAGGCAGCTTCTCATGGGATGGACAAATGGAGTATCCGGGTATTTATTCTGAGGGAGGATGGGAGTTCAAAGTCGGACATCAACTGAAGATTGGGTATATGGACGGTCCATCCGCTTATATATTAATCCGGATGGAGGAGAGAACCTGGGTCAATGCGATTAATTATATGAAACAACTCTACGTGGCAGGGCTGGCGCTGACGCTTGCGTGTATGTTTCTGGTTATAGATGCGTTTAACCGAATTTATTCCCATCAGATGGCGCTGGAAGAAACCAGGCGGGATTTTACCAATGCCATGGCTCATGAGCTTAAGACGCCTCTTGGAATCATCCGGAATTTTGCGGAGAATCTGATTGAGCGCAATATGGAAGAAAAGAGGGACTATTACCTTACTCAGATTATCGGTCAGACGGAGGAGATGGATCGTCTGGTGGCGGAAATGATCGAGATATCGAAGCTGGACTCCGAAGAATTGGCGCTTAAGAAGGAGACAATCTCTTTTGGGGCGCTGGTCAGGGAGGAGATGGAGCGGTTTGCGCCGATGATTGATGAAAAGAATATCCAAGTTCAATACGAGGAGAAAGCTGATTTTCTGGTGGAAGGTGACAGGGAATATCTGGAGAAAGCGGTCTTTAATCTGATTTCTAATGCGGTGGATTATAATGTGTTGGATGGCAGGATACTGGTCAGAACAGAAGCGGGACAGTGTGTGATTGAGAATACCGGAAAGCAGATGGAGGAAGACGAACTTCTTCATGCCTTTGACTTGTTCTTTACAGGAGATAAGAGTAGGGGGAAGAAGGGGAATCATATGGGGATTGGGCTATTTCTGGTAAAGAAGATTGCAAAACTTCATGGAATGAAGGTTATTCTTGAAAATGTGGCTGACGGGATAAGGGTAGTTGTGAAAAAGTGAGAATAACTAAAATACAGTTTGACTTCTTATATTATTGCGTTGTATACTAGGTTTACCAAGATGAGAGAAAGGAAAACAATGCAAGATGAAGTGCCCGTATTGCAGCCAGTTAGATACAAGAGTGATAGATTCAAGACCTGCAGAGGATGGCAATTCCATCCGCCGCCGCCGTTCCTGTGACAGTTGCGGCAAGCGTTTTACGACTTACGAAAAGGTTGAGACGATTCCATTGATTATTATAAAGAAGGATAATAACCGTGAGCAGTATGACCGCGGCAAGATTGAGAACGGAATTCTGAGGGCATGCTATAAGCGACCGGTATCTGCGGTGGACATTCAGCGCACGATAGACAGAATCGAGACTAAGGTATTCAGCTTAGAGGCCAAGGAGATTCCAAGCAGTCGGGTGGGAGAGATTGTTATGGAGGAATTGAAGGAGCTGGACGAGGTGGCATATGTAAGATTTGCGTCGGTTTATCGTGAATTCAAGGATGTAAATACGTTTATGGATGAGCTGAAAAAGATATTGAAATAGCCTTATAGAAAATTGGAAGATATTTGATGCAGAAGATATTTGCTAAGACGTGAATTAAGTGGTAGAATAGGGGAAGAAGCAAAGTAGGAACGTTTGCTTCTTCCTTTTTATAGAGCAGTATCCCAAAAGTTTGGCTTCGGGATGCATAAATGTCGGAATTGTTGAGTATCAGGAAGATATTTTTAGATTGGGTGAGATATATGAGAACATACAAATTAACCATTGCTTATGATGGCAGCAGATATCAGGGATGGCAGCGTCAGGTTACGACGGATAATACAATCCAGTTTGTGATGGAGTGGAGTATCGGCAAATTAGTGGGCTACCGTGTCCAGGTGGACGGCTCTGGAAGAACGGATGCGGGAGTTCATGCCCGCGGGCAGGTGGTGAGTGTAAAGTTATCGAAGCTATACGACACTAATGAATTTAAAGAGTCCTTGAACCGGTATCTTCCGGAGGATATCAGGGTCGTGAAGGTTGAGCTTGTAAGGAATAGTTTCCATGCCCGAAAGAGTGCGAAGGGGAAGAAGTACGAGTATTATATTGACTGTCGGGAGAAGCCAGATGTATTTTCTCGGAGATACTGTTATCATTATCCGGAGAAGCTTAACATTGAGGCAATGCGAGATGCCGTCAAATATCTGATTGGGCCGAAGAATTTTATCAGCTTTACCGACGACAAGGAATGTAAGGATTCGATCCGGCGCATTACGAATATCAAGATTGTAAGTAACGGAGAGAAGGTCAGAATTACCTATTATGGTACGGGATTTTTATATCATATGGTGCGGATTCTGACAGGTACTTTGTTAGAGATTGGTACGGGAAAGAGGGACGCGTCTAAGCTGCCGGTGGTGATTGCGGCGGAGGACAGAAGCCTTGCAGGATTTCTTGCACCGGCCAGAGGGCTGTTTCTTCGGAAAGTGTATTATTGATTGGAGGATTTTATAGATGAAATTTGTATCATGGAATGTGAATGGAATTCGGGCATGTGTGCAGAAGGGATTCCTGGATTTTTTTCAGGAGACAGATGCAGATATTTTCTGTATCCAGGAGACGAAGATGCAGGAGGGGCAGCTTGCCCTTGAGACGACAGGGTATCACCAATATTGGAATTACGCCCAGCGGAAAGGCTATTCAGGAACGGCAGTCTTTACGAAGGAGGAGCCTTTGTCTGTGTCCTATGGAATCGGGATAGAAGAACATGACAGAGAGGGGCGAGTGATTACGCTGGAATTTGAAGATTTTTATTTTATTACCGTGTATACACCCAATTCCCAGAATGAACTTGCAAGGCTTCCCTACCGGATGCAATGGGAAACGGATTTCCTGGCATATCTAAAAGGGCTGGAGGAGAAAAAGCCTGTGATTTTCTGTGGCGATTTGAATGTGGCGCATCAGGAGATTGACCTGAAGAATCCAAAAACAAACCGCAAGAATGCAGGATTTACAGATGAAGAACGTGGGAAGTTTACAGAGCTTCTTGAGGCTGGCTTTGTGGATACATTCCGGTATTTTTATCCGGATATGGAAGGAATCTATTCCTGGTGGTCTTACCGTTTCAGTGCAAGAGCCAAGAATGCAGGATGGAGGATTGACTATTTTTGTGTGTCGGAGTGTCTGAAAGAGAGATTAAAGGATGCCAGGATTCTGACGGATGTGATGGGATCAGATCATTGTCCGGTAGAGCTTGTGATGGAATAGATATAATAGACTGTCTATAAGATACTCATAAGATATGTTAGAGTAAAAGGGTGGATGTTTACAGATACCCTCCATCCACCCCAATGATCTGTCCTGTCAGATACTCTGGCGCGTGTGCAACATCCCATACAATCTGTGCAATCTCACCGGTTGTACCGTACCTTCCCGCCGGAATCTCCTCCTCAAGTTTTTGGCGTTCATCTTTCGACAACTGGCTATTCATTTCTGTATCAATCACCCCGCAGGCAATAGCATTGACTTGGATCTTACTTGGTGCAAGCTCTTTTGCAAGGGCCTTCGTAAGCCCGTTCACCCCTGACTTGGAAGCCGAGTAGGCGGCCTCGCAGGAGGCCCCAGAAGTTCCCCACATGGAAGAAATGTTAATAATCCTCCCGCATTTTCTTGATATCATGGGAGGAATTGCTTTGCGGCAGCAGTAGAAGACCGAAGAAAGATTGGTGTTAAGTACACGCTGCCACTCATTATCTTCCATATCCATCAAAAGCCCTATATGTGAGATACCTGCATTATTGACCAGAACATCCAGACAGCCGCAGGAACGGTAGATTTGTTCAAACATAGATGCCACGTCCATCGGATTGCCTACATCCCCCAGAAGCGTCTCGCAGGAAGCGTGGTATTCCTCATCAATAATACGCTGCACTTGACCAAGCTCTGCGGCTGAAGTACGGCAGTTCAAAAATACGTGATACCCTTCTGATGCAAACTTAAGTGCAACGGCACGTCCGATTCCACGGGATGCCCCCGTAACAAGTATATTTTTTCTATTCATTGTAATTCCCCTATCTAGTAAAAAGCTTTATAAAATGTTTATAAATTATCTATTAAATCAAAGGCCTACAGTATCATTATACTTCAGAATTCTTGTCAATTAAAGGCTCAAGTGCTATGATTTACATATTATTTAATAATATGTAAATAAATGAAACACAGAGAAAGAGGGCCCCATATGCTATCAAAATTCAGCGTAAAAAAACCGTACACAGTAGTAGTAGGCGTAGTGCTCATCATTATTCTGGGCGTGGTCTCTTTTAGCAGTATGACAGTAGACCTTTTACCCAGCATGAACCTCCCCTATGCGATTGTCATGACTACGTACATAGGCGCAAGCCCCGAAGAAGTAGAGCAGATTGTGACAAAACCTGTAGAACAGACTATGGCGACGGTCAGTAATATCAAGACTGTCCAGTCTATTTCCAACGAAAATGCATCCACAGTGGTTCTGGAATTCGACCAGACCGCGAATATGGATTCTGTTACCATTGAGATGCGGGAGAGCCTAGATCAGATTCAAGGCTTTTGGCCAGATGAAGTGTCAAATCCTATTATTATGAAACTGAATCCGGACATGATGCCAGTACTGGTGGCTGCGGTCAGCGCAAAAGGCGAGGATGCGGCAAATACCAGCAGGATTATCAATGAACAGGTTATTCCCGAAGTGGAGAGCGTGGAAGGCGTGGCTTCTGTCACGGTAACGGGAAGTATTGAAGAAACGATTGAGATTACAGTGAATGAACAGAAGGTCACAGAATTAAATGATGAAATCAAGGCTGAAATGGAGCGGAAGGTGAACGATGCCAAAAGTGCGTTGGATGAGGCGAAAGCCCAGGTGGCAAGCGGAAAGGCTGCACTGGAATCAGGGAAAGCGCAAGCATCCTTGGGGTTAGCGGAGGCTGAGTCACAGATTTCCATGAAAAGTGAGGAGATTAAGCAGGCGCAGCTAGAAATTACGGAGAAGATGGCGGAGTTAAATGTTGCTGAGACGCAGCTTCAGCAGAACCATGCCTTGCTTCAGGCCGGAAAAGCGCAGGCACAGGCACAGCTTACACAGCTTGATTCTGCGAAGGCTCAGTATGACGAAATCAAAGGAACATTGGAATTGCCTGATATCGGTCTTACGGAAGAACAGAAGGCGGAACTAGAGGCGAAGCTGGCAGAGCTGGAGGCAACCGTAGGCGACGGCGCCTATGAGAAGGCGCGAGAGGCTCTTTTGGCAACCATCCAGCAGTTAGAACAGCAGGAAGCAGGGCTTATGGAGGGCAAGAACCAGTTGGCTGCCGGCAAGAGCCAGCTTGGGGCTATGCAGCAGCAGATTAACGAGGGCGCTATGACTCTTGCCCAGGCCAGAGGCGAGCTTGCGTCCGCACAGCTTGAGGCAGCAGTGGGCATTGGAGAAGGAACGGCGCAGCTTGCGGCGGGAGAGTCTGCATTGCAGATGCAAGAGGCTCAGATGGAGTCTGCTATGGAGGAAGCGTCTGCCAAAGCCGATATGAGCAATCTGCTGACTGCGGACATGGTAAAGACCATTCTGACTGCGGAGAATTTTAGTATGCCGGCAGGCTACGTAAAAGAGGCAGGGATCGATTTTCTGATTCGTGTCGGTGAGAAGTTTAGGAACATTGGAGAACTGAAAGATCTGGTTCTGGTAGATATGGAGGGAATCGACCCTGTAAAGCTCGCGGATGTGGCGAGTGTTGAGATGGTCAATAATGCAGACGAAACGTATGCGAAGATTAACGGCGATGCCGGAGTCATGCTGATGATTCAGAAGCAGACAGGGTACTCTACAGGTGATGTGAGCGATCGGGTATTGGAACGTTTGGAGCAGGTGAAGAAAGATAATGCAGACATTGATACAGTTGTTCTGATGGATCAGGGAGTCTATATTGATTTAATCGTGAATTCCGTATTGGATAACCTGGTCTATGGTGCAGTCTTGGCGATTTTTATTCTTCTGGTATTTTTAAAGAGTATTCGTCCCACCTTTGTAATTGCATGCTCTATCCCCATTAGTATTATGACGGCGCTGGTTGCCATGTATTTTTCAGGAGTAACACTGAATATTATCTCTCTGTCAGGACTTGCGCTGGGTGTAGGTATGCTAGTGGATAACTCCATCGTCGTGATAGAAAATATTTACCGGATGAGAAACGAAGAAGGCGCATCTGCAAAACAGGCGGCAATCGAAGGGGCGAGACAGGTTGGCGGAGCAATCGCGGCGTCAACGCTGACGACGGTATGCGTGTTCCTTCCGATTGTATTTACATCAGGAGTCACAAGGCAGCTCTTTGTAGATATGGGATTGACCATTGCATATTCTCTGCTTGCCAGCCTTCTCATTGCCCTGACCCTGGTTCCGATGATGTCCGCAGGATTGCTAAAGAAAACGAAAAGCAAGGAGTCAAGATTCTTTATTAAGGTGTGTTCTAGTTATGGAAATATGCTCAGAGGCGCATTGAAGCATAAAATTTTGGTTATTCTTGGCGCATTGCTGTTGTTCGTGGGAAGTATTGCCCTGGAATTGACAAGAGGAACCCAGTTCATGCCGGATATGGAGAGCACACAGATTAGTATGGATTTGGAAACGGAGGAAGGAACCAGCCTTGAAGATACGGCAAAGATTGCAGATGAAGTGATGGAACGTGTAGGGGGAATCAAGGATATCGAGGACGTGGGCGGTCTGGTGGCCTCCGCTTCCATGATGGGAGGCGGCCAGTCGGAGAGCAACAGCATTTCCTTCTATGCCACGACTAAGGAAAAACCGTCCTTGTCCAATGAGCAGCTTAAGAAGGAAATCGAGAAGGTAACAAAGGACCTTGGCGGTGAGCTGACGATCAATATGTCCAATATGGATATGAGCGCCCTTGGCAGCGCGGGGATTAATATTCAGATTAAAGGAAAGGATTTGGATCGTCTGCAGAAGGTTGCAAAGGATGTTAAGAAAATCGTGGAGGATATCAAGGGGACGCAGAACGTATCAGACGGAACCGAGGATAACAAGGAGGAGCTTCGGGTCATTGTGGATAAGGCGAAGGCCACGCAGCACAGCCTGACGGTGGCACAGGTGTATCAGGAGATTTCCGGAAAGCTTTCCCAGGCAAAGACGGCGACGACCCTGTCAACGGACACGGACGAGTATGATGTTTATGTGCTGGACGATGCAAATGAAAGCATGACCCGTGAGGATGTGAGGAACCTTACGATTACGGCGCAGAAGCAGGATGGGACGAAGGAGGAAGTTAAGCTTGCGGATATCGCTACGTTTGAGGATGCGTCCGGCTTGCAGGCCATCAGCCGTATGGACCAGAGCCGCTATATGTCCGTGACGGCGGAGATTAAAGACGGGGATAATATCGGCCTGGTGAGCAGCAGGGTGAAGAAAGCCCTGGGCGGTTACAGTGCACCAGAGGGATATGAGATTAAGATGACCGGTGAGGATGAGACGATTATGGAGGCAATGGTTGAACTGTTCAAGATGCTTGCTTTGGCGTTAGTGTTCATGTACCTTATCATGGTGGCACAGTTCCAGTCCATGCGTTCACCTTTTATTGTTATGTTTACCGTACCTCTTGCATTTACCGGAGGACTTTTGGCGCTTTATATCGCTCAGATGCCGGTCAGTGTGATTGCTATGATTGGCTTCGTGATGCTGTCAGGTATTATTGTAAATAACGGAATTGTCTTTATTGACTATGCGAATCAGCTAATAGAAAATGGAATGGAGCAGAGGGAAGCTCTGGTTGAGGCAGGAAAGACAAGACTTCGGCCAATTATTATGACAGCGCTTACTACAATCCTTGGTTTATCGACCCTTGCAGTCGGAGTTGGCATGGGGGCGGACATGGTTCAGCCTATGGCAGTTGTAACAATCGGCGGATTGATATACGGAACTGTATTGACTTTGTTCGTCGTTCCCTGTATATTTAACTTATTCCATAAAAAAGAAAAAGCGAGGCTTCGTGAAGGAATTGAGGAGGAAGAGTATCTGTTAGATGAATAGCGGCATTAAGAGAGGTAAGAGTATGATTGACAGAGCAGTCGAATTCGCATTTAAGGCACACGAAGGGCAATTCAGGAAGGGTACAAAGCGTCCTTATATCGTTCATCCGGTAGAAGTGAAGGACATTGTATCAACGATGACGGGAGATGAGGAGGTGATCAGTGCAGCGGTGCTGCACGACACGATTGAAGACTGTGAAGGGGTGACACAGAGAATACTTGCCCAGGAGTTCTCAGAGAGGGTGGCCAGAATGGTTGCCCAGGAGAGTGAGGATAAGTCTAAGTCCTGGATGGACAGGAAGCTCAGTACAATTGAGCATCTTCGCAATGCACCAAGGGATGTGCAGATGATTGGGCTTGCAGATAAGCTATCGAATATGCGGGATATAGACAGGGATTATCCTGTTTTGGGGGAGGAGCTGTGGAAGCGGTTCCGTATGAGGGACAAGCATATTATCGGCTGGTATTACAAGGGTGTTCGAGATGTACTTAGAATACCCTTTGAGGGGGCCGAGCCCTTTGAAGAATATTGCAGGCTGATTGAGAAGAATTTTGACAGCGGTTCATCTATATAGGGCGGAAGTGGGGCCAAGTGAGGGGTTTTGGAATACAGTGAGAAGGACGGATGTGAGATGATAATCAGTGCAAGCAGAAGAACGGATATTCCAGCGTTGTATCCGGAGTGGTTTGTGAACCGTCTGAAAGCTGGGGAGGTACTGGTTCCGAATCCGTATAACCGTAAGAAGATTAAACGAGTTTTTCTGTCTCCTGAGACAGTGGACTGTATTGTGTTCTGGACGAAGAACCCAACGCCTATGCTGCCGTATCTTCGGGAGATTGAAGATATGGGATATGAGTATTATTTCCAGGTAACGATTACGGACTATGAGGAGGATATGGAGGTGAATCTGGCAGACACGTCGGATGTTATGGCATCATTTCTGCTGATGAGCGAGCGCCTTGGTAAAGAGCGTATGGACTGGCGTTTTGACCCGCTGCTTCTCTCGGAGAAATATACCATAGCCTACCATCTTGAGCAGTTTGAGCTGATGTGCAGATGGCTTGCAAAGGCGACTACCAGGTGTATTATCAGTTTTGTGGATGCTTATAAGGACAGCCCGTTTCGGGAGCTTACAGAGGATGAGATCTTGAAGCTGGCCTGCGGCTTAAGTAAGATTGCCAGAAGCTATAATCTTCCCCTGTATACCTGTGCGGAGAAGATAAATCTTGAACGGTTCGGCATCGGGCATAGTGCGTGTATCGATAAGGCGAAGATAAGGAGTTTGACCGGTTACCGTCTGGATCTTAAAAAGGATGGCGTACAGCGTAAGGAGTGTCGGTGTGTGGAGAGTGTGGATATTGGGATGTACCATACCTGTATTCACGGGTGCAGGTATTGTTATGCCACAGGAAGTCAGGAGAACGCCCGCAATAAGTATGAGCAGCACGATCCGGATTCTCCGCTTTTGGTGGGGCATGTGCGTGGAGATGAAGTGATTACCGAACGGGCGGCTGTGTCGGGCAGGGATATTCAGATATCGCTGTTTGATTTGCCGGAGATGTATACTGGGTTTTAAGAAAATAACAAAATATAATCAAATATAGGCCGACGGTTACTGT
>OFGR01002559.1_pt1 | contig 11933 bp, 8 predicted proteins | sample 1521811 | NCBI WGS metagenome assembly OFGR01 (sample SAMEA3504098, study PRJEB24116) | mouse gut metagenome | biome: mouse gut; feature: mouse-associated habitat; material: faeces | place: Denmark | collected 2011
TGCTCGCGGCGGAAGTCATTCCGCAGGCTCCCGAAACGCCTGCGGAAACATCTTCACAGCCTGCCGACGGCACCACGCCCGCAGAAACACCCGGAAACACCACTGTCCCGGGAACACAGCCCCCGTCGGATATCACGGTGGTTGCGCCCTCTGAAGACGCCACCGGCACGCCGCAGCCGCCCTCTGATGACGCCGCCGGCACACCGCTGCCCACCCCCGCAGACCCAGGCACTCCCAGCGTCACCCCCATGCAGAGCACGGTCTACGCCGCTTCCCCCAAAGGGCTGAATGTCCGCAGCGGTCCGTCCACAGCACACAGCAAGTTAGGAACCCTTCAATACGGTCAGGAAGTCACGGTCACAGGAAAGACCGCCGACAACTGGTATCAGATCCAGTTTTCCGGCGGTGTCGGATATGTTCTTGCAGACTATGTGTCCGCCACACCTGTCGCAAGCACCCAGAAGCCTGACACAGGAACCTCTGACGCAAACACCGCAGTCCCCCCCGTGGCGGAGAATCCCGAGAATCCCGGCACAGACGCCACGGAAAATCCACCCGACGCGATCCCTGACAATGAACCTGCCAGCGCGGTTCCGGACGAGGAAGACAGTACTTCCGGGGAAAACTACAATGAAGTGACCTCCCGTCTGCTCGGCACTCCCATCATAATCCTCCTGACAGTCGCTGTCCTGGGTGTACTAGCCATGATCTGCTATTCCGTGTACAGTCTTTTTAAGAGAGAACCGGAAAATGATGAGGACGCGTACGACGACGGGGATGAACAATATGACGAAGATCCCTACATTGACGATGGATATGACGAGCGCGAACCATATTCCGACGATGATGAGGACGAGGAGTACGAATACCCTGGTGAGGAATATCCCGGGGATGAATACGCTGACGGGAAATATCCTGACGATCGATACGCTGACGACGAATATCCTGACGACGAATATCCTGACGACGAATATCCTGACGATCAATATTCAGACGATCGGTATGACAGTGCGTGGCAGGATCCCGATGACGAGTACTATGGAGATGACGAAACCTACTCTGACGAGGAATATTATGAGGACAACGACAAACTATAATGCAGCGAAACAGGCGCAAGAATCACCCATTCTTGCGCCTGTTCCCTGCTCAGAAACCGATCATATTATTGGACTTTGTTCTGAGCATCTTTATGCTTCCCTCGATATCTCCAAGTTCCTTCAAAACCTCGTCCGCAGTCTCTAGCTGGGCGGAATTGATACAGAATACAATCCTGTCCTTTCCTCCGCCGAATATTTTGGACATAAGACTGGGTTTTTCCCACCTGAGAAAATAAGAAACCCGCGCCCTCATAAATGCCTTCTCCAGCTTGATCTTCACCTTCGGCTCCGTGACTGAGCAGAAATCCATCTCGTTGTTTACCTTAACCTTGCTATACTCATTTTCCAAAATCGTGACGCCTTCTTTCGTCAGGAACCCTCTCACGCTGCGGTTCCTTATATTCTTAATAATATGTCTTTCCCTCTTCGATTATGACTGCCCTACCGTCTCTCACATCCACAGTGGTGACGGCACAGTTTTTGTGCACGCCGCCTTTCCAGAAATCACAGATATCTATATGGTTGATATCGGACAGCAGCCCCCGCAGTGCAGCGCCGTGCGTCGACACTAATATCGTATCCTGTTCCATATCCTTATTATGCACAATTTCCTGCAAAAAATCAGCGGTCCTCTCCTTTAATTCCTCGATACCCTCCGCCCCCCTGGGCGGTCTGTACGCCTCGGGCTTATCAAAGAAATTCATAAACTCAGGATCGGGAATATTATAATTTTCCTTTCCGCAGCACAGCCCCTCGTACTCGCCAAAGCCGATCTCGATGATCCTGGGTTCCACCATCACAGGAATGTCCCGCTCTCCCTTTATGATCATCGCCGTCTCATAGGCGCGTTTCAGCGGACTCGTATATATCCTTGTAAAAGGCACATCCTTTAACGCGTCCGACGTGATCCGGGCAAGCCTGCGGCCCTCCTCATTTAACGGGATATCTGACCGCCCCTGAAAACGTCTCTTTACATTCCATTCAGTCTCTCCGTGACGGATTATATAAAGTCTCATGCTGCTCACCCCAATCGTTTCACCTGTATTCGCAAATACCTGATATATTGAGTATAATATAAACGAATCAAAAATACAAGATTTCAAACGCAAAACCATAGGTTGCTTTTTCCTTTAGAAAAACGTATAATGATACAATAGTTTATCATTCTTACAAAATATGGAGGACCTACGCCACAAGCATTGGTTGACAGTGCGCTTTACCATGCACAGCTACTTGAAAAATTCGACTTTTCTGACATCGTTCTGTCAATCAAATCTTCCCATGTGCCGTCGATGATTCGCGCTTATCGTCTGGCAGCGGAGCAGACCGATTATCCGCTGCATCTTGGCGTAACCGAGGCTGGTACAAGCCGTATGGGCTTGCTAAAAAGTGCGGTTGGGATCGGGTCGCTGCTCTGTGACGGGATCGGAGATACCATCCGGGTGTCGTTGACAGCAGATCCAATTGAAGAAGTCCGGGCAGGACGCGACATCCTTAAAGCGGCTGGAGTTGCCAGAGAAGGGGTTGAAATCATCTCCTGTCCGACCTGTGGGCGTACAAAGATCGACCTGATTTCTCTGGCTGGACAGGTGGAGGACAAGCTCGCGGATTGTAAAAAATCTCTCAAGGTCGCTGTGATGGGCTGCGCTGTAAATGGACCGGGAGAAGCACGCGAAGCGGATATTGGAATCGCGGGCGGAGCCGGGGAAGCGCTGCTTTTCAAAAAAGGGGAAATCGTCGGCAAATACCCGGAAGACAAAATTTTGCAGGTTCTTCTGGACGAGATCGGCCGGATGTAATCGTTCGTCGATTCCAATGCAAGATTCGGATAAGGTTGTGAAAAAGGTTTGGCACATTTTATTGATGTTTTTGGGGAATATCTGCCCGATTCACCAGCTGATCCCATCGCTGGTGCGGAGATAAGCAGAGTACAAATCGACGGCTCCAAAAGGGTGGTCCGTATACAGCTTATGCCGGAAGGAAGGGTCCCCTATGCGGAGTTGAGCCAGCTCCAGAGGACGCTCGCTTCAGCGTTGCAGGTGCAGGAAGTGGAGCTTTGCCCGCATTATCCACCCGAATTGTTTACCTGCGATTATCTGCCTGAGATCATTGCACGTCTGGGTGGAAGCGGGGTTCCGGTAAACGGCTTTTTTGATGGCTGTGGATCGGATTTGATGGATGGGACCTTGCGAATCTATTTGACCCACGGCGGAAAGGAATTTTTGGAAGAGATTCACTGTCCCCGCAAAATCTCGGATGTGATCTATGCGGAATTTGGCAGAGAGATCAAGGTTGAGGTTGATGGAGTTCTGGATGTCGCATCGGACAGTGAGATTTATCAGGAACCCATGGAAAAAGTCCAGCCGGAGCCGATTCTCTATCAACCGCCCGCTGAACCGGTTTGCTCCCGGAAAATGGATGCGAGTAAGGGTACAGATGCCCCGGCAGCAGAACCGTCCAGACTGAGCTTTGATGCGCAGAACCTTCCATTTGAACAGGGGTCTATGCGAACTCTTTATGGAAATCCTCCCAAGGGGCGTCCGACCGAGATGGCTTCGGTCAACCTGGAAAGTGGAAATGTCACAGTTTGGGGCGACGTATTCAAGATCGACCGGAGAACCAGCCGGGATGAGAAAACGCTGATCTTATCGGTCTATTTTACCGACTATACGGGTTCTTACTGCGCAAAGATTATCGGCCGGATGGATAAAAAGATTAAAGGGCTGGATGAACTACGCAATGGTGATACAGTTGTCATGCATGGTCTAGTGGAATACGACCGGTTTGACCACGAAAGTGTGTTGCGCCCTGACAGTATCGCAACGGTGAAAAAGATTCCACGCAGGGATCTTGCAGAGGAGAAACGGGTCGAACTGCATATGCACTCGAACATGTCTGCGATGGACGGGATGACTCCGGCTGCGAAACTGGTTCAGAGGGCTTATGAATTTGGACATCAGGCGGTTGCGATTACCGATCACGGCGTAGTACAGGCGTTCCCGGATTGCATGAATGCTGTCAACAGCATCCGCAAAAAAGGCGGCAAAATAAAGGTGATTTATGGTGTGGAAGCCTATTTTGTCGATGATATGGTTCATGCTATGCAGGGAGAAGCGACTGGGGATTTTGATCGAGAGCTGATTGTTTTTGACCTCGAAACCACTGGGCTTTCGGCAGCGACCGAGCGGATCACCGAGATTGGTGCGGTCAAGCTGAGGGGAGGGGAGATCGTCGACCGGTTTAATACGTTTGTAAATCCGGAGTGTACGATCCCGCCAAAGATCACCGAACTGACTGGGATCACCGACGATGATGTGCGGGATGCACCATTGGAAGGGGAAGCCTTGAAGGCATTCTATGCATTTTGCGGAGGGGCGGAAGCGGTGCTGATTGCGCACAATGCGCCGTTCGATACCAGTTTTCTCAAGCAGGCTGCGAAACGTTCCGGGATGCCCTATCAGTTTACCTCGATCGACACGGTGACGATCTCGCGTTCACTGTTTCCTCAACTGAAAAAGCATAAACTGGACCTTGTTGCAAAACATCTGGAGCTTGGAAATTTCAACCATCATCGGGCTTGCGACGACGCAGAGATGCTCGCTAAAATATTTCAGAAAATGATCGGCATTTTCCGTTCCGAACGGAATTGCAGGGCGATCGAGCAGATCAATACTTCTCTGGCAGCCGTTGATGTGAAAAAATCTCCAACCTTTCATCAGATTATCTTGGTAAAGAACCACGTTGGCCTGAAAAATCTCTATCGACTGGTTTCATTGGGGCATTTGGAGTATTATTCCAAGCGTCCACGGATTCCCAAAAGCAAGCTGATGCAGTATCGGGAAGGGTTGTTGATTGGGAGTGCCTGCGAAGCCGGACAACTTTACAGGGCAATTATAGAGGGGAAAAGTTGGGGAGATTTATGCGAAATCGCTAAATTTTATGACTATCTTGAGATTCAGCCATTAGCAAACAATGATTTTATGGTGCGGACAGGTAAAGTTAAAGGGCTTGACACGATAAAAGAGTTCAATGAAACAGTTGTCAAGCTAGGAGAAAAGCTGCATCTGCCGGTAGTAGCAACGGGAGATGTGCATTTCATGGACGCGGGAGACTCGAAATTCCGCGCGATTTTGATGGCGGGCATGGGCTTTTCGGATGCGGACCAACAAGCGCCGCTCTATTTCCGGACTACAGACGAGATGCTGGAAGAATTTACATATCTGGGGAAAGAAAAGGCATATGAGGTGGTGGTCACAAACCCAAACCGGATTGCGGATATGGTAGAGGAGATCAAGCCGATTCCGGATGGAACGTTTACCCCGACAATTGAGGGTTCAGAACAGATGCTTCAGGAGATCACTTGGGGCAAAGCGATGGAAATGTATGGATATGAAGGGAAGATTCCTGATCTGGTTTCCAACCGCCTTGACAGGGAGCTGACCTCCATCATTAAGCATGGTTTTGCGGTGCTTTATATGATCGCGCAGAAGCTGGTCGCTAAGAGTGAGGAAAACGGCTATCATGTCGGCTCCCGTGGATCGGTTGGCTCTTCGTTTGTTGCGATTATGGCCGGTATCTCGGAAGTCAACCCGCTCCCGCCGCACTACTACTGTCCTAACTGCAAACACAGTGAATTCTATGAAAAAGGGGAGTATGGTTCTGGCTTTGATCTTCCGCCGAAGGATTGTCCAATCTGCGGGACGCGCTATAAACAGGATGGGCATGACATCCCGTTTGAGACGTTTCTTGGATTCGATGGCGATAAGGCACCCGATATTGACCTAAATTTTTCCGGTGAATATCAGGCCAATATCCATAAATATACCGAAGAACTGTTTGGGCCAACCCATGTATTTAAGGCCGGGACGATCTCAACGGTAGCTGAGAAAACTGCTTATGGGTTTGTAAAAAAATATGCGCAGGAGCGGGGGCTGGTCATGACCCGCGCCGAGGAGGAACGTTTGGCGATCGGGTGTACCGGCGTCAAGCGCACGACTGGTCAGCATCCAGGCGGCATGGTAGTTGTTCCGTCAACTAACATGGTTTACGATTTTACCGCGGTACAGCGTCCGGCGGATGACCCCAACTCGGATATTACCACCACACATTTCGACTTTCACTCCCTGCATGACACCATCCTGAAACTCGATGAGCTGGGACACGATGTGCCGACCATGTACAAATATTTGGAAGATATGACCGGTATCAACGTGAATGACATCCCGATGAGCGATCCCGCGGTAATGAGTCTGTTTACATCGCCTGAGGCGCTCGGCGTGACTGAACAGGAGATCGAATGCAATACTGGCACACTCGCGCTGCCCGAAATGGGAACAAACTTTGTGCGCGGGATGCTGATTGAATCCCAGCCCAAGCAGTTTTCCGACCTGCTCCAGATTTCTGGGCTTTCGCATGGAACCGATGTCTGGCTGGGCAATGCGCAGGAGCTGATCCGCAGCAAAACCTGTACGATTTCCAATGTAATCGGTACCCGTGACAGTATCATGACTTATCTGCTCCACAAGGGTTTGGAGCCCAAGATGGCGTTTAAGATTATGGAGATCACCCGAAAGGGAAAGGCGCCAACGCTATTGACTGAGGAGCATATGACGGCTATGAAGGAGCATGGGGTTCCACAATGGTATATTGACAGCTGCCTCAAGATCAAATATATGTTTCCGAAAGCGCACGCGGCGGCATATGTTATCGCCTGCATCCGCCTCGGCTGGTTCAAGGTGCATCGTCCGCTGGAGTTCTATGCAGTTGTCTTTACCGTCCGCGGCGGGGATTTGGATGCAGAAGCTGCCGTTGTGGGCAAGCAGTTGACCAAGACGCGGATGCAGAGCCTTTTGCAGATGGGTAACGAGCGTACGGCAAAGGACGAAAGCGTCCTGACAACATTGCAGATTATTTATGAATGCCAGGCCCGTGGGGTTAGTTTTCTGCCAGTCGATCTCTATAAATCCCACTACAATGTCTATCAGGTAGAGGATGGCAAGATTCGCCTGCCTTTTATGGCGCTGAAAGGGGTAGGGGAGGCCGCAGCGAAAAGCCTTTGGGAAGCTGCGCAGAAGGATGTTTTCATCTCTGCGGACGATATTTCCAACCGCGCCGGGGTTTCCAAGTCAGTGATCGAGATGCTGCGCACTTCCGGTGCGCTGGGAGATCTGCCCGAAACTTCACAGGTCAGCTTTTTTTAAAAAACAGGGTTGCTTTTAAGCAACCCTGTTTTTGAATCTATAGTTATATTCCATATTCTGGTTTGACAGAAAACTTTTCTTCTAAAGCCTTGACGGCAGCATCACAGCTGCTTTTGGGCACCAGCAGAGAAATTTCTACCTCACCAGTGCTGATCAGGGTCAGTTCGGCGTCTATTTCGGAGATGGCTTCGATTGCCGAAGCAGCGACACCGTACATCTCCCGCATCTCCTCACCATAAAGCTGGATTTTACAGTTTCCGTTGCTTACCATCGGTTTGATATCAGGATGGGTTTCGCGGAACTGGTTAATCAGTTCAAGCACCTCGACGAGCTGTTCCGAACGCAGAGTAAACGAAAGACCGATTAGATGTCCTTGCGGGGCGGTCTGGCTGATCATGTCCAGATTGACTTTGGCGTTGGCCAGACGAGTGAAAATCGAAGCAAGAGTTGCAATGTCACTCGGAATCCGCTGGAAACTGACTAGTGCAATCTCGTCACAGACCGAAATTTTGGATACGCCGTTCATAAGTAAGCTCCTTTCAAATGATATGGCCCATATTATACAGGCCATTTGGCTGGTCACAGAGGAAAAGCGCGGCGTTGATGCTTCCAACAGCGAAAACCTCTTTGCTTGCTGCTGAATGGGAAAGGGTCAAAACTTCATCGCGTCCAGCGAAGATGATCTCATGCTCTCCGACAATCGTGCCGCCGCGTACCGCATGTAAACCGATCTCGTTGGAGGAGCGTTTTTTTCGTACTGCATGGCGGTCGTAGATATATTGTGGTGTTTCCGGAAGAACCTCTGAAACCGCATCCGCCAGCATCAATGCAGTGCCACTGGGAGCGTCAATCTTCTGATTATGATGTTTTTCGATGATCTCAATGTCGAATTGTCCCCCCAAAACCTCCGCTGATTTTTTCGCCAGCTCCGCCAGCAGATTGACCCCTAGAGACATATTGGCAGTAAAAAAGAGGGGGACTTGTTTGGAAGTCTGCTGAATCTGCTCTATCTGATCGGAGGAAAGCCCGGTGGTGGCAATCACTGCCGGAATATGACGTTCTACCGCATAGGCGAGCAGGGGAGCCAGTGTGCTGGGATGGGAAAAATCAATTATAACATCTGCGTCTACCTCACATTCAGCCGGTTTGGTGAAAACAGGAAATGCGTTACGGCTGTTATTTCCTGTAATGTCAATTCCTGCAACAATGGTGCAGTCACTGCGGTCTTTCACACAGGCAGCAACCATCTGCCCCATCTTTCCATTACAACCTGATAAAATGATCCTTTTCATTTAGACCTCCTACTATTGCTTCCTGCAAACTCGGCATATCCTTCTGATTGATATTTGGTCCAGATAAGATTAGAAACCATCAACATCGTCAAAAATATGCAGCCAGTCCAGGACGTTCCCCAGCCCATCCTGTATTCCCTGTCTTTTATCTTTTTAAAGACAGTAGAAGATCAGATGACATGGGCGTGTTTCATTTCCTGTTCAAGCAGTGTTTTCTGCACGTCAGAAAGTTCGGCAAGCGGCAGACGGCAGATGCCAGCATCCCAACCCATCAGATTCACCGCATGTTTAACCGGGATTGGATTGACATCACAGAACAATGCATTGATCAGGCCCAACAACTGAATCTGGAGTGCCGCGCTTTCCTTGACTTTTCCATCAAAGTAGAGCTGGCAGATTTCGTGCGTCTGGCGGGGGGCTACGTTCGACAGAACAGAAATGACCCCTTTTCCGCCAAGGGAGAGAATCGGAACAATCTGGTCGTCGTTGCCCGAATAGATGTCGAGAGCGTCGCCGCAGAGATACCGGATTTCCGCAATCGCAGAGAGATTGCCGCTCGCCTCTTTGGTTGCGACAATATTGGGATGTTTGGAAAGCTCCAGATAGGTCTTGGGCTGGATTCCCATACCTGTACGGCTTGGAACGTTGTAAAGAATGATTGGCAGGTCAGTCGCATCCGCAAGGGTAGTGAAATGCCGGACCAATCCCGCCTGAGAGGTTTTGTTGTAGTAGGGAGTAACCTGCAGCAGAGCATCTGCGCCCGCCTGTTTGGCCTCCTTGGAAAGCCAAACAGCATAGTCGGTGTGGTTGCTCCCCGCACCTGCGACAACCGGAACCCGCCCAGCTACATGCTCAACGGCGAACCGTACCGACTCCACATGCTCCTCATCAGTGAATGTGGATGCCTCGCCGGTTGTGCCTGCCACGACGATCGCATCCGAACCATTCTCAATCTGGTAGTCGATCAGTTTGCCAAACAGCTCCCAGTCGATCGACTGATCAGGACGCATAGGAGTAACGATCGCAACGCCAGCACCGGTAAAGATGGTCTTTTTTTTCATTTGTTACAGACAACCTTTCTATCATCAAATTACTGAAAAACCTTCAGGATATGTTTGCCAACCTATGGCACTTTACACCGCAGAATATCGCCGAAAATGGTTCCAATCTGGATCATATCATTGGGAAAAATACACTTTGTATTCCTGCATTTCTTTACCAAATATCGCAAAATCATAGATTTTTAAATCTCCTCAACCCTGTCGGAAAGCAAGAGTCAAATTCTTTGTCAAGTAGAAGAGATTGACAGCCTTTCAAGCAGACTTTCTACCGGAAAAAGCCCCCAAAGAGGGAATACAGAGCTTTAAAACTACCATTAACAACTGCACTTTTGCCAAAAGTGATACCTGATCTCCTCAAAATGTGAAAACATACCCAAATGAGATGTTCTATTTTGCTTGTAGCTGTCCGATTTTAGCATAGAACCCCAAATTTCCCATGTTTTCGAGCAAAAATCAACATGATGTTTTACGATATCACTATATCATTATTCCATCTGGATACCACAAAAGAATCTATCCTTAGTGTATTTCTGCAAAACTTTCAGATGGAAAAAGGATAGAAGTTTTCAGATCTCTCCGCTTCAGTCGAGATATCCTTTTGCAGCAAGCAGCTCTGCCAGAAGGACGCCGCCGCCCGCTGCACCACGCAAAGTATTGTGGGATAGGCAAACAAACTTGTAATCATACTGGGAATCCTCCCGCAGACGGCCCATCGAAACCGCCATGCCATTTTCGAGCATCCGATCAAGTTTGGTCTGCGGACGATCGTTCTCCTCAAAATAATGCAAGAACTGTTTGGGCGCGCTGGGAAGCTCCAGTTTCTGGGGAGCCCCTGCAAACTGTGCCCATCTTTCCTTGATCTGGTCTATCGTCGGCTTTCGATCAAAGCTGACAAACACTGCGGCCATATGACCATCTGAGCAGGCGACCCGCAGACATTGTGCAGTGATTGATGGGGAAGTGGCAGGGACAATCTGGTCTCCTTCCATCCTGCCCCAGACTTTGAGCGGTTCCTGCTCGCTTTTCTCCTCTTCACCACCGATATAGGGGATCACATTGTCAACCATCTCGGGCCACCGTTCGAATGTTTTTCCAGCTCCGGAAATTGCCTGATAAGTACAGACCAGCACTTTAGAAACCCCAAACTCTTCCATCAACGGATGGAGGGCAGGAACATAGCTTTGGATCGAGCAATTGGATTTTACCGCGATAAAGCCACGTTTGGTACCCAACCGTTTCCGCTGCGCAGGAATGATCTCTGTATGGGAAGCATTGACCTCGGGAACAATCATCGGAACATCCGGTGTGGAACGGTTCGCGGAATTGTTCGAGATGACCGGACATTCTGCTTTTGCATAGGCCTCCTCAAGGGCTTTGATTTCCTCTTTCTTCATATCAACTGCACAGAAGACAAAATCCACCTGGGGTACGACTTGATCCACCTTGGAGGCGTCCAGCACAATCAGATTTTTTGCAGACTCCGGCATCGGAAAAGGCATTGCCCAGCGGGAACCGACCGCTTCTTCATATGTTTTCCCTGCGGAGCGCGGGGAAGCAGCAACGACCTTTAACTGAAACCACGGATGGTTCTCCAGGAGAGAGACAAACCGTTGCCCAACCATGCCTGTTGCACCGATGACGCCAACTCTAAACTGCTTCATAATCTCTAAACATTCCTTTCCGCTCGATCCGCGAATGTGTGGCTGTCGACCAGACCGCGGCGCACTTTCGCTGGAAGAATAAAAAAACCGGTTGAAAACCGGCGTATTTTACAATATAATAGGATTCGTCAGTTGAACGCGCGGCAACAGCAGATACCCATTGCCTGTGCCTCCCCATAGCGCTCCATCATACTGCAATGATGACAGTGGCACCCCTTTTCGGAAGTACCCCCAGAGGCGCGCCCGCCAAGCGCATCCCCTTCGGCGTCTGTCCCTTTCTCCGGCCCTTTAAACGACTTTGGCAATCTGATGCCCGGTTACTGATGAAAGACGCGCCTCTACCGGTTTGGTTTATCAAAATTATATTAGCATCTCATCAGCCGTATGTCAATCAATTTGGACGATTGCTGTGATAAATTGTTTAATGCAACAGAATATTGGAGGAACCCATGAAAAAATCTGACTTTTTTTTCGATCTCCCCGAAGAGCAGATCGCGCAGACTCCGGTCGAACCCCGAGATCATTCCCGGATGCTTTGTCTCGAACGGGGGAGCGGCAAACTTCACCACCAGCATTTTTATGATCTTCCAGCGTTTTTGAAACCGGGGGATACGCTGGTCAT
>OFGR01002560.1_pt1 | contig 11932 bp, 12 predicted proteins | sample 1521811 | NCBI WGS metagenome assembly OFGR01 (sample SAMEA3504098, study PRJEB24116) | mouse gut metagenome | biome: mouse gut; feature: mouse-associated habitat; material: faeces | place: Denmark | collected 2011
GGCGTCCCCTACAGGACGCCCCCCGACCATTGCTATCTATCAGCCCTGCTCACGCATCTTGGCAAAGCAATCGCTGCAATACACAGGACGATCGCTCTTGGGCTCGAAAGGCACTCTGGCCTCGCCGCCGCAGTTCGCGCAGACAGCGGTGAAGTACTCGCGGGGGCCGCGGGCGGCGTTCTTGCGAGCGTCACGGCAGGCCTTGCAGCGCTGGGGCTCGTTCTGGAAGCCGCGCTCGGCATAGAACTCCTGCTCGCCAGCGGTGAAAACGAACTCCTGACCGCACTCCTTGCAAACTAAGGTCTTGTCTTCGTACATGATTTTACCCTCTCTTTGAATAGAAAAAAATATATTGCGTTCAGCCTTTGCTGAGATCGCCTGGGTTAAGCTGCCGCGCTGCCTTGCGCCGGATGCGCTGCACGGCGTTGTCCACCGACTTGGGGGACCGTGAAACCGCTTTGGCCATTTCCCGGATGGTCAGGCCGTCTAAATAGTACCCCAATATCTTCGCCTCGAAATCGGACAGCTGCTTGCGTACATCGCTCAGGGCGTCCTGAACCCCCTCCCGGCCGATGATGAGATCCTCGGGGTTCTCCCCCGCCATCGCGCCGAACATGGGGCTTTGACCGTCAAAGAAGGGTATTTCAAGAGGAACCGACTGATTGAGCGGCGTGTGCTTATCCCGGGCGGCGGCCCGGACAGCGGAGTACAGCCGGTTGCGGATACATATTTCTGCGAACGTGCGGAAGCTGGCCGGTTTTCCTTCATCGTACTCCCGGACGCCGCACATCAGGCCGATCATGCCCTCCTGTATCAAATCATCGCTGTCCCCTCCGGCCAGATAGTAGGGCCGGGACAGCTGGCGCACCAGACGGGTATACCGCTTGACAAGTATCTCCTCCGCGTCCCGGCTCCCCTGCCGCGCCAGGGCGGAGAGCTCTTCATCGGACAGCGCTTCGTACGCGGTTAATCGGGCTTCACTGATCGACATGTTTATTATACCTATTTCCCCCTGGGTTTGTCAAGTAAATATTAAAAATTTGTAAATAGTTTCCCTATAATTTTAGCGTTTTCACCAAATCCGCCAGACGGCCCGCGCATTCATCGGCCTGCCGGACGGTTTTCGCCTCCACCATGACCCGGATCAGGGGCTCCGTACCGGAGGGCCGGACCAGCACGCGGCCCTCTCCGCCCAGCAGCTCCTCCTCCCGCTTCACGGCCTCCGCCAGCGCCTGGGAGGCCATGACGCCCTCCTTCAGTCCCGGCTGGTTGGGCAGCTCCACGTTAACCAGCGTCTGGGGATAGCTGGGACAGATGGAGGCCAGCTCCGAGGCGGTCTGCCCGCTGCGCTTCAGAATCTGCAGGAACTGCAGAGCCGTCAGCTGGCCGTCGCCGGTGGTGGCGTAGTCGGTAAAAATCGTATGCCCCGACTGCTCCCCGCCGATGCGGTAACCGAACTCCAGCATCTTCTCCAGCACGTTCCGGTCCCCCACGGGGGTGCAGATCAGGCGGATATTGTTCATATTGCAGAACTCATGGAGCCCCAGGTTGCTCATAACGGTGCCCACGATCGCCCGCCCGGTAAGCAGCCCCTGGTCCCGCATGTACCGCCCGCAGACCGCCATCGTCTTGTCGCCGTCCACCACGTTCCCCTTCTCGTCGATCATCAGGCACCGGTCCGCGTCGCCGTCGAAGGCGATGCCCAGGTCGTACTCCCCCGCCGTGACCATCGCGGCCAGGCTCTTCAGATGGGTGGAGCCGCACTTGAGGTTGATGTTCACCCCATTGGGCTTGCGGTGGATGAAATCGGCTTCAATGGCGAAGTCCGCGAAGAGGTCCGGGGCCGTAGCCGCCGCCGCGCCGTTGGCGCAGTCGATGAGGACCCGCAGGCCCCCCAGGTCGTCCTGGACCGTCCCCCGCAGGTGCTTGATATATTCATATTTCAGATTCTTCATGCCGTGGATGCGCTTGCCGATCTCCCCGCCCTTTTTGATGGGCATAGGCTCGTCGGAGAGGATTTTCGCCTCCACCCGGTCCTCCAGTGCGTCGGAAAGCTTGTAGCCCTGGCCGTTAAAGACCTTGATGCCGTTGTGCTCAAAGGGGTTGTGGCTGGCGGAGATCACCACGCCCGCGTCCGCCTCCACCTTGATGGTCAGATAGGCCACCGCCGGCGTGGGGATGGTCCCCAGGGGCATTACGTCCCCGCCCACGGAGGTAATGCCCGCGATCAGGGCCCCCTCCAGCATGTCGGAGGAAATGCGCGTATCCATGCCGATGGTAATCAGGGGCTGACGCCCCTTCTCCTCCGCCAGGGTCACGGCGACCGCCTGGCCTACCCGGTAGGCCAGCTCCGCCGTCAGATTTTCGCCAACAACACCACGAATACCGTCGGTACCAAACAATTTGCCCATCTGCTTACTCCTTTTTTAATGATTCCTCAAATAGAATATCCGTACAAATAATCTCCGTATCCCGCAGCCCCAAACTGCTGTCACAAAGAATATGCGCCTCATAGCCAAGCGCGTGGCGGTACAATTCCTCGTACAGCCAGACAGCCCCCACGGGGATGCTGTCCCGCTTCACAATGGCGTTGCAAAACGTTACCTTATGATATACGGAAAATGGACTGTCTACTTCTATTATATAATCGGTCCCTTCCCTGATGCCGCAGATTCCTCCATCGTGGAAGCAAAATTCGCGCCACAATTCTTCCGGCAGATTTTCCTTTTTGAGGGCCTGTTGAAATGCCGCGGATCTGTCATCCAGCCGCCTCTGAAGCTCCGCCTCTTTCCTCGAGCCAAAGCTCCGCCCGCGCTCCTGGCACAGTTCATACCATTCCTTGGTAAAATACCGCACGAATTCTCTCCCCTCAAAACGTCAGCCGGTCCGCCGGCGGCTCCGGACCTCCGTCCGCGAATCCATCCATTTTGTCAGCCGCGCCCCCGCGCCAATCCCCAGCCAAAACAAAAATTTCCCCAAAAGTTGCCCCTTCTCCGGCAACCTCCCGCCCATTCCAACCAAAGATGAGGGAAGACAAACCTCCGAGGCACGGGCCCCGAAGCAAGTCGATGCCCGGTCGGGTACCAGACCAGCGCAGCCGGGCTGTCCAAAAGGCTGTTGCAGCGCACCTTGTCAACTGAACAAACGGGAATTACGCATCCTCCACCCATTCCACCAGATCTCCGGGCTGGCAATGGAGAATTTGGCAGACAGGACTCAAGCTGGACAAATTGATGGAAGAATTTCCGCTTCTCATCTTTTGCAGCGTCCCCTCAGCAAGTATCTTCTCCTGTCGCAGACGATAGCTGGAATATCCGGCATCTTTTAACTTTTCCAATATATTCACTTTATATTTTATCATACGTATCCTTCTATATTTTCCCTGTATATCTCGCACAAATGTGTTGACAATCTCGCGATAGCGTGTATAATGGTAGTATCACTTGAAAGGAGTATACCCCTATGGACGAAGTGATGCAAGTCCTATATAACGACATTCTGCAGCGTCTGCTTGTGAAATACTACGGCAAGACGGACTTTGAGGAATGCTGTGAAGCGCGGGACGAGCTCCACAGCAGGCTCCACGCGCAGCTTTCCCCCAGCCAGCAGGCCCTGCTCCGGGAGCTCCAGCAAGCCTCCGACCTCGCCCACGCGGCAGAGCTCGAGGCCATGTTTCTGACCGCGTTTGACCTCTGCAAATCCCTGGCCCTTCCCCACTCCGCCTAAAACGACAACTGTTCCATCACCGGCGGCATCCCGCCGGGCATGGCGACGCCAAGATGCTGGTACGCCTTCGCCGTCACGCACCGCCCCCGGGGGGTCCGGGTCAGAAAGCCGATCTGCATCAAGTACGGCTCGTATACGTCCTCCAGCGTGACGGCCTCCTCATTGATGGTCGCCGCCAGGGTGTCCAGCCCCACCGGCCCGCCGCCGTAGTACTCAATCACCGCCCGGAGCATCCGCCGGTCGATGTTGTCCAGCCCCAGGTAGTCCACCTCCAGGGCCGTCAGGGCCTTGTCCGCCAGCTCCTTGTTGATCACGCCGTCCCCCACCACCTGGGCGAAGTCCCGCACCCGGCGGAGCATCCGGTTGGCGATCCGGGGCGTACCCCGGCTGCGCCGGGCGATCTCCATCGCGCCGTCGGATTCAATGGGCGCGTCCAGAATCCCTGCGGACCGGGTGACGATCAGGGCCAGCTCCTCCGGCGTATAGAGCTCCAGCCGCAGGGTCACGCCGAAGCGGTCCCGCAGGGGGGCGGACAGCTGTCCCGCCCTGGTCGTAGCCCCGATCAAGGTAAACTTCGGCAAATCCAGCCGGATCGAGTTGGCGGAAGGCCCCTTGCCGATGATAATGTCAATGGCGAAATCCTCCATAGCGGGATAGAGCACCTCCTCCACCGAGCGGTTGAGCCGGTGGATTTCGTCCACAAAGAGGATGTCGTTTTCGTTGAGGTTGGTCAGCAGCGCCGCCAGGTCCCCGGCCTTCTCAATGGCCGGACCGGAGGTAATGCGGACGTTGACCCCCATTTCGTTGGCAATGATGCCCGAAAGGGTGGTCTTGCCCAACCCCGGGGGCCCGTGGAGCAGGACGTGGTCCAGGGGCTCGGAGCGCATCTTCGCCGCCTGGATGAATACCTCCAGGTTGGCCTTCGCCTTCTCCTGCCCGATATACTCCCGGAGCCGCTGGGGCCGGAGGGAGTATTCGTTCTCATCCTCCCGGGTCAGGGAGGTGGTCACCAGGGATTCCTCCTCCACAACGGGCTCGTTTTTGGAAAAGTCGATGGCCATAGCTTACCCCTTCACCATGTTCTTCAGGGCCAGCCGGATAATCTGCTCCAGCGGCTGCCCGTCAATATCCACGCCCTTGAGGGCCTCGTTGATTTCCGCCTGAGAGTACCCCAGCACCGCCAGCGCGGCGGACGCCTCGCTGAGCTTGTTCTGAGGAATAATCGTAACGACGGGACCCGCCACGCTCTCTCCGGAGCCGGAGACGCTCTGCCCCTTCGCCAGCTTGTCCTTCAATTCCAGGATCACCCGCTGGGCGATCTTCTTCCCCACTCCCGGGGCCCTGGTCAGGGCCTTCTCATCGCCGGTAATAATGCTCATCGCCAGATTCGCCGGCGAGGACGCGGAGAGAATCGCCAGCGCCGCCTTGGGCCCCACGCCGGAAACGGAGATCAGCTGCTGAAACAGCTTGAGCTCCTCCTGACTGAAAAATCCATATAAATCCATCGCGTCCTCCCGGACGCTGAGATAGGTAAAGAGCTTCGCCTTGTCCCCTTTCTTCATTTGAGACAAGGTATACGACGTCGTGCGGCAGGCATACCCCACCCCGCCGCAGTCAATCACCGCCAAATAGGGCTCCACGTGGGCCACCACGCCAGAAACATAGTAATACATAACTACTCCCAGAAGCAAAACGAAGTTTTGCGCAAAAAGTTTTTCTTTTTTGATACTTTTTTCTCAGCGGAAAAAAGTAGGTACGCCTCTGAAATTTTTTGCGTACAAGGAGAAGCTATGAGCAAAATCATTGGAAACGAACTGAAAAACCTGCCCTGGGAGCCCAAGCCGGCAGACTGCGTCATGCCCGTCTGGCGCTACAGCGGCAACCCCATCATCGGCCGCCATGCCATCAAGCGGTCCAACAGCGTGTTCAACAGCGCGGTGGTCCCCTTCGGGGACGGCTTCGCCGGCGTGTTCCGCTGCGACAGCCGGTCGGTGAGCATGGACATCTTCCCCGGCTTCAGCAAGGACGGCATTCACTGGGAGATCCAGGACGAGCCCGTCCATTTCCTGGGGGACGACCCGGAGGTCACCGCCCGGGAGTACCGGTACGACCCCCGTGTGTGCCTCATGGACGGAAAGTACTACGTCACCTGGTGCAACGGCTACCACGGCCCCACCATCGGCGTGGGCTGGACGGAGGACTTCAAGACCTTCCGCCAGATGGAGAACGCCTTCCTGCCCTACAACCGCAACGGCGTGCTGTTCCCCCGAAAGATCAATGGCATGTATATGATGCTTTCCCGGCCCAGCGACACGGGGCACACCCCCTTCGGCGACATCTTTGTCAGCCAGAGCCCGGACATGAAGTTCTGGGGCTGCCACCGGCACGTGATGAGCACCGTGAAGGGGGACGAGTCCGCCTGGCAGTCCACCAAGATCGGCGCGGGCCCCATCCCCATCGAGACGGACGAGGGCTGGCTCATGATCTACCACGGGGTCATCAACACCTGCAACGGCTTCGTCTATCGCATGGGCTGCGCCCTGCTGGACATCGACCAGCCCTGGAAGGTGCTGTACCGGACGAAGGATTATATCATGGCGCCCTGGGAACTCTACGAGTGTGTGGGCGACGTGCCCAACGTGGTTTTCCCCTGCGCCACACTCTCCGACGCCGCCACCGGCCGCATCGCCATCTACTACGGCTGCGCCGACACCGTCACCGGCATCGCCTTCACTACGGTGGATGAGCTGATGGGCTATATGAAGGAGAATTCGCTGTAACGCTACGAGGGATGTCCTTTTTCTTTGTGAACAAAGAAAAAGGACCAAAAAGAAAAACTTTTTGCTTGCCCTATGGGCCTTTAGTCGATGTGCCTGCTGCTGGGGAAGACCTCTGCGGGGGGCTCGCCTAATGGGCTGCCATTCTAATTTGTTTCAAGTGGAGAAACGTGTATGTATTTCATTGACAAGCGGATCCAGGTGATCTGCGACAACCTCAACAAGCTGCGTATTCGCAACGTCCAGCCCATTACGGACTGGCAGTACAAGAAGGGATTTTTCCTCTACCCCTCCCAGGCGGAGAGCGAGGGAGGCGCGTGGGAGGCCTTCGACGGCAAGACCATGCATTGGTATGGTCCTGACGAGCACTATTGGTTCCGGGGGCAGGTGACCATTCCCCAGGAGCTGGCGGGCAGGTCCGTCTGGATGAAGGTCCGCACCCAGATCGAGGAGTGGGACGATGGGAAGAATCCCCAGTTCCTCCTCTTCCTCAACGATAAGGCCACTCAGGGCATGGATATGAACCACCGGGAGGTCCGGCTCTTCGCCGAGGCCCCCGCCGGGGAAACCCTCAAGGTGGACATCCAGGCGTACACCGGGACGCTCCACACCGAGTTCCAGTTCCTGGTGGACCTCTATGAGCAGGACGAGGAGATTAACCGGCTCTACTGGGATATCCAGGTCCCCCTCCGGGCTTTCCCCCGGATGAAGGAGGACGATCAGAACCGGCTGGCGATTCAGACCGTTCTGAACGACACCATCAACCTTCTGGATCTGCGGGAGCCCTACTCCGCGGGCTTTTACGCCTCTCTCCGGGAGGCCCAGGCGTATATTACGGAAAATCTTTACGAGAAAATGGGCGGCTGGGACGGCATTGTGGCCACCTGCATCGGACACACCCACATCGACGTGGCCTGGTGGTGGACCGTGGCCCAGACACGGGAGAAGGTAGCCCGCAGCTTCGCTACGGTGCTCAAGCTTATGGAGGAGTTCCCCTCCTACCGCTTCATGTCCAGCCAGCCGGTGCTGTACTACTTCCTCAAGGAGCGGTACCCTGAGCTCTATGCGCGCATTAAGGAGCGGGTGAAGGAGGGCCGCTGGGAGCCCGAGGGCGGCATGTGGCTGGAGGCCGACTGCAACCTGACCTCCGGCGAGTCCCTGGTGCGGCAGTTCGTCCACGGCAAGCGGTTCTTCAAGGAGGAGTTCGGCGTGGACAACCGGATTCTCTGGCTGCCGGACGTGTTCGGCTACTCCGGAGCCCTGCCCCAGATCATGAAGAAGAGCGGCGTTGACTACTTCATGACCACCAAGCTGGCCTGGAACCAGATCGACAAGGTGCCCAACGACACCATGATGTGGCGGGGCATCGACGGTTCGGAGATCCTCACCCACCTGATCACCGCCGTAGACCCGGGACAGGAGGTCGGCCCGGGCCACTTCTTCACCACCTACAACGGCAAGCTGCATCCCGACGCCCTCCTGGGCGGCTGGGAGCGTTACCAGAACAAGGAGATCAACAACGACATCCTGATCTCCTACGGCTACGGCGACGGCGGCGGCGGCCCCACCCGGGAGATGCTGGAGACTTCCGTCCGCATGGAGCGGGGCGTCCGTGGCATCCCCAAGGTCCGGCAGGCGTTTGCCCGCACCTACTTTGAGGAGCTGGAGGCGCGCGTGAAGGACAACCGCCGCCTGGAAACCTGGGAGGGCGAGTTCTACTTTGAGTATCACCGGGGCACCTACACCTCCATGGCCCGCAACAAGCGGGGCAACCGGAAGAGCGAGCTGCTGCTGATGGACCTGGAGCTGGCCTCCGTGCTGGCGGCGGCGAAGCTGGCCTATCCGGCTGAGGAGCTGGACCGGATGTGGAAAACCGTCCTGCTCAACCAGTTCCACGACATCCTCCCCGGCTCCTCCATCCACGAGGTCTACGAGGTCACCAAACGGGAGTACGAGGAGCTGGCCCAGACCGCCGGCGATCTGCTCAGCCAGCGCCTGGCCGCCCTGGCGGGCCAGGGGGACGGCGTGACGGTGTTCAACACCACCGGCTACACCCGCTCCGACGTGGTGGAGCTGGGCAGGACCGACGCCAAGGCCCTGGCCGACGAGACGGGCAAAGTCTACCCCGTGCAGCCCACGGCGAACGGCGCGGTGGCCTTCCTGGAGAACCTGCCCTCCAAGGGCTTCAAGACCTTGCAAAAGGCGGAGGCCGTCTCCGTCCCCAGCCCCTTTGTCCGGAAGGACGACAGGCATCTTGAGACGCCCTTCTACTCCGTTGCCTTTGACGAGCACGGTCATTTCGCCTCCCTCTTCGACAAGGAGAACGACCGGGAGCTGGTCCAGGCGGGCAAGTGCGCCAACGTGATCCGCATGTACGAGGATAAGCCCATTTACTACGATAACTGGGACATCGACATGTTCTACACCGAGAAGTCCTGGCCGGTGGACGATCTGGTCAGCATGAAGTGGACCGAGGAGGGTCCCGTCCGGGCCACCGTGGAGCTGGAGTACAGGATCAGCCTGTCCTCCATCAAGCAGAAGATCCACTTCTATGCCGGCTCCCGCCGCATCGACTTCGACACCTGGGTTGACTGGAAGCAGCACCAGCATCTGCTCAAGGCGGAGTTCCCCGTGGACATCCACAGCGACGAGGCGACCTTCGACATCCAGTTCGGAAACCTCACCCGGAAGGTCCACACCAACACCAGCTGGGATAAGGCCCGGTTCGAGGTCTGCGGCCAGAAGTGGATGGACTTCTCCGAGGGCCATTACGGCGTGAGCCTCCTCAACGACTGCAAGTACGGCCACAGCGTCCGGGACGGCGTCATCGGCCTGACCCTGCTGAAGTCCGGCATCGAGCCCAACCCGGTGGCGGACCAGGAGGAGCACGTGTTCACCTACGCCCTGTATCCCCACGCCGGCGCCTGGCGGGACGCCGGGACGGTGCGGGAGAGCTACTTTGTCAACCAGCCCCTGCGGGCGGTGGCGGGCGGCGAGCCCGGCGCGGCCTTCTCCCTGGCCGGCGTGGAGCAGGCCAACGTGGTCCTGGAAACCGTCAAGCAGGCCGAGGACGGCAGCGGCACGGTCCTGCGCCTCTACGAGAGTGAGAACGCCCGGACCCAGACGGTTCTGCGCGTTCCCGCCGGCGTGGCCAAGGCGTACAGCTGCAACCTGCTGGAGGAGATCGAGGAGGAGCTGCCCGTCCAGGACGGCAAGGTCCGCTTCCTCACCAAGCCCTACGAGATCAAGACCATCCTGCTGCGATAACCAAAACAAACGGAGTCCCGTACAGGCAGCGCCTGTACGGGACTCCGCGGCGTTTCAAAAACCTTTCAAGTTTTTCAGCAGGAAATAATTATTGATCCCCGCCGAAATCGGCCTTATACGCCTCCGCCAGCCTGTCGGGCCAGTCGCTCACGGGCTCCAGCACGCCGGTGAAAAACCGCAGGGTCTTGGGCTCGTGGACGAACCGCAGGCCGCCGATCAGATGCCGGTGGTCGTAGAGCCACTTGACCCGGTCGATGACGTACTCCGTCTGGGACAGGGTGAATACCCGGCGGGGGAAGGCCAGGCGGACCAGCTCCATAGAGGCCATCCGTTCGCTGCCGTCTGCGTTGCGCTCCTCGGAGAGGGTGCCCCGCTCCATGCCCCGGATGCCGCCGCAGATGTACAGCGCGCACACCAGCGCCCCGGCGGGGTACTGCTCTTGGGGGATGTGCTTGACGAACTCGCCGGCGTCCAGGTGGGCCCCCAGACCGCCGCCGGGGGTGATGACGGGCACGCCGTAGTCGTCCAGAGCCTTGACGCAGTAGCCCACGAACTGGGGCCCCTGGGAAATGATGTTCATGTCCATGGTTTCGTCAAAGCCCACGGTCATGGCCTCGATCTCCCGGACGGACATGCCGCCGTAGGTAAGGAAGCCCTCGAACATGGGGATCAGGTCCTCCATGGAGTAGTACAGCTCCCGGTCCCGGACCAGGATCACGCCGCCCCGGGCGAAGCCGAACTTCCGGGCGGAGAAATAGATGATATCGAAGAGGTCCGCCACCATCCGGGTGATCTCCCGGACGGTCTTGTCCGCCATGCCCTCCTCCCGGGTTTTCATAAAGTACAGGTTATCCTGGAGCAGGGAGGCGTCCAGCACGGCGAGGACGCCGTACTTCCTGCAGATGTCCGTGGCCGCCTTCATGTTCTCGTAGGAGATCGGCTGTCCGCCGATGAGGTTGGTGCCCGCCTCCAGGCGGAAGAAGGGGACGTTGGCCGGCGTCTCCTTCCGGATGCAGGCCTCCAGGGCCTCCAGGTCGATGTCCGATGGACTCAGGGCCAGCAGTTCCCCGATCCTCAGCCCTGTCCAGAACAGCACCGATAAGCCGGTTCTCCCTGGCAGCTTTGGCACATTCGGGATAAACTGGTTGAACTGCTCCACCGTCCAGAACTTCATTTCATCGGCGTGTTTCTTGCCCACGCTGCCGGCCATCCGCGCCGGGTTTATGCCCAGGCCATAGTATTTGCAGGCGTAGTTGAAGATCGCGGAAAGCTGATTATTGATCGTCTTTGCGTAGGTGGGGGCCACCCCATCCGCCAAAAGCGCCGACTGCCATTTGCGGATATGGGCCGGAGTGATCTCGTTCAGGGGCAGGTCTTTGAAGAACGGGAGAACCCGATGCTCGATGAGATACCGCTTGTTCTGCATGGTGTTAGCCTTGAGGCGCGGCCCCATGTCCTCCAGGTAGATTTCTGTCATGGAGCCGAAGGTCATGTTGCAGCTGCGGCTACCCTGCTTGAGAAATTCCTCCTCGAAAGCCTTTGCCTCACGCTTTGTTTCAAAGCCCCGTTTCTTTTTCAGCTTGCGGTGGCCCTGCCAATCAGTGTAGTAGAAGGAGGCGTACCATGTCCCCCGCTGCTTATCTCTGTATGCTGGCATCTTTACGCATCGCCTCCCATTAACTCGCTCATATTCATGCCACAGCCAAGCGCAGACGGCCCACAGCGGGCCGTTCGGCGTTTTGGAATATCCTAACCCCTTTTTGCGGTGGAGGGCCTTATGGGGCCTCTGAGGGCCTGGAAATTCGGTGCAAAATATGAACCCTTTTTTAGTGTACCCTGTAAGCGTCTGCCACATCCCGGAGCCGGACGCCCTCTGCCTGCTGGTAGGCTCGAACCTGTTCTGCTGCTGTTGCGGCGCGATCCGCATTGCCGTCCCGGACGGCTTGCTCATACTGTCCCTGGAGGGCAGAGAGGCGGGCCGTCCTTTTTTTGAGGCAGGCGGGACACAGTTTCGCCACCAGGTCAGCGGCGTTCATCTCGGAGCCGCAGTCGCGGCAGCGTAGGGAGCCAATCATGTTGAAAACCTCCCTTCGGGTTGCAAACCCCGATCATTGCTCTTTACGCGCACGCGCGCGCGAAGGAGAACAAGAAGAAGAAGAAGA
>OFGR01002561.1_pt1 | contig 11929 bp, 13 predicted proteins | sample 1521811 | NCBI WGS metagenome assembly OFGR01 (sample SAMEA3504098, study PRJEB24116) | mouse gut metagenome | biome: mouse gut; feature: mouse-associated habitat; material: faeces | place: Denmark | collected 2011
CCGGAGGGCGGCAAAGCCTCACCGGAGCATGTCGTGAATCTCCTCGCAGAATCCTCGGGCAGACTCCGTATCCTTCATCACCAGCACCACCGTATCATCCCCGGCCAGGCTCCCCACCACATAAGGAATATTCATACTGTCCAGCGCGGCGGCCGCCGCGTTGGCCAGCCCCGCCATCGTCTTAATTACCACAAGGTTCTGGGCGAAATCCACGCTGGTGATACTCTCGCGAAAAATATTCCGCAGCTTGTCCGCCACATTCAGCCGGTTGCGCTGGCTGGACACCGTATACCGATACCGCCCCTGCCCCACCGGCTCCTTAATCAAATGCAGCTGCTTGATGTCCCGGGAAATAGTCGCCTGGGTGCATACGACCCCCTGCTCCTGCAGACGCTGCTGGAGCAGCTCCTGGGTATCGATGGGCTCCCGCTCCACGATCTCTAATATTCTTCTCTGACGATCAGTTTTCATGGCCGATGCCTCCTGTCATTTTTGTCCGCAAAATTTCATAAATGCTCTTGTCCGTCAGCCGCAGCAGCTCCGTCTCATACCGGGACCGGCAGATGCGCACCTTGTCCCCCTGCCGCAGGGAGAATGCCTTGCCGCCGTCAACCGACAAATAGACCTGCTTCCGGTTCTGCTCCGCCGGCGCGATGGTCACCGTCCCGGCGGCGGACAGTACAAAGGACTTGGAAAATACCGAGTGGGCGCAGATTGGGCTGATGACAAAATTCTGCGCCGTCGGCTCTACGATGGGCCCTCCCGCCGAGAGGGAATACCCTGTGGACCCGGTGGGAGTCGCCACCACCACGCCGTCTCCGGAGAAGATGCCCAGCTGGTCCTCTCCCGTGGTCACCTGAAGCCGCACCACCCGGGCCATGGCCCCCTTGGTCACCACCGCGTCGTTAAGCGCCCCGCCGGTGTACACTGTCCGCCCATCCCGCAATACGGACACGTCCAGCATCATCCGTTTCTCCCGCCGGTACCGGCCGGCGGCCAGATTTTTCAAAAGTCCCAGCTCGCTCAGCTCCAGGTCGGACATAAACCCCAGGCTTCCCAGGTTCACCCCCAGCACCGGAACCCCCCGCATGGAGGCCGCCCGGGCCAGGTGCAGTATCGTCCCGTCCCCGCCGAAGGCAACCACCAGATCGCTGTACCGCAGCTCCTGCTGGAGGGGGCGCAGGGGTACGCCGAACTGCGCGTCTCCTCCCTCCGGTTTGAAGGGCAGGCAGTACACCGTATGCAGTCCCGCGCTCCGCAGGATCTCCTCCGCCGCCTTCGCTGCGGCCAGTCCCTTGTCCCGGTAGGGATTGGGGCATAAAATCACGCGCTTCATTTTAAGCACCTCTGTATTGAAAGTCAGCCATTCAGACGGAAAAGAGCCATGACCGCCCCATCTTCATCTGTACCAGCTACGGTAAACCCACTCCTAAGAAACATGTTTTCTGAGGCTCTATTCTCAGGGCGCCATACGGCATACACGCTTTCCGCTCTTCCGCAGGGGAATGTCCGGATATGATCCAACAGCAGCCTGACCGCTGCCTTCCCATAACCTTTTCCCTGGTGGTCCTTATCGATCATCAATCTGTATATTTCGTACGCCGGCTGGCCGTCAGGGTCATGTTCTTTCTCATAGGTTATCATAGCAAAACCAACCAATTCAACTCCGCAATATATGGCAAACGGAATGCAGCGGTAGTACGCTTCCGCTTCGTCCCGGTTCGCGTCCGAATGCACGTAAGCCTCAGCCAGACTGAATATATTCGGATTGACAAATCGGCGCTGTTCGTCAGAAACTGCCAGCTCTATACATTGCAGCCAATTGCCGTGACCGACTTTCCTCAATTCTATCACTGCCTGTTCTCCAGCTCCTCATGGGACGCCTCTACCAGCGCGGTCAGATCGAACCTTTTTTCCTCCCACGCCGCCTTCCGCAGCCAGCCTAAATATTCAATGTTTCCCTCCGGCCCTCGGACGGGGGACCAGCTCAACTCCAGCGCTGTAAAACCATTTTCCTTTACATGTTCCAAGAAGCGCTCCAGCACCTCCAGATGGACGGCGGGGTCCCGGACCACGCCCTTTTTGCCCACCTTTTCGCGCCCCGCTTCGAACTGGGGCTTCACCAGGCAGACCACCTCGCCCCCATCCTTCAATACGCCCGCGATGGCGGGGAGGATCAATTTCAAAGAGATAAAGCTCACGTCCACGCTGGAGAAATCCGGCTCCTCGGGGATGATCTCATGGTTCAGATACCGGGCGTTGGTCCGCTCCAGGCACACCACCCGCTCATCGCTGCGCAGGCTCCAGGCCAGCTGTCCGTAGCCCACGTCCACCGCGTAGACCTTCGCCGCCCCGTTTTGGAGCATGCAGTCCGTAAAGCCTCCCGTGGAGGCCCCTACGTCCATACAAATTTTTCCCTCTAATTGGATGGGCCATACCGCCATCGCTTTTTCCAGCTTCAGCCCGCCCCGGCTGACGTACCGCAGGGTATTCCCCCGAATCTCAACATCCGCCTCCGGGTCCACGGCGGCGCCGGGCTTGTCCACGCGCTGGCCGTTTATATAGACAAGCCCACTCATAATGGTGGCCTGGGCCTTCTGGCGGCTCTCCTGGAGGCCCTTCTCCGTCAGGAGAACATCCAGCCTGATTTTTTTGCCCATCGCTTACCCTTTCTCCACAGCTCCAGAACTATAACCCGCCATGTCAGTCCTCCCTTTCCGCGATCCTCACCGCCAGCTCCAGGGCCAGCAGCGCGGCCTTGTCCTTGCCTGTGACGTTGGCGTCCTGGCTGAGGCTCCACGCCTCCCATTCCCCGCCGTCCAGGTTGTCCGAGGCATGGAAGAAGTGAAACGCTTCCTTCCCCCGGAACTGGGCCAGCGCGGCCACCGCCGAACACTCCATATCCACGCACACGCACCCCGCCGCCTTCCGGCGCTCCATCTTTTCCGCCGTCTCCCGGTAAAAAGCGTCCGTGGTCCAGACCTTGCCCAGGGTGTATGTGCATTGATGGTAATCCAAAATCTCAATAAATTCTTCCCGATATTTCGGGTTTACCTCGATCTCGTCCGAGGGCGGCGCGTAGTGGAAGCTGGCCCCCTCGTCCCGCAGGGCAACGGTGGGGATGATGATACCGCAGTCGCCGATGGACCGGTCCAGCACCCCGCAGGTGCCGAACAGCACCAGCTTCTCCACCCCGGCAGCAAACAGCTCCTCCAGATCCCCTACACATCCCGCCGCGCCCACATATGCCTCAAACAGGGCGATCTCCACGCCCTTATACTCCGTCCGGTAGACCGGAGCATCCCAATTGGCTTTCTTCAGCCGCATGATCTCCACCCCGCCCAGACGCTCCACCATTCGGTCGAAGGTCCCCCGCTCAAAGCAGGACACCGCCACCCTGGGACAGTCCTGTACCGGCTTAATAAGCCCCCACGGGTTGATGACCGCCGACGGGTTGGGGTCAAATTCGTGCAATAACATGTCTCTCTCCCTACACATCCCGATAAAACAGGATGTCCGTCTTGCCCTCCTGCTTGGTACCCTTGTAGACCTCCGTGTCCAGTCCGCCGATACGGAACCCGGCTTTCAGATAGAACCGGCAGGCCCCCAGGTTGTTGTCCTGGCCCTGGGTGTAAAGGCCCCGGTATCCGCGCTCCTTGCATACCTCCCCGGCCTTCTCCATCAGCGCACGTCCCACGCCCTGCCCCCGGCAGGCCCCGGAAACTTTCAGATCATAGAGGTACATGTACTTAAAAAACGCCTCCTGGAGGATCGCCAGGCCGACGCACTTCTCTCCATCGTATGCTCCCAGGAACACGCTGTTTTCCTTCATTGCTTCATAGTCATAGTTCTCATCCGGAAAGCACATTTCAGATATGCTTTCCTCATCAAAAAGGACCTCTCCGTATCCCCATCTGCCGTCCACATAAGACGGCTCCATCCTGCCGAACAGGCTAAACGGCTCGTTCGGTAAATGAATATCCGCCTTGCGGGCTCCATCAATCTCTCGGATCTCGATCATGCTTATTCTTCTTTCTCTCCTTGACAAGCCAGCTGCGCCCACAGTTCCCGGTAAGTCCGGTTGCACAGTTCCGTCACGGCCTCCCGGTTTCCCGTCAGATAGGCGTACAAGTACGTGCAGGCCGCGTCGGCCTTGTTCCACTCCTCCCGAGTGATGGTCCCCTCCGCCAAAGCCTCGTCCAGCTCGTCCTGATCCATCACAAACAGCTCGCCCCGGCTGTTCACCACGATGTCCAGATACATATCCACAAACGTCGGGTCATCCGGATCGTCGAACCGGTTGCCCGCGGTAATGTCAAAATAGATCTGGATCAGCCGCCCCCGGTCGTTGTACATGGCGGTCAGCCAGAAGGGCAGCCCCTCCAGGGCAATCTGCACCCAGGCGTAGTCCTTCTCCGCGATCAGTACGTCCTCGCCCCCATCGTGGACGGTCAGCGGCCCGGTGACCTCCCGGATGACCAGCAGGCTCTCCTTCCCCCGCCGTCCGCATATCTGACAGTCCCGGCTGACGTACTCCCGCCGGAGGATGCGGCACCAGTCGCTGCGGCGCATATCTTTTTTCACCATTTCATCGACCTCCGTTCCAGCTTCCCAGACAATAGGGACACACGTCCCGGCAGGCGTGGCAGGAGATCCGCCACACCCGCTTTTCAGGGTCATCCCCGAAGGCATAGTCCCAGCACGCCTGCTGGGCCAGCTCCTCGCCGTCTAAGGCGTAGGCTGGGCAAACTTCCACGCACTTTCCGCAATCGTCGCAGACCGGCTCCCTCATGGGGTCCGGCTCCAGTTCCGCGCCGCACAGCACGCACCCAAGCCAGACCATGCTCCCCAGCTCCGGGGTAATGAGCAGGGAGTGCCTCCCGATGGTCCCCAGACCCGCCGCCTGGGCGGCGTGCTTCTGGGAGACGATGGACCGCCACCGGCCAGTTTTCTCATCCCACTGGCTCTCGTTGGCAGGAATAGGGACGCACTGTACGCCCTGTTTCTCCAGCTCGATGCACAGGTCCAGCGCAATGGCATCCATTTTCGCCGTGATGGAGTTGCGGACCCGGGTATACGCCGCCGCCGACCCGCAGGCAGCCGTCGCCGCAGGAAACCGGCAGGCAAAGGAGATTACCGATTGACATCCCGGCCACACATCCCGGGGATGATAGCCCTCCGGCGCGCCCGAAAAACGGTCAAGGCCGGCGATTCCGCACAGCTCCGCACCCAAGGAATATGCGATTTGCTTTACTTCCCGACTGGTCATATCGGTTCTCCTTTCCCGGCTACCGCAGATTCTTAATCAGATACAAATTCAGCTCATCATCGTTGCGGTATGCTTCATAGGGCTCACAGGGCTTATCCCCGTACCATACGCCGCTGCCGTCGGGCACGTAGCCCCGGCGGGCGTACAGCCGCTGGGCGGGACCGTAGAACTTGTGCAGTCCCACCGCCAGATACACCAGCCCGGACCGCTCCGCCGCAACGGCCTCCGCCGCGTCCATCAGCCTTGCGCCGACCCCCTGCCGCCGGAATTTCTCCAGTACGCCGAAATCCACGATTTCCGGACAGCCACGGCCCCCAAGGGGGCCCCACTTGGAATCCGGGTACACGTGGATGTATCCCGCGATCTGTCCGTTATATTCCGCCGCGATGGCGACGCACGTCCCCTCCTCCTGCTCCCGCAGCCGGGAGAGAAAACGGTCCGGCGTCGTGTCGTATCCCTGCGCCTGCTCCCCCGCCGCGATGGCGTGGGCGTCCGCCTCCGTCAAGGTGCGGATCGTCAAGGTATCGTCCGAATAATAGATCATAGCATTTCCAGTACCGCCTCCGCCACGCCCGCAGCGTCCAGTCCCAGCAGCCCGCGCAGCTGCGCCACTGACCCCTGGGGGGCGAAAGCGCCCTTCAAATTCTTCAGAACCATCTTCCGGGGCGCAGCTCCCGCCTGTACCAGCGCCGAGGCCAGCTGCTGCCCGATGGAACCGTTCTCGTTGCAGTCCTCCAGCGCCAGCAGCCGTCCCGTGCGCCGCACCGACTCCGCCACCGGCTCCACATCCAGCGGCGCGATCCGGTTAAGCTTGACGACCTCCGCGCCGACGCCCTTCTCCTCCAGCAGCTCCGCCGCCGCCAGGAGTTCGTCCGTCAGCGTTCCGTAGGACACCAGCGTCACATCCGTCCCCTGCCGCAGCAGGGACGCAGCCTCTCCGGTCCACGCCGGATACTGCCGCCCCTCTCCGCCGCGGGGATACCGGACCGCTACGGGACCGTCCATGTCGACAGCAGCCCGCAGCATGGCCTTCAGCTCCTCGAAGCAGGCCGGACAAAGCGCCGTCATGCCAGGGATCTGGGTGAGATACCCCACGTCCTGGCACCCGTGGTGGGTGGGGCCGTCGGACCCCACCAGTCCCGCCCGGTCTACGGCAAACACCACATGGAGCCCCTGGAGGGCCACGTCGTGGAGCAGCATATCAAAGCCCCGCTGCAAAAAGCTGGAATACACGGCGAACACCGGGACCATTCCCTGCTTCGCCATGCCTGCCGCCATCGCCACCGCGTGGCCCTCGGCAATGCCCACGTCAAAAAAACGCTTGGGCCAGGCAGAGGCAAACTCCTGCAGTCCCGTCCCCTCCGCCATAGCGGCGGTGACGGTACACAGCCGCCGGTCCTTCCCCGCCAGCTCCACCAGCTCGTGGCCCAGAATATAGGAGAAATCCACCTTCCGTTCCAGACCCGGCCCGACCGCCGGATCAAATGGCGACACCCCATGGCTCCGCTCCGGCTGGGACTCGGCAGGTGTATAGCCCTTCCCCTTTACAGTGTGAACGTGGAGCAGTACCGGGCAGTCCATGGACTTCGCCCAGGCCAATGTGGTACACAGCTGCTCCACATTGTGGCCGTCCACCGGCCCCAGGTAGGTGAAGCCCATGTCCTCAAACATGGAGCAGGGATAGATCGCCTTTTTCAGCCCGGTTTTCAGTCGGTGGTTGAAGCGGTACAGCGCCTGCCCGCCGGGGATATGCTCCAGCGCCGCCCGGTAGCCCTTCTTAAACCGGTAGTACCCCGGCCGCAGCCGAAGGCGGCTGAGATGGGCGGCTACTCCGCCCACGTTGGGGTCGATGGACATGCCGTTGTCATTGAGGATCACCACCATGGGCTCCCCCGACGCGCCCGCGTCGTTGAGCCCCTCGTAGGCCAGGCCGCCGGTCAGCGCGCCGTCCCCGATGAGGGCGGCCACAGAATATGTCTCTCCCCGCAGGGTCCTGGCCCGGGCCATGCCCAGGGCCACGGATACGGAGTTGGAGGCGTGCCCCGCCACAAAGGCGTCGTGGACGCTCTCCTCCGGCTTGGGAAAACCGGCCAGCCCTCCCAGCTGCCGCAGGGAGCCAAACAGCTCCCGCCGCCCGGTGAGGGCCTTATGGATGTAGCACTGGTGGCCCACGTCAAAGACCAGCCGGTCCCGCTCCGTATCATAGACCCGGTGGAGGGCCACCGTCAATTCGACGGCCCCCAGGTTGGAGGCCAGGTGCCCCCCTGTGCGGGCCACGCTCTCCACCAGGAAATTCCGCAGCTCCCCGCACAGCTGTACCAGAGAATCGCCGTCCAACGCTTTCAGATCCTTCGGGGAAGAAATACGCTCTAAGATCAAGACAGATTCACCTCTTCTTGCGGCTGAACAGATGTAAGAACCGCCCCACCAATTGGAGCACCGCCGTGCTCTTGGCAATAGCGAAGCTCTTGCCAAGGGCCTTGCCTCCGATGGTCAGTCCGGAGGTCAGCGCCGTCACCGCCAGGGAGAGCACCACCACCGGCAGAAAACCGAAAGCCGCCTGCATCTGCACCACGATTACCGCGCCGGTGGAACCGGAGATAATGCCGCAGATGTCCCCCACCACGTCGTTGCAGAAGCTGGACACCTTGTCGGCCTTCCGAATGAGATTCAAGGCCTCCCTGGCCCCGGGCGTCTTTCTGGCGGCCATGGAGTGAAAGGGCTTTTCGTCCGCCGCCGTCACCGATACGCCGATGATGTCGAACACAATGCCCAGCAGGATAAATGCCAGCAGCACCACAAAAGCCACCGCCAGTCCCGCTCCGTCCAGCGCCTGATCGGAGGCAAAGCTCAGCGCCGCCGACAGCGTCACGGCGATGAAGAATACCTGCACCGCCCAGCGGCTTGATGATTTCCCCTGCTTCCCCTTCTTGGGGGGCTTTTTCTTACTGTCCTTAATGTCGCCTGTGTCCAAGAAAAATTCTCCTCACTTTCTTATCCAGATGGATGATTCCGCTATAGTTAAGACTGTTCGCTGACATACAGAGCCGCCCGGTTCTGGATCAGCTCCGCCGTCTCCTCCAGCGTCTTGTCCCCGGCAAAGCAGGCCCCCGCCGCCTCGGCGATAATGGTTTCCAGACTGGAATTGCTGCGGCAAACGGTATCCACAGCGTTATACAGTTCCATAATCTGGTCACAGTCTTCCTGGGTGACTTTACGGGGCGAAACGGAGATAGCGCCATATTCTGCGGCATACGGCGAAGGGGACGTATTCATGGCCTTCTTCATTGACTTCTCAAAGAGTTCTTTATTGGTAAAAAACTGATGGCTATTGTCAAAGCCTCCCAATGTATCACGAGGCAGCAAAAGGCTCCGCAGAAAGGCCCAGGCTCCCTCCTTGTACCGGCAGCCGCTGCTCATAGCGAGCGTCCCGGAAACCAGGAAACTGCTGCCCGCCCTGCCCGTATTGTTTGGGTACCCTACAAAGGACGCCTCACCGCCGACCACCGCCTCCGCTACCTGGACGCTCTCAAAGTCCATCGGGTAGATGCTGCACACCAACTGCCACCCATCGTTTACACGCTCCCAGCGTTCGCCGGACGCGCTTTCCGGGAAGCCGCCGCAGAATTCCAGCAAATCCCGGAACTCCTCGCTGTCAAAGCTGCAGGTCCCGCTCCCCCAGTCCACATACTGGCTCCAGTCCAGATTCAGTATATTCAGCAGCAGAGCCGTACCGCCCTCATCAATGCCAATACTGCCTTCCGGCAGTTTCGCCAGCGCCGCCTCCATGTCCGCCGGCGTCCAGCTCATACGGTCCCCTACCAGTTCCTTCGCACCCATCAGCGTCCAGAACCGGAAGGAATCTGTAACCTCATAGAGCTTCCCGTCCACCTCCATAGCTTCAAACACCCGCTCCATCAGGTCCTCCCGGCTGATGTCCGGGTCCTGGTCAATCCAGGGCCACAGGTCCTCCAGCAGCCCGGAGGCCCCCCACTGTTCTACCGGCATATTTTCAGTGGCCAGAATATCCGGCGCCTTTCCCGCTCCGATCTCCGCAGCCAGACGCATGATGGCGTCCTCCCGGCTGGCGTTGGGACTGTAGTCTGTGTAGTCTTTTACCACAATCTGATAATCCGGGTTGGTGCGGTTGAACGCCAGGATCGCCGCCCGCTCAACATTATTCTGAATGCCCAGGGTAGCGTAGGTCAGCGTCTTGCGGTCTGGCTTTTTTGTGGCCGTGAGAAGAAACAGCTCCTGCTCGCCGTCCACACCGGTGTCAAAGCCAAACTCACCCCGATCCTCGGTCACCGTCAACAGCCGGCCTCCATCCGCCGCGGCAAAAATGCTCACATGTTTGGCATTGATCCCCACATTCACCCAATTCAGAACCGTCTCTCCTTTTCCGGCATCCTGGGTATCTTCCCTCCAGGCGCGCAGCTCATCACCGGCCAAGTAGTAGAACAGCACGTCGCCGGTACCGTCAAAGACGCCGCCAAAAGCGGGCGTCAGGTACTCCCTCCCCCAGCCGCGGGCTTCCTTATCGATGGTCTGTAATCGGATATGGTGGCTGTCGCCCTCCACGGCGTATTCCGCCATACCCACGCCGCCATCGCCCATAAGGATCAGCCGGGGCGGATAATTGATAAACTCCGGCTCCTCCACCGGAAGGGTGAACCGGAGCGCACCATCCATGCTCAGAACCGCCGCGCCCTTCTCGCCGATGGCAGCGATCTCACCATCGCCATCCATCAGCAGGTCGGATATTCTCCCGATCCCCAGCCGGCTCTCCAGGGCGACGGCTTCCTCCTCAAAGCGGAACAGCTCCCGGCCCTCCGTGTCCAGACGGCGCAGCACCCAGCCCTGCCAGTCTTTCGTTTTATAAGGCTCCCAGTCCCCGTTCTCCTCGTCGAAACCTTCCGGCAGAGCGTATGTCGCGTTGGCGAACTTCATCGTCTGCCACAGCGTCCCATCCGTCCCCAGCCGCAGGACCGACGACAAGATATATTTCCGCTGGGCTTCCGAAGTGTCCGCCATCTGATAAGCCGGCAGAGGCTGCGCCGCGCCGTCCTCCAGGGAAATGCGCCGCATGCGGTCCACATCCCGCCTAGTCTGCCCGCTGGCAAGCTTCTCCGGGGCGGTGTCCACCAAATAGAAGGAATCCCCGACGGCGCATCCGCCCATAATCCGCAGCTGCTTCGACGTATAGTCCAGCGTTTCCGCCATATAGACCGGTCCGCCGTCCCATGCCTCCTCTTCTTTCCCGTCGCAGGCCGTCAGGCCCAGCGCCACCGCCAGCGTCAGCAAAAGCGCCAGGCTCCTCTTTCTGATCTTCACCGGTCCATTCCTCCCTCCAAACATAAAAACCGCCGCCCCGCCCAGCGGGCGGGACGGCGCACATTCCGCTGTCACGAAAAAAGCTAAACGCCGGCAGCAAATCAGGTAAATCTTACGGCTTAGGTACGGGCTGGATTTCCCCGGGGCGCACCCCTCGTTGCCGATCGGGCGGTTTCCCTTTCGGCGTCCCGGCGCGGCGTTGCCCACCGCGCTGCCCGACTGCCACTTAGTCCGCACTGCAATCCCTTCTCTGCCCTGGAAGGACAGCCTAGGTGTTTTCCACCACAGTCCCTCCGCTTCTTTAGCCTCTTTTGCAGAACGGGTTTCAAGGGGCGATCGTGGATCTCCCGCTCTGGCCGGAGCTGGAACGCCACGTAGATCCCCCATCCACCCGCCCCACGTCAAGGCAGGCTACGGCTGCACACAGCGTTACGGCCCCGGAGGACCGATGCACCGCATTGCAGGTTCATAATCTGCTTCGTACACGGGCCGAAAATACCACAGTGGGAGTACGTCCATGCACAAGAACAGGTCTCCACGAAAACAGGGTCGGATTGACCATGCCATTGGAAAACGCCCTGAATCCGCAAGCGCGCCCAAAGAACGCGCTTCCCCCCAGCACCCACCCAAAACTGGGCGTATCAAGCAGGCACCACGGGTTTCATCGATGTGCCCTTCAGAGGATTTTTAGGCCCTCCCTAGGAAACGGCAGATCTGACTAGAATACTGCGCCGCCGCTTAGCGTTACCCAGTATAGCACATTCCTGATAAATATACAATATATTCCGTATATATTATCTGTGAATTTTTTGAAAAGACAGCGAAGAGGAGGCCATTGGCCTCCTCTGGATTCAGGTCCTTCTCTGCGCCAGGCTGTCCGCCAGCTGACGCAAAAAGGCGGGATCTCCCTGCCAGACCCCCCGTTCCAGGGCGGCCTTGGCCTGTTCTGTATATTGCAGGACCCGGCGCCCGCACTCCTCCAGACCCAGCAGCGTCACATAGGTGACCTTGCCGTTGGCGGCGTCGGAGCCGATGGGCTTTCCCAACTCTGCCTCGCTAGATTCCACGTCCAGCATGTCGTCCCGAACCTGGAAAGCCAGACCGATGTGGGAGCCGTAGGCGGCTCTGAAAGGCCAGCCCCAGATGGGTCGCGTACTCCTGGGCCGCCTCCATGCAGGCCGCGTCCACCTCCCTGCGGCCCAGAGAGGCCGCCACGCCCATCTTGCAGGCTGCCCGCAGCAGCGCCCCGGTCTTCTTATCGTTGACCTCCGTCAGCTCCTCCAAGGTGCGGGGCTGGCCGTCTCCCAGGGTGTCCCAGTACTGGCC
>OFGR01002563.1_pt1 | contig 11909 bp, 10 predicted proteins | sample 1521811 | NCBI WGS metagenome assembly OFGR01 (sample SAMEA3504098, study PRJEB24116) | mouse gut metagenome | biome: mouse gut; feature: mouse-associated habitat; material: faeces | place: Denmark | collected 2011
CGCAGCACCGGGAAATGGCATGGCCGTTGTAGCCATGGGCCGCTTTGTACTCGGCAGGAGTGGGGATATGACGCTCAAACAGGGCTTTGACGATCTCATTCGGAGTGCGACCATCCCATGCCAATTCAAAGATCATCCGCACGTTAGGCAATTGTGTCATTTAAGCGGTCAATCCATTCCATTGTAAAAACCTCCCGGCAGCTTTTAGTGTATCATACAAAACAATTCTTTTCCTCGCAGTTTCTGCACAAAAAAGAGAGATAAATTTACCGAACTGTTTCAAGGTTGAATGTCGTTCCTATTGGTGATATACTCAAGGCGCATTTCACTGAACATTGAACTGCTGGATGGATATCTTTTTTTCGTGCCGATCATCAATTGGGGCAAGTACCGCGAAGAAAATGGCAGTCTGGTCATGCCTGTGAGCGTTCGCCCATCAAATCGACAAAGACGAATCACAAAGGAGGATGCTGCTATGGGCCGGCCTATCACGACCCTGTTCATGCTGATGTCGGTGGACGGAAAAATCAGTACTGGGGCCACCGATGAATTGGACTTTGACCAGGATTTCCCCCGCATCGAAGGGGTGCGGGAGGGCCTTCAGCAGTATTATGACATTGAGCAAACCACCGACTTGTGGTCGCTGAACTCCGGCAGGGTACAGGCCAAACTGGGCGTGAATGAGAAAGCGGCGCCTGCCAAAGCGCCGGTGTCCTTTGTGCTGATCGACAACCGCCATCTGGCGGAAACGGGTGTGCGGTATTTTTGCGCCCGCTCCAAGCAGCTGGTGATCGCAACCTCCAATCGGTCACACCCGGCGTTCCAAGTAGACGAACCAAACCTGCATATCATCTATCAAAGCAAGCTGGATCTCCGCGATCTGCTGGAGCAGTTGGGCGAACGGTTCGGCTGCGAGCGGATCACCATACAGACGGGAGGCACGCTCAACGGGCTGTTCCTGCGGGAGAAGCTGTTTGACTACGTGGATATCGTCGTCGCCCCGGTGCTGGTCGGCGGAAGGGAGACATCAACCCTGATCGATGGAAAAGCACTGACCGATGCCGGAGAGCTTTCCAAGTTGGGCGTATTAAAGTTGGAGGACATTCAGCGGCTTGATGGTTCCTATATCCGGCTGAGGTATCAAGTGATATCTTAAAATGAGACTGTTATTTATCTCCCAATTCGACTTTGTGTTCCCAGTAAAATCGAATGAATAAGCGTATCAGAAAGAAATATTTCGGAAACCCCTTGACCTTACACCTGGTGGAAGGAGTATAGTCGCCTTATAAATCAGGCCGCAGTCATCCACGGCCAGGACAGGAGGACTATATTATGCCAATCGGAACCATTGCCGCCATTGTCGCGGTAATCATCCTCGTCATCGCAGTCCCGCTGGGGACCATGCTTTTCCTGCATAAGCGGGGCGGGGCCTGGACCACCTTCCTAATTGGCGCGGGAACCTTCATTCTCTTTGCAATGATTTTGGAACAGCTTTTCCATGGTCTGGTCTTGTTTTCGGGGATCGGGGCGGTGATCCAAGGAAACATCTGGCTCTATGGCCTCTACGGCGGTCTGGCGGCGGGCCTGTTTGAGGAGACAGGCCGCTTTCTGGCATTCCGGTTTGCGCTGCGCCGCCGACAGGACCGGATCACATCGCTTGCCTACGGCATCGGACACGGCGGCATAGAGGCGTTTCTGATTGCGGGGCTGACGATGGTCAACAACCTGATCCTGGGCCTGACCTATGTCAATGGCGGAACCGTCCCCGACGAGGTTATCCCCGCCGTAGAAGCTCTCCTTGCCATCCCAACGGGTATGTTCCTGTGGAGCGGCTTCGAGCGGCTGACGGCCATGGCACTGCACATGGCGCTCTCCGTATTGGTATTCGCTTCTGTGCGTACAAGCCGGCGATGGCTGTACCCCGCCGCCATCTTGATCCACGCGGCGGTTGACTTCGCGGCGGTCGTAGCCAACTCCTATCTGCCCGTCGCGGCCACAGAGCTTCTGGTGCTGACGCTCACAGCCGTGTCAGTCCTCTGGGCGACGCGAATTTACAAAAACCTTTCCCAGTATACATCAGGAACATGAAAGTGGATTGGGATTTATTTGCGGCAGCTGCTCCTGATAAACGGAGCCTCGATTTTCGTATCAAGCAGGAGTCCATATTTCTGCGGCCGCCGGAACGCGTTGCCGTGGACTTCGCTTTCGCGGTAGCGCCGTAGCTGCTCCAAATCCAGCTCCGCGAGGTAGACTCCTTCCTCGCTGTCTGCCTGCAAAATGCAGGTGTCCCGGGAGCCGTCCAGCTCGGGTAGGTATGCCACACCGTCAAAGACGCTGGAACCGCCATTGCAGTCGGGCACCGAATCCGGGTAGTTGCAGGTGGCGATGGCCAGCATATTCTCATAGGCCCTGGCCCGCAGCTGGGAGAGGCGGTTGATCTCCATGGGGCAGGCGTTGGGCACCAGGATGAGCTCCGCACCCTTGAGCATCAAGATTCGGGCGCTCTCGGGGAACTCCCTGTCATAGCAGATCATGGCCCCCACCTTTACCTCGCCGCAACGGGTGTCCAGCGTGGCGACATAGAAATCCTCCCCCGGCGTCAGGTTCCGCTCCACGTCAAAATCACAGGTGTGGACCTTGGCATAGGCGATCTTCCGTTCCCCGAACCGGTCAAAGAGCGCCATGGAATTCCGGGGGCCGCCCTCGTGCTGTTCCAAAAAGGTGATGCCGATGGCCATATCAAGTTCTTTGGCGAGAGCGCCGAAGGCGTTCACAAATTCGCCGCCAGCGGGGATCGCCTCCGCCATCCACTGGTCAACGGGGCGGTCGTAGATATTGTAGCCGTTGCTCCACATCTCGGGAAACAGCGCGATATCCGCGCCCATATCCTTCGCTTTCCGGCATGACGCGATCCCCTTTTCGAGATTTCCCTCCAGCGTACCGCAGGGCGCGATTTGCAGCAGGGCAATTTTCAGTGTGTCCATGGTGCTCTTTTTTAGTTGCCGCACTGTGGGCAGTGGTTCCGCTCCTTTGTGCGGCGTATAATCATGGATTTCCAACCTGAACCGCAACAATGGCATTTCCACCACACCTCTTTGTTTGAATATGGGAGATACGCTTCTGGCGGTTTGCTATTTTTGCGCAAATCCCAGTCCAACGCAATCTCTGGATATTCTGTTACCAGGTTATGGGCCGGACTGGCGGCTTTTCCCGCGCAGACTGGGCAGCCAGATCCTAAAATGGTGCGGCTGCGAACCAGCGCCTGCCAGGTATGGCCTTTCCTGCATTTCCACCAAGCCTTAATGCTGGCATGATTTGTGACCTGATCGGGGCTAAGGCCTTTATTTTTCTCCTCGTCCCATTCAGCGGCAATTCCCGGACTGAGCGTTTGAAGAGAGTTTTCCTCGCATACTTTCTTTCCCATGCAGTATGGGCAGCCTCCAATTCCGCTGCAGCGCACGCTGATATTCATTTGCCAGCTGTGTCCTCTGTCACACCGCCACCAAACACGCTTTCGGGTTTTGACCGTTACATCATGAGGAGAGAGGGAACCGTTTTTAATCACATCCCATTCCCGTGCCAAGTCTGGACGGAGGGCTGCCAAAGAATTATCTTTGCATGCCAAACGACCATTGCAATAGGGGCACCCCCGAGAGTCGATTTCATAAGCTATTTTTCTTCGCCATTCATGCCCACGCCCGCACTGCCACCAAACGGTTTTTGAAGAGTTGGGCGCGACATCGCGCGGAGTCAGTGCCCCGTTTTTTGTGGGATGCCAATCACGCGCCACATTGGGATATTTCTTTTCCAGGCAGTTTTCCCACCAGATTCGTTTTCCTGCGCAATAAGGGCAGCCACTTCCATTGGTGCGGCTACAGATGGAAGCTTCCCATTCGTGCCTCTCTTTACACTGCCACCAGACCTTTCGGTTGGATCGTGGCAAGAGCCCTGCTGGGTCAAGATGCTGATTCTTTGTGGGATGCCACTCCAGCATTAATGAGGGGTACACAGCGGCAAGATTATATTCCTGTGTGGGACGTTTCCCGGAACAGTAGGGGCAGCCGTAGCCCAAATTGCTCCGATTGCCGACGCGCTCCTGCCACTCATGTCCTTTCTCACACCGCCACCAAACCATCTTCCCTGAAGAAAAGGAGATTGTGGATGGCGTCATTTCCCCGTTCTTTTCATAGTTCCACTCAAAAGCCAGCGCGGGCCGCACGATGGCAAGGGCATTCATGGCGCTGACCCTATGTTTGGAACAATATGGGCAGCGGCAGCCTTTGCTGAAATCATACACTTTCATAGTCCATTCATGGCCCCGTTCACACTTCCACCAAACGGTTTTGCCGGATCCGCCGGTCACATCCCAGGGGGTAAGAGGGGCATTTTTCTCTGAATGCCACAGTTCTTTTGCAGCTTTCCCGTACAGGAATGCCAGAGAATTTTCGCGGCACACCCTTTTCCCTGTGCAATAGGGACATCCCCCGCCACGATAGCGCCCGGAAACCGTTCCCTGCCACTCATGCCCCTTTTCGCACCGCCACCAAACTTTTTTACCAGAGCTAAAGGAAATTGAGGCAGGCGTCAGCATACCATTGCGCTCGGTATGCCATTCTCGAACCAACTGAGGCGCCATTTGCTCCAAGCTTTTTTCTTTGCGCCTGGACATATAGTTGGACAATATCGCCGCGCTGTCCCGCTGGATATCCGGGCGGATAACCAAATGGAGGCCATAGCGCTCGTTCAGCCATGAAACTAGCTTCCGCGTGAGCGCCTCTAGAAACAGATAATTGGAGTAACTTTTTACAGGGCTCCAAAGAATGGAGTCGGACACGAAAGCCGGATCATCACCAGGCGTCTCCTTGATATGCAGTACCGACAGGCCGGCCGCCATGAGCTGCCGGTCTTTTTCATCCTCCTTTGCCTGTTTGTTCGATTCGTCATGGTAATAGTATCCGTCATATTCAATAGCTAATTTCAAGGAAGGAAGGTAAATATCGGCCTCAATCCCCTGAATTTTACTCCGGTTTTCAGCATCTTCAAACAGAAGCCGGAGATAATAGTAGACCGCCTGTTCCGGGAAGGAAGTCCCCCGCTCTTTTTGGCAAACGGGGCAGTTGCTGAGGCGGGACGAAGTGCGATTGCAAATGGCTGACTGCCACTCTATATCTGGGTGATAGCGGCATCGCCACCATACCTTCTTCTCTGATCGTGGGAGGTACTCGGTGGGCAGGCCATCATTTTTTTCGTACAGCCATTCCTCCGCGACGATAGGGAATTCCGTTTTCAGATTGTACTCCGGGCTGGCAAGGCGGCGGTCACAATAGGGGCAGCCGCCCCGCTGGCGCGTCCGGGTATTGGGGGTGCTTTGCCAATTGTGACCATGCGCGCAGTGCCACCAATATTTTCGGTTAGACTTCGGGAAAATTTGATCTGGCGCGATGCCGTTTCGTTCTTGGTCAAACTCCTCGGCAATAAGCGGATATTTTGCTGCCAGACTATTTACAGATTTTGTGAGAAATCGGCCGGAACAGAATGGGCACTCCTGTGATTTGTGATGGATCCTTCGCTCCGGCGGCGCCAACCATTTATGTCCCGGCACTTTTTCGCAAACCCAGTGGCATACCTTTTGAGAACAAAAGCTGATATCTCCAGGGCCAAAATCATTTGCCGTGTAGTCCCACTGCCGAAGAGGCTGCTGCTGATTGTTTTTCACACACCAGTCTAAAAAGGACACCCTTTCCATAAATCTGCCCTCCTTTATCAAATTTTACGAAATACAAGAAATGCCTATAATAGAATCACAAAGTATAGGGAGATGATGCTATGTCAAAGAAATATCCAGACAAACTTAAAGAAAATGGTTGTTCAACATTATGAGCAGGGGGAATCCACCAAATCAATAAGTCAAGGGGTATGTGTAGCGGCGTCTCCGATGAGCCGAGACAGTTTTCCACAATTAAAACATCATTGAGCATTTCTTTCTCGATCATGTCCAAGCATATAGGTCTCAGGCGCTGTACAGCGCCTCCCAGTCGGGTATAAGCAGACGTTTCGTGACTTGCTTATTTACACATCCTTTGATTATGACAGTCAAATACCAAATTGGCTGCACAAATATTGCTGTAAACAAGGGAGCTATCATAAATGATTTCTTCGTCTTGAGTGCTTGTCTGGCTGGAGAGGTCTTATAAACATCTACAAACTATGGTGTACGGCTTGCAATATTCGGAGACTTCTCACAATATACCAGATAATCCCACTCCAAAGCATCAATGTCCAACTTCCGCGGCTGTCCCTTTCCTCGCGTTAGGGTAAATATCTTGCCGTGGCTCCGGGTCTTGCTCTTGTCAAATCGGTGGGACTCGCTCTCGAAGAGGTTGAATTGATAGGGGATATCCGCGGACTTGCTGTCGGCGGCATAGCTGGTACTGATGAGCTTCTTCAACCTGAAGTTTTTAAAATTTTGGGCGAAAAAATGGGTGAAATTGCTCCACTCCGGGTCATCGCAGGGAAAGAGCACCGTCTTATCCCGAAATACATCCGGGTCAAATTCCAAATAGGCATTGACTTCCCTCTGAATATCCTCATATTGGGTATAAAACTCATCGCTTTTTCTTCAGCATACCACAAAGCGCCGCACTTTTCCATAAAATTTTCCTTTCGCCATAGCTTCTAATATTTTTTAGTTTGAAGCACTGATTAAAGCAGGCGAAATGGTGGCAAATAATTAAAAGTGATGCCAAACGTCAAGTAAAGGGACATATTTGAGGGAGAATCCTCGTTTTCCATACCCCATTCCGCCAAAATGGCGCAAAACCCCTAAGCGGGGGATAGAGAACCGCTCGCCCTGGCAAGCATATACAAATTCGCGCTGGCGAAAAGTACGTGTAAGCGGTTAAGGTTCTTTCTCAGCCCCCTGTAAACGATCTTTCGGAAGCCGAAGATGTTCTTCATAATCCGATAGGGGTGTTCTACTTTGCTGCGCACAGATGATTTTTGATTTTCAATATGCTGCTCCCAGTCAATGGCGTTGTCCGAAACCTTGGGCAGCCGGCCCGGCCGGCGGCTGATACGGTATGCGATGACAGAAAGCTGGGGGCTGTTTCTGATTTCATCCCGTTTCTCTATCCCGAGGTAGGCGCTGTCCTCATAAACCACCTCGTCATCTTCCCGCAGAAGTCCTGCCGCCACAGTACTCCAACTGCTCCAGGTAGGGCTTGGAGCCATGGACATCCCCCGGTGTCACGGTCACAGCGGCGATGATACCGTAATTCAGGCCGGTCGTCTGGTGAGACAGGTAATAAAACCCGCTGGGTTAAGGGTGTTGCCATACCATCACTACCGGGTCTATGGGGGGGCCGGCCATACCTCCGGCTGTACAGGTGGGACGTTTCTTCATACACAAAGGATAAGTCCAGCGCCGTTTCCAATTTCCATAGAAAATGTTCTGCCGGCACCAGATCCTCTATTGTTACCAAGTGATATTTTGACTGCATATCCCCGCCCCCTCTCAACTCTAATTCTACCATATTTCGGGCGCTTTGGGGACACTTTGTCAACAGCCCCATTTTGTCTCGAAGTCACTACCCGATAGTTATACTTTGCGGGTGGAATGGCCGGGGTCTGCTGGGGGCCGCCTTGATAACCAAAACAGGGCGGCCCCCAGTGGACTCTGGCCATATCGCGCAGAAAACCGCCCCATTTTCAAGGACGGCTTTCTGCGTAATGTGATAGTTTCAATCTGTTTTCTTGTGTTTTCGTCAAAAACCTTGCGTTTTCGTGTTCCTAATAAGAGTTAATCATACCCTTGCTCATCCGAAATCAATCTGGCAGCAATATAAAATGTTTGGGAAGAAAATTCTTTCCAAGCTGCTTGCGCCCCCATATCAGATTTTTGAAATTTGCTTTTGTCCATGCTTCACCTTCACTTATCTTATTCTATATATCACGTACATTTTTTATGTTTGTTCTTCAATCAATTTTATCTGTTCCGCTGCTTTAAGAACATTCAACTGATACTCTGCAATCTCTTGCAAAATCTGAAATCTTTCTGTCTTATTTCTGCCCTCACGGATCATTTGCGCATTATGAGTTTCCAGGTTGGATAAAACTGTAAGTTCGTTAATTGAAGCGAAGTCTCTCACATTATTCTTTTTTGCCAATTCAGGATTTTCATCCCGCCATGCTTTCGCAGTAAATCCGAATAATGCAACATTCAAAATATCCGCTTCCTCTGCATATGCCAACCACTCCAGATTTTCTTTATAATTTCCTGATGGAATCAAGTAATTTTTTACCGCATCTGTTTGAATCAAATAATTATTTTTAGACAGAAATCTTTTTGCATCCCATTCAATTTTCTTTGCATCATTCTCCGCCTCTTTCAGCCTTTGAAATTCTTTGATCAAATATAATTTAAAAACAGGGCTGATCGCCGAAGCAAATTCAAATGCAATATCCTTATGTGCATACGTTCCTCCATATTTTCCACGTTTCACAAATAATCCTATCGCTTCTGTCTTTTCAATCCATTCCGAAACACTTAGTACAAATGTGTGCAAACCTGCTTCACTTTTAAAGTGGTCGAATTCGACCACTTTAAAAGCGGGATTATAGATTTGTTCCCATGTACCCAAAAATTCCAATGTCGCTCTATTTCGCATCCAGTTTTTGACAACATCTGCTCCTCTGGACTCGCCAACTTTGGCTTTTGCAATATCAGTTATACAGATATAATCGTCAAAATTTTCCTCTGAAACAGTAATATTGATATTTTGCACCACAATTACTTTATTTCTTCTCATCCTTTTTCACCCACACTGTGCTAATCAAAATCTTATTTTCTATATAAAAGTATATCATGTTATCTCAATGCATAATAAGCACTTTATTCGACACCATACATCACAAAATAAAGCGCATATTATCCCAAAAAACTACTCCATTCTACCCCGGCAGACTATTTTCAACACACAATGCCCCATACCCCGCGTATGTCAAGTTAATGTCACAAACTTTTTTCACTTTTTTTGAGTGAAAATCGCTGAAACCCGCATAACTTCGTGGGGCGTATGGTTCGCTAATGCTAAGTTAGGGCAAAATTGACGGTGAATTAGTGTCAAGTTGTTTTAGTTATAAAGTGGTCGAATTCGACTACTTTACAATCAAGCGTTTATCTGAATAAAAAATTATCAGAGAAAATAACAACATCTACCTACGGGCTTTTCTACCATTATGCAATACCATATTTTCTAAAAATACTGTTCAAATCCTCTTTGCTAATTTTTCCTGCCAGATAATATGCCTTAACACTGGCTTCTATCGCTTCAAAAGCAGTATCAAACATAAACCAATCACCTGCATTATAATATTCCTGTAACTCTATAAAATCACGTTGCAGTCCATCTGGCAGATTGTCTCTTAAAATTATTTGTTCATCTACATACATTATTTATACCTCTCCCCTTACGATTTCCCATAATCTAATGTACACATTCACTCTTCATACATTCTAACAATACTTTTTCATACCTGTATTCAACAATCGACGTGAAAAATTTCTTCTGGATTTCTGACAATATTGGTATCTCCCTTATCATTTCTTGTATTCTATTCATATTATTACCTATTTGGGGTGTCAATCTATAAACAGCTTCTAAGCATTCTGAATATTCTCTGCTCTCTACTATATGATACGGATTTACCCGTTTTCCATGTAATTCAAATATACACCTGCGTGCTTTATATGCCTCCGCTTCCATTTTATCAGCATCATTCATTACAATCCGCATCTTTTCATCATCCCATTTACTATTTAAGCAATTGCCATTATCATAAACTGGTGCAATCTCCTTCAACCCATCTTTTTTCAAAATAATTCCCCAATTACTGTTATTACGATCTGTATTTCCAATCAATGCATCCATTATGAACATATTCCAGAAGTGTTCTTTTACTCCTGGAATATCCTGCAAAAATGGATGTTCCTGTATTGTCATCATGATTTCATACAAGTCTACTCCGACACCATTTGTTTCATTACCATTTGAATCCAAAAAGTGTGGTTCAAAAGTGACTTTTATCTTATCAAACTCATAGAGTCTATCTCCCTCTTGCAAAAAATCTTCGCAAGCAACTACAATTTTGTTATTTCTGGTTCCTAAAATTGTATTGTGAACCGGCAAGCCGACTATTCCATATATCTTTGAGCCAATATATTCGCAAACAGGGCTATTGGAATAACTAAGATTAATGTTTTTCATCTTCTGTTCTTTTAAATTACCCGGAAATTTCAAAAGATAATCTTTCCCATTATAAGTAATTCCCATTTTTCGACCGGCTGTTCCGCCATACATTCTTTGATTCTGTTCAAAGTTATCAAAATTTATTAATTCCAAATCATCACCTCATGTTTCTGCATTTTTTGAAAATTCTGACCAAAAAGATCTGTTCCCTGTTTATCTTCTTATGAGCATTGCATTTATACCAAACCTGATTGGGTATTCAATTAATCTTCTCGACTCTCCGCTTTTTTCTGCAATTTTTCATTAATCACATTTTCAATTTCTTCATCTGTCAACAAATATTTTGAAACATCTTCTATCTTTTGTGTTTCAAATCCTGTAAGAATTTTTATTTCCTGTAAAGTCAACCCTTTTTCAATCAAATTTGCAACTCCTTGCAAAGCAACGGTGGTAGGTGTAAAATTATGAATATCCAATTCTTTCATTTTTTTCTTTAAAGTATGAAAAATGCTATCAGGCGTTAATTGTTCGCCATTGCTTTTTGTAAACAAATATATCCTATCAGGATATTTATGCATTCCACAATATTTTATTAAATCATCCCATATGTCTGTTTCTAGCTTTACATATATTCTTTGTTCCTCATCGCAACCGACCAATAGCTGTCCCTCTTTCTCATTAAATTCTTCTATCTTCATATTAATAATAATTTTTTCTTTAAATCCATAAGTAACAAGAAGACGATAAATAACCGATTGCCCAAATTGATAAAAGTTGTTTTTATTTAAAAGCTCTATCTGCTCTTTTACAATTTCAATTTTTTCATCTTCATCAAATGGTAAATATATTTTTTGACTTAATTCATTATTTAAACTTAAACATATATCATGCACTATCTGCTTATTTCTGCAACCTTCCTTCAAATATCTCCACTCTATTTCCCGTTCCTTAGCATAGCTGGAAAATTGATCTATCGCCGCTAAAAACCTCTGAATCGCTTCAATAGATGTTGCCCTTTTGCTTGTTTCAAAATAATATTTGCATGCCTGTTCAACATCTATCTTTGTAAGATTTGCAGATAGGTCAGCAAGTGAATACAACTTTAATTCTTGATTACAATACTCCAAAAAACTCTTATAACATGCCTGATAATTAGCCCTCTCGCCTTTTATCGTTTTATAATAATCATCTAATGCATTTTTTAATACTGCGCTCATTAGCCTTCTCCTCCTTATACACACCTTTCCATAAAACCATTTTTTTATTGTTTCCATCTATATATAATTATACCACACAGCTGTTTAATGTAAAGTATCGCCTGACTCTAAAATTATATAATTACCTCATCTATTCTACAAAGGGTAAGCAAATCCTTTATCTAACAAAAAATCAAATTAGTATACTATTATCCACACACAACGCCCCATACCCCGCGTCAAGATATTGTCACAAACTTTTTTTACTTTTCCCACGTGAAAACCGCTGAAACCCACATAACTTCGTGGGGCGTATGGGTTCGCTAATGCTAAGTTAGGGCAAAATTGACGGTGAATTGTAAACGTCAAATTCTCCGCCCCCTGATAAACTAAGCGCCGCTTACTTGCGGTGCTTGCTGTAACAGTCAGCCGGGAGAGTTTCCGACCACGGCATGAACGGCTCCAG
>OFGR01002566.1_pt1 | contig 11898 bp, 13 predicted proteins | sample 1521811 | NCBI WGS metagenome assembly OFGR01 (sample SAMEA3504098, study PRJEB24116) | mouse gut metagenome | biome: mouse gut; feature: mouse-associated habitat; material: faeces | place: Denmark | collected 2011
CCAGAATCATAATGGCCTGATTGACCTCCGTGGCCCGGTTGCGCAGGGCGAAGTATGCGGAGTTGACGATCCGCAGCAGGCTGTAGGTCAGCGTGGCGTCCATCGCGATGATCTGCTCGATCTCCTCGATGTCCGGCTCATCCTTGGTGATGGCCACCATCAGCCGGAAGAAGTTGCTCTGGAGGTAGCTGCTGGAGTGGACGGCAGTGAACATCTGCTCCGCCACATACCGCCCCTCCATGGCATCCACCTCCATGATGTGGGCCCGCTGGTAGAGCTCCTCATCATCCACCCCGGTGGCCACGCACTGCTTGCCCATACTGTGGGCCATCTCCACGATGTTGCGGATGCTGGCGTCGGAGTTGGTGTGGAAGTTGATCTTGATATAGTCGAAGCGGTCCAGAATGGAGATATACCGGGGGGAGAACTGGAACTCGTTGACCGCCACCTTATACCCGTCCTTGGCGTAGCGCTCCACGAAGTGCATGGCCAGGGGGTGGATAATAACGCTGTCGTCCACCTGGATCACCAGATCCTCCGGGCTGAAGAGCTTGGGCGTCTTCTTCATCAGCAGATTAGTGGTGAAGGTCATAAAGTTGCGCACGCCCTTGAAGCTCTTGTCGGTGTTCTGGATGAGAAAATTGTAGATGGTATCTGCGGCGGCAAAGTCCTGGCCCTCCCCGCTCTCGTAGGCGCTGCTCTCCCCCGCGTAGCGGATCTCGTAGCCCAGGTTTTTGCCATGCAAATCCTTGATGGGCTGGCGAACGATATATTTGTTGGTCTGTCTGTTAGCCATCAGCGGACTCCTCCCTATTTGCCTGCCTTCGCCTGGGCCGCCTTAACCAGCAGGTGATCCATCACGTCCACCAGATGGCCGATCTCCGGCTTGGTGAGCTGCTCGTCCGCCCCCAGCTCCCGGCCCTTGGTGCGCATCTCCTCGCTGATCAGGGAGGAGAAGATCACCAGCGGGACCTGCTTGAACCGGGCGTGATCCTTCACCAGCTTGGTCAGCCGGTGGCCGTCCATCTGGGGCATCTCGATGTCGGTGATGATCAGGGCCACGTCCTTCTCCAGATCCCCTTCGGCGGGCAGGGCGGCCAGGGCCTCCCACAGCTCCAGGCCGTTGGGGAACATATGCAGGTTGATGTAGTTGGCCTTCCGCAGGGAGTCGGCGATCATCTTGCTCAGCAGCACCGAGTCCTCCGCCACCCAGATGGGCCGGTCGTTCCGGTCCCGGGGGCCGAGACGCTCCACCTCGGAGATCTGGATGGAGGTCTCCGGGGCGATCTCCGCCACGATCCGCTCGAAGTCCAGGATGGTGACCAGCTCGCCGTCGCACTGGGCGATGCCGGTGGCCACGCTCTCCGCGCCGCCGGACACGGTCTTGTCCGGCTTCTGGATGTCCGTCCAGGAAATGCGGCTGATCCGGTCCACGGTGTGCACCCGGAAGGCGATGCACATCTTGTTGAAGTTGGTGATGATGAAGATATCCTTCTCATTCTTCGGGCTCTCCGCCCCCAGGTAGGTGGGCAGATCCACCACGGTGATCACCTTGTCCCGGGGCTTGAAGATGCCCTCCACCGCCGGGTGGGCATGGGGCATATGCTTCACCGGGGCGGAGATCATGATCTCCAGCACCTTGGCCACGTTGATGCCGAACAGGTTGCCGCCGATGGTGAACTTCATCACTTCGATCTCGTTTGTCCCGGACTCCAGCAGGATCCCCTGCTTCTGGTCTTCCCTCATTTCCAAGCACTCCCTTTCATCTTGCGCATGGTCATATGATCAGCTCCTGCCGCCCATAGCTGCGCACGCAGCCCAGGCCGCTGTTCACGTCAAAAAGCAGGGTGCGGGCCACCGTGCCGCCCACGTCCTCCTTCAGAAGGCGGATGCCCTCCTTCTTCAGGTTCATGTGGACGCTCTCGATGTTGCGCTGGCCGATGTTCCCCAGGGAGCTGCTGCCCACCTCGAACATCTTGGCCCCGCCCGCGATCTTCGCTGTAATCCGGTTCCGGCTGGCCCCCTTGCCCTCCATGAGCCGCAGGGTCTCCCGGATGCCCGTGTCCGCGTATTTCATCGGTGTTTTCCGTCCCGCCTCCATATTCACCGGAAGCATGATGTGAACCAACGCCCCCAGCTTCAGCACCGGGTCGTGCAGGCAGATGCCGATGCAGGACCCCAGCGCGTAGGTGACCAGCATACCCTCCCCTTTGGCCATCTTCATGTCCGCAATACCGATGATCAGCTTGTCACTCATCGCTTACGCCCAGCTTCCTCAATAGTGCATTCAGGGACCGCAGGTCGGGCGACATCAGCAGGCGGCAGGGAACCTGCTTATTGTCGCACACAAAATTCCCGCCTATGGTCATAATGTAGTCGGACTGTCCGCCGTACTCCGCCATGGGCACGGCCAGGATCGCCCCCTGCATATCCACCGTGAAGGCGGGCACGGTCAGGGTCACATCCACCCCGGCCAGTCCGCTCAGGGCGTTGATGAAGGTGGAGATCATGATGTTCCCCACTTCCACCAGGGCGGAACTCTCCAGAGCCGTCAGCTCGCTGTAGTCCGTGATGGTCTTGGACAGCATACTGTTCAGCACCAGGTTCACAAAGTCGATCTGCTGGACGGACAGCATGATGCCGTTGATCTGCCCGCCCATCTTCACCAGCACCCCGGCGGTGATCTCCTCCGGGCCGCCGATCCACTCGATGGCCTCGTTATACCCCATGATCCGCACCTCGGGCAGCGTGATGCGCACCTCCCGTCCCAGCATCTGGGACAGGGCAGTGGCGGCGTTGCCGGTGCCCATACTGCCGATCTCCCGCAGGGTGTCCAGCTCCATGGAGGTCAGCTCATCGTAGTTTTTGATTCCCATCCCCAGTTATCCCTCCTGTCAATTGCGCAGGTTGTTGATGGTGCTCTCGATCTCGTCGGAGGTGATCACCATCTTCAACGCCGCGCCGTAGGCCCGCTGTGCCTCGATGACCTTGGTCAGCTCGTCGGCCAGATCCGCGTTGGACCGCTCCACACAGCCCTGCACCAGCTTCCCGTCCCCGTACCACAGGTTGCCGTTTTTGTCCACGGGGAGAAACCGGGTGTCGTCCAGCCGGGCCATGCCGTCGTAGTTTGCGAAGTCGAAGATGCCGATGGGCAGCTCCTCCTTGGGGTCGGTGACGGGGATCAGCCCCCCCTCCTCGCTGAGGACAAACCGGCCCGTGTCGTCCCCCAGGGCGTAGATCGTCTCCATGATGGGCTCGCCGTTCTCGTCCACCTCGCCGGTGGGCCGCTGCAGCTGGGACATCATGAACGCCCCGTTCCGGGTGAAGGTCACGTCCCCGGTGGCCAGATCCACCAGCCCGAAGAAGCCCTCCCCCTCGATGTAGTAGTCCAGCAGCCGCCCGGTGTCGGCGGGGCCCGCCTGCCCGTGATCCGTGCCTGTCATCAGCATACGCGCGCCAACGCCCATGGGCAGCTCCGTATACTGCCCGTCCAGGGCACCCCGGTGATTCTGGTACATAAGGGCGGTGAAGTAGCTCCGGTCGGCCTTGAAGCCGTAGGTGTTCACGTTGGCGATGTTGTCGCCGTGGACGTTCAGGTGGTAGAGCTGCTGCTGCGCGCCCACCGCGCCGATATAGAAGGATTGGTTCATCTCACATACCCCCTTACATCCGTCCGATGTCGCTGGCCGCGTGGCCCATGACTTCGTCATACATCTTCGTCACCGACGCGCAGCTCTGGAGGGCCCGCTGGCAGGTGATCATGTCGGTCATCTGCCGGATCAGCTCCACGTTGGACCGCTCCACGTACTTCCACAGCAGGGAGGGGTTTTCCACCGCCTGGGCACCGTCCCCGGTGAAGAAGCCGCCGCCGTTGTGGACCAGCTGTTCGTTGTCCTCAAAGGCGAACACCCCCACCTGGCCCATGTAGCCGCCGTTCTCGTTGAGGAGGACGCCCCGTTCATCGGCGGTGATCTTGTCCGTCTCCAGCAGGATGGGCTGTCCGTTGGGGTCCATCACCCGGCCCACGCCGGGGAAGCACAGGTAGCCCTCCCCGTCCAGGGCAAAGCTGCCCGCCCGGGTATAGGACAGGTTCCCGTCCTCCCCCCGGATGGCGAAGAACCCGTCCCCCAGAATGGCGAAGTCCAGGGGGATGTTGGTGGGCTCCGGCACGCCCTGCTCGTAGTTCACGTAGATCTCGCTGTTGGCCCGGATGTAGCTCTGCCGCCCGATGTCGGTGTAGATCTTCTCCTGGTTGCCCACCCGGGCGTACATCACGTCGTCAAAGGTGGTGGCGGTGTAGCGGCTCTCCTTGAAGCCCGCGGTGGACACGTTCACCATGTTGTTGCCCACCACGTTCAGGTGCTGCTGCTGGGTGACCATCCCGGAGGTCAGATTGTAGAAGCCTTTGAACATTCTCTCACGCCTTCTTCCGCTTTTTAGAGGTTTTCGCGGGGCTCCCGCTGTTCATATACGCGCCCATGTGCTCCCGGAGCTTCTGGATGGCCCGGGAGTGGATCTGGGAGATGCGGGGCTCGCTCACTCCCATCACCTGGGCGATCTCCTTCATGTGGAGGTTCTTCTCATAGTAGAGGGACAGGACGATCTGCTCGTTCTCCTGGAGGGAGGAGATCCCCGCCGCCAGCGTCTCCTGGAGCTCCCGGTCCTCCAGCACCGTCTCCGGCTGGAGCTTGGGGTCCTGGTCGGACAGCTCGAAGCGTCCCCCCTCCATGTCCCGCGCGTCCATCAGCGCGTCCAGGGACAGGGTGTTGGACAACGCCACCCGGGCGGCCTCCTTCTGGTACTTGTCGGTGGCGATGCCCAGGTGCCCCGCCACCTCCTGATCGGTGGGGAACCGCCCCAGCTCGTTGGCCAGATGGGACACCGCCGCGTCGATCTCCTTGGCCCGCTGGCGGATGTTCCGGGGCAGCCAGTCCTGCTTCCGGGCCAGGTCGATCACCATCCCCCGGATCCGCTTGGCCACGTAGGTCTCGAACTTGATCCCCTTGTCGGGGTCAAACTTGTCAATGGAGGTCAGCAGGGTCAGAATCCCCTCGCTGACGATGTCGTCCACCTGGGCGAAGCTGCTGTACACCCCCCGGATCTGGAGGGCCGCGCTCTTGATCAGCCCCTCATACCGCAGGACCAGCGGCCATTTCAGCGTCTCGTCCCCGGTCCGCTTGTAGAGGGAGAGCAGGTCGGGCGTGTCCATGGCCTCGATCTCGGCCTCGGTGTAGCTGCGTTCCGCCAGCCCGGTGCTCATGTGGCCACCGCCCTTCTCTGCGCCATGGCGGGAGCCTCCGCGGTGATGTTGCCCAAGGCCTGGATCTGCACGCTGTTGGTGATCTCGTTAAAGGAAAGCACATACACATTTGGATAGAACTGGGTGATCATCCTGCTGAAATAGCCCCGAATCACCTGGCTTACCAGGATCACGGGGGTCTGGGACAGGTCCCCGAACTTCTTCAAATGCTCCGCCAGCTGGGCGATGATGGACTGCATCAGCTCCGGGCCCATGGCCAGATAGACGCCCTGCTCGTTCCGGGTGAGGGAGGAGATGATCTTCTTCTCCACCTCGGCGTCCAGGGTGATCACCCGGAGCTGCCCGTCCTCGCAGAACCGGCGGGTGATGGTGCGGGCCAAGGCCCCCCGGACCTGCTCGGTGGTCATGTCCAGATCCCGGCCCTGGGCGAAGGCGTCGGCGGCGGTCTCCACAATGGTGGACAGATCCTTGATGGGCACCCCCTCCTGGAGGAGGTTGCGCAGCAGCTTCTCCAGCTTGGCGTAGGGGATGATGGCCGGGATGGCCTCCTCCACCAGCTCGGGAGAGGACTGCTTCAGATTGTCCACCAGCCGGATGGTCTCCGCCCGGTTCAGCAGCTCGTAGGCGTGCTTTTTCACCGTCTCCGCCAGATGGGTCAGCATGACGGACAGGGGGTCGATAACGTTGTAGCCGTAGATCTCCGCCATCTCCTTGTTCTCCGGCAGAATCCACCGGGAGGGGATGCCGTAGGCGGGCTCGATGGTCTCGATACCGTCGATCTCCCCCAGGGGATTGGGCGGCTCCAACGCCAGGTAGTAGTCCACCAGGATCTCGCCCTCCGCCACCACCTCGCCCTTGATGCGGATGGCGTACTGGTTGGTGCCCAGGGCGGAGGAGTCGTGGAGGCGGATGGAGGGGATGACGAAGCCCATATCCTGGGCGTACTGCCGCCGGAAGATGGTGATCCGGCTGATGAGCTTGCCGCCGTGGGCCTCGTCCACCATGGGAATGAGGCTGTAGCCGAACTCCATCTCCACCGGCTCCACAGTCAGCAGGGTATACACGTTGTTGATGTCCCGGTAGTAATCCGTCTCGCTGGGGGCGGCCAGCTCCGGGGCCTCCTCGGGGGCCTGGGCCGCGGCGGCCTCCGCCTGCTTGACGGCGTTCATCTGCCGGATGAGGAAGAACCCGCCGCCCACCAGGGCCACGCCGCCCACCGCCAGGGGGATGGTGGGGGTGTTGGGGATCACGGCCAGAATCAGCAGCACCACGCCGGTGGTCATGATGGCCCTGGGCTGGGCCTTGAACTGGCCCAGCACGTCGGTGTTCAGGCTGCCGTCGGACACGGACCGGGTGACGATCATGCCGGTGGCGGTGGAAATCATCAGGGACGGGATCTGGGACACCAGCCCGTCGCCGATGGTGAGGATGCAGATTTCGTTCAGGGCCTCCACGGGCTCCATCCCACGGCTGATCATCCCGATCAGCAGTCCGCCGATGAGGTTGATCACCGTGATCACGATGGACATGGTGGAGTCGCCCTTGACGATCTTGGTGGCGCCGTCCATGGCGCCGTAGAAGTCGGCCTCCTTCTGGATCTTCTCCCGGCGCACCCTGGCCTGCTGTTCGTCAATCAGGCCGGAGGACAGGTCGGCGTCGATGGCCATCTGCTTGCCGGGCATGGCGTCCAGGGTGAACCGGGCGGCCACCTCGGACACGCGCTCCGCGCCCTTGGTGATAACGATGAGCTGCACCAGCACGATGATGAAGAAGATCACGAAGCCCACCACGATATCGCCGCCGGTGACCAGCTGTCCGAACCGGGCGATCACCTCGCCGGGGTTGCCGGTGGTGAGGATCATCCGGGTGGAGGACACGTTCATCCCCAGCCGGAACAGGGTGGTGATCAACAGCAGGGAGGGGAAGATGGAGAAGTCCAGCGCCTCCGCGATGTTCATGGTGATCATCAGGATCATGATGGACAGCCCGATGTTCACCACCAGCAGGATATCCAGGATCATGGGGTTGAGGGAGATGAACAGGAACATGACCACAACCACCACAAACAGAGCTATGCTGTTGTTCAGGATTCGCTTTAGCATAACTTACCTCCCGGAGGGTCTGTCTGCGTCCATCACTTCACAAGCTTGTTCTTCCCGTTCAGCTTGAAGATGTAAACCAGCACCTCCGCCACCGCCTCGTACAGGCTTGGGGGAATGAATTGGTTTACCTCAGCCTGGGCGTACAAGGCCCGGGCCAGGGACACGTTCTCAATGCAGGCGATGTTGTGCTGCTCCGCGATCTGGACGATCCGGGCCGCCACATTGTCCTGCCCCTTGGCCATCACGATGGGGGCGTCGTCCTCCTCCGGCCTGTACCGGAGGGCCACGGCGAAGTGGGTGGGGTTTCGGATGACCACGTCCGCCCCGGGCACCTGCTGCATCATCCGCTGCTGGGCACGGCGGCGTTGGATCTCCTTGATCTTCCCCTTCACCTGGGGGTCGCCTTCCATCTGTTTGTATTCCTCTTTGACCTCCTGCTTGGTCATCATCATGTTCTTCTCGTAGTCCCACCACTGGTAGAAGAAGTCCAGGGCGGCCACCGCCACAAAGGCCAGGGCGATCCGCAGCACCATCGCCCCCGCCACCTCCACCAGATGGGCCACGGCGGCGGACAGGTCGGTATACAGGTAGTTGGAGCTTTCCAGGAACATCTCCCGGATGCTCATATAGACGATGGTCAGGAGTATCACAATCTTGATCAGGTTTTTCAGCGTCTCAATGACGCTTTTCAGGGAAAACAGCCGCTTAATCCCCTGCAAGGGGCTGAGGCGGTTGAATTTCGGCTTGATGGACTCGCCGCTCACCAGAAATCTGGTCTGGGCGAAGGTGGCCGCCACCGCGCACAGGATGGCCACTCCCACCACCGGACCCACGGTCTTGCCGATGGCCACCAGGCCCTGGACCGCCAGCTCCCCGGACAGCCCGCCCACCTCCTGCTCCCCGCCGCCCATGGCGTCGAAGCACAGGCGCAGGAACTTGGCCGTCTCCTCGGCGAACATCCCGGTCACCAGCCAGAGGGTGGCGAAGGTGCCCAGCAGGCTGGCCACCGCCACCGCGTCCTTGCTCATAAAGACGTTGCCCTTTTTTCGCTCGTCCCGCCGTTTTTTCGGTGTCGCTTTTTCGGTTTTATTCCCTTCGGCCAACGTCCATCCCCCCCTTGCCGCCAACGGCTCCCCGTCCCCGCCGGACCGGAGGGGAGGATCAGGTGGATCGCCCCGGGCGGCTAACCGCCGCTGAGGACGAGTATGTTGTGGAGGCTCTCCAGCATGGCGCGCTCCGCGTCAATCAGGAACTCGCTGAAGGGGATGATCAGGATGAACAGCAGGCCCAGGCCCACGATCACCTTCAGCTCGATGTTGATGGCGAACACATTGATCTGGGGGATCACCTTCATCAGCACCCCCATGCCCACCTGGGCGATGAGCTCCGCCGCCAGGATGGGCATACACAGCTTCACTCCCAGCAGCGTGCACTCAATGAACAGCTCCAGCAGGTACTGGACGGCGGGCAGCCGGAGGGCCGCCGTCCCCAGGGGGATGATCTCCTCCGACGTCAGGAAAATCCGCAGCAGGGTGTAGTGCCCCCCGGCGGCGAAAAACAGCAGGGTCATCAGCACGTTGAGGATCTGCCCCGTCACCGACATATTGGAGGAGGTGCCGGGGTCGTACATCTGGTTCATGGTCATGCCCATCTGGGTGTCCACCATGTTTCCCGCCAGCTGCGGGATGTAGAAAAAGAAGTTCACCGCCATCCCCAGCAGGAAGCCCAGCCCCAGCTCCAGCATCAGCGTGAGCCCCAGCTCCGGCAGGGTCCCGGGAATGTCCACCCGCTGGGTGGTCACCCCCATGACGAACCAGGACAGCACCAACGCCATGCCGCCCCGGAAGGCGGCGGGGATGTTGTTCCGGCCCAGCAGGGGGTTGAACAGGACGAAGCCCCCCACCCGGGCGTTGATAAAGAGGAACAGGGTCAGCTCCTGCCAGTCAAACATGGCTCCCGTCCTCCGCTCAGCTGGCGATCAGCTGGAAGATCTCATAGGTGTAGTCCTTCAGCGTGTCCAGCATCCACCCGCCCGCCAGCAGCAGCACGCCGATCACCACGATGAGCTTCAGGGCGAAGCCGATGGACTGCTCGTGGATCTGGGTGACGGCCTGGAAGATGGCCACCACCACGCCCACCACCATACTCAGCAGCAGCAGGGGGGCGGACAGCTTGATGGCGATGCCCACCGCGTCCCGCACCAGATCCATTGCCTGCGTGGTATCCATAGCGTCTCCTTTCCGGGTTTTGGGTTGGAAGCTGTACCAATCGCCGAAGTATTCAGATTCGCGCGCCAAAATTGCCGGGGGCAAGGCGAAAAACCGCGGGAATACTTTGTGCATTGCAAGATTTTTCAACGCAGCCAGCGGCAATTTGGGCCGCTGAGCTGGGTGCTGAGGCGGTTGGCGCAGCTTCTCAGTTTACGCTCTGGACCAGCGTGGAGAACATGAGATCCCAGCCGTTGACAGAGATGAACAGCAGCAGCTTGAAGGGGGTGGAGATCATGGCCGGAGGCAGCATGATCATGCCCATGGACATCAGCGTGGACGCCACGATTACATCGATGAGCAGGAAGGGGATGTACAGCAGGAAGCCGTTGAAGAAGGCCCGCTGGAGCTCCTGGGTCATGAAGGCGGGGACGATGATCCGCAGGGGCGTCTCCGCCACCGCCTGATCCCGGCTCTCTGGCGCGTCGATGTGGGCCAGCTCACAGTACATCTCCAGGGTGTCCCACTTGGTGTTGACAATCATGAAGTCCTTCAGCGGCACCGCCGCCCGGTCCACAAATTCCTCCGCCCCGATCTCCTCGTTGGTGTAGGGCTCCCACGCCTCGGTCTGGATGCGGGTGAGGGTGGGGTTCATGGTAATCAGGGTGAGGAAGATGGCGATGCCCACCAGCACCACGTTGGGCGGGGTCTGGTTGGTGCCCATGGCGGTGCGCAGGAAGGACAGGGAGATGATGTACCGGGTAAAGGAGGTCATCATCACCAGCAGGGAGGGCATCAGGGCGATCAGCGTGGTGAGGGCGATGATCTCCAGACTCTGGACACTGTCGCCGTTGATATTGATCAGGCCGTCGGTCGGCACAGGCTCCTCACCTCGGTTTCTTTTGCTTGAGTACGGTGCGCAGCGCCTCGCCGAAGCTGGGGGGCGGCGGCAGATCCGGGTCGGGGGGCGGGCAGATGGCGTCCGCCTCCTCCTGGGTAAGCTCCTTCAGCAGGGTGATCCCCGCGGGCGTCACCCCCAGCAGCAGGAACTTCTCCCCCGCCTTCACCAGCATAACCCCCTGCTCCCGCCCCAGGGACAGGCGGGAGAGCACCTTGAACCGCTCCGACGCGCCGGACAGCCCCGCCATGCCGCCCCCCCGCCCCGCCACATAGCGGGTGAACAGGTAGGCCAGCACAACGACCACCAGCACGCAGATCAGCAGCCAGATCAGGCTGAACAGGCTGTCCAGCCCATCCAGGAGGGTCAGGGCGATCCTGGGGAGCCTGCCGGGGAGCTCTCCCATCAGGGCGCGCCCAGAATGGAGGTGACGGTTTTCAGCACGCGGTCGGGCTTAAAGGGCTTAACGATGAAGTCCTTGGCCCCGGAGCGCACGGCGTCCATTACCATGGACTCCTGGCCCATGGCGGAGCACATGACCACGTTCGCGCTGCCGTCCTTGGCGCGGATGGCCTTCAGGGCCTCCAGGCCGTCCATATTGGGCATGGTGATGTCCATGACCACCAGGTCGGGGCCGATCTCGCCGAACTTTTCCACCGCGTCCGCGCCGTCAACGGCCTCGAAGACCTCGGTATAGCCGTTCTTCACCAGGGTGTCCTTGATCATCTTGCGCATGAAGGCGGCGTCGTCCACTAACAGAATTTTCTTAGCCATGGTATGATCCATCCTTTTCCAGTTTATGTTGTGTACCTCCCATGGAGGCGGGGCTGTCTTTATTTCCCGGCCAGCATCTCAATGCCGGGGGTCTGGACGATCTCGGTGATCCGGACGCCGAAGTTGTCCTCAATGACCACCACCTCGCCCCTGGCAATGCACTTGCCGTTGACGAACAGGTCCACCTGATCGCCCGCCAGCTTATCCAGCACCACCAGCGAGCCTTTGGCGAACTCCAGGATATCCTGCACCTTCCGGCGGGCCCGTCCGATCTCCACCGTCACCTGGAGGGGGACCTCCATGATGAGGTCCAGGTTCTGGGCCTGCTCCTTGCCCAGCCGCTCCACCGGGTCCATCTCCTCCATCCGCGCCGGCTTGGTGGCGATGACCTTGGGCTCCGGGGCCTTCTTGGCCGGAGGCTCAGGCTGCTGGGGGGGATAGGGATAGGGGTAGGGCGGGTAGTACATGGGAGGATAGCCCATATAGCCGCCCTGCATCTGTCCGTCCGGCCCGGGCATGGGGGGATAGGGGTAGGGGGGCATCTGCCCGGGCTGGCCCATCTGGGCGGCGGGCATCCCCTGGGGAGGCATCTGCGCCGCCGGAGCCTGCTGAGGCGCGGGGGCCGGACTGGGCGCGGGTGCAGGCGGAGCCGTCTGC
>OFGR01002570.1_pt1 | contig 11886 bp, 12 predicted proteins | sample 1521811 | NCBI WGS metagenome assembly OFGR01 (sample SAMEA3504098, study PRJEB24116) | mouse gut metagenome | biome: mouse gut; feature: mouse-associated habitat; material: faeces | place: Denmark | collected 2011
CCTGAAGATTACGGGGGGGGGGGAACCAAAAGCAAACGAGGGAGGTAACTGCATATGAGAGAACCTGCGTCTACGGGGGGGGGAGCCATGAAATTGGAACCCCTTACCCCTGCTGAACAGACAGTTGCAGCAGAAAACCATTATATCGTCGAAAGGTTCCTCGCATCAAAAAAGCTGCCACCGGACGAGTGGTACGACGTGGTGGTGTTCAGGTATCTGCGGGCCGTCGAGCTTTGGTTCCGGCGGCCAGACCTGTACAAATACCGGTTCGCCACTATCGCCTGGCGCAACATGGCATCCGCAGTCTATAACGAGCGGATAAAGCAGGGCCGGAGGATAAAGACGGTGAGCCTTGAAGAAGCGATACCAGGTACGGACGGGATGACTTTTGGCGATACGATAACTGCCAAGAATTTAGATTTTATACCATATACGGAGGTAAGCGAATATGAAGATTACATACGATGTTGAGTTTTTGCCCGCAAAGAAAGGCTCGGGCGGCAAGCAGAGCGAGGAAGTCCTGGCTGTAATAGCGTTCCTTGCGAACGGCCAGAAGAAGAATATGTGCATCGAATACGACGACCTGAAAGACTGCAAGAATAAGTTCGGTGCAATCAGGCGGTATCAGAAGCAGAATGAGCTTGCGGAAGTATTCGACGTGTACCGTGTTGAGAACAGGATATACGTCGTAAAGTGCAAGAAGCCGGTTCGCGGCAAAGCCGAGAAGTGAAAGGAGATGGCAGGGATGAGACAGGGAATGACGATAGCAGATGCCGCACAGGAATGGGTCCGGGAAATGGACGCAATCCAGCAGGGCATCATTAAAAAGCTGATGGAGCATGACATCGACGACTGGCATAAGCTCACGAAGCCCCACGACACTGACCGGGTATACGTTTATGAGCTGCCAGAGGAAACGCCTGATGGGAAGCCGTATGAGGGAACGTCGAACACGGGCGAGATTACAGACTGCTACGATAACGAAACGTACCGTGTGAAAATGGACGACGGGAACAGCATCCTCGTAAAAGCGGATGATTTCGAGGTAGAGCGGGACGAATGGCTCCCGATGTGGGGAACAATGTGGTCTTTCCGTGACAGTGCAGATGATTACTGGCTTGAAGAAATGGACGGCATCAGGATTATGTCCGAATGTGGGTTCAGGGTTTATGAATCCGAGGAATTTGGATATTTCTTCGGCATCGACGGATGCGGCTACGATTTTTACGAGGCACACTGGATTCCGCTGTACAAAGCACGGGGGCTGCAATGGCATGATGTCGAAGCAGAGAAAAGGAGGGCCAGTTGATGGCAGAAGAATATTTTGGAATGGTACGCTGGAATGAGGACGACCTTAGAAACGCCCTGGAGGAAAACGATGTAAGGCCCACGGATGAACGGGTAGCGCAGCTCCGCAAGCTGTGCGAGAGCAGCAGTTTCGAGGAAGCCATGATTGGTGCAGGATGGGACATAATCTACGGCTACGTCAACAACGGCCGCATCAACACGACCCGGTTTTCTGCGGACGAAATCGACCGCGCTGCTGCCCGGCTCTGCCGGGGCGTCCCTGACCATTCTGCGTCTGAGCTGAGGAGGGTTGCGTTATGTCTCAGCCCACATTTCCCCAGATCGATCCTCCCCTGACCCGGGAGGGAAGCCTGAACGAGATCATCTCCTCCATCGCCATGGAGGAGCTCAGCCTGAGCCACATCCTCAACGCCGAGGGCGAGAAGCTGCAATACGTCCTGGGCACCCTGCCGGGGCTTGACGAGGCGGCGGCTCTGGAGGAGGTACTTCAGGTCAACCAGAGCGTAAAGGACACCCTGTCCAGCGTCATGGAGCAGCAGATGGCACTGTCCGCCAAGCTGAGCGCGGCCTTGAAGGCCCCCACCGCCCCCGGCCCGGCCGGGCCCACCGGACCCACCGGGCCCCTCGGCCCCGGCCTTACCTCCGCCTTTGCCGCCAACACCGAGGGCAGCACGATCGCTGTGGCGTTGGGCGGTACCCCCATTGCCCTGCCTAACGCCCAGGTCTTACCTCCCGATATTACCGCCAACGCCGGGAACACGGTATTTACCGTAGCCCAGGCGGGCGTCTATCAGATCTCTTACCATGTGAATATCACGCTGGCCCTGCTGATGGGAACCCGGCTGGTGATCAACGGCGCGAACAATGCCGCTTCCACCATCGCCCCCGTGGTTTCCGCAACCAACTTCGAGAATCAGATCACGGTCAATCTGCCCGCAAACTCCACCATATCGCTTCAGATGTACCCGGCTACCCTTGCCGGGGCCGCCGCCCTGGTAGGCGGCGGAGCGGGAGCCTCTCTGACCATCATCCGGCTGAGCTGAGCCCTGCCGTAATATAAAACCCTCCCGGCACATCTGGAAAGACAGTGCCGGGAGGTACCTTTTTACATTTGAACAACTGCGCAGCCCCCGCCCCAGCCCGGCCAGCGCCACTCGCCGGGTGAGGCTTAAGCTTGCTGCAAAGGGAGCGCACTGCCGCGCCGCCCTATCTTCGTTTACGTCCTCAGCCCCCCTCCAGCATGGGCCGGATCTCCCTGCGCTGGACGTAGATCAGAAACAGGACGCTCAGCGTAACGGAGAACACCTCCGCGATAGGGAACGCCCACCAGACCGCCGCCACCCGGCCCGACAAGCTCAGCAGCCACGCCGCCGGCAGCAGCACGATCAGCTGCCGCACCAGGGAGATGACGAGGCTCAGCATCCCGTGGCCCAATGCCTGGAAGAAGGATGAGGAGACGATGCCGAAGCCCGCCAGGACGAAATGGAGGCTGATGGTCTGCAGGGCGGGAACGCCGATTTCCAGCATCAGCTCCGACGCCTCGAACATCCCCAGCAGCACGTTGGGCAGCAGCTGGAACACCGCCACCCCCGCCAGCATGATGCACGTGGCGTAGCAGATCCCCAGCTTCACGGTTTTCAGCATCCGCTCCGGCTTTTTCGCGCCGAAGTTGTACGCCACGATGGGCACCATGCCGTTGTTGAGTCCGAACACCGGCATGAACACGAAGCTCTGAAGCTTGAAATACACCCCCAGCACGGCGGTGGCGGTGGTTTGCAGGCCGATGAGGATATTGTTCAGTCCGAAGGTCATGACGGAACCGATGGAAGCCATGATGATGGAGGGCACGCCCACGGAATAAATGCGCCGGATAATGAACCCGTTGGGCCGGAAGCCCTTGAACGTCAGGGTAATTTCCGGATTCTTTCTGGCGTTGAAGTACACGCCCAGGGCCGCGCCCACCACCTGGCCCAATACCGTGGCCCAGGCCGCGCCGGCGATGCCCATGTCGAAAACAAAAATGAAAATCGGGTCAAAGATAATATTGGTCAGGGCTCCCGCCATCTGAGTGACCATGCTGTAGACGGTCCTGCCGGTAGCCTGGAGCAGACGCTCGATGCTGATGGCGATAAAGAGTCCGAAGGAGCCGACGGTACAGATCTGTATATAGGCCGCGCCGCCGGTGACGATCTCCTCCACGTCGGTCTGCACCTGGAAGAAGGTTTCCGAAAACAGCGCGCCCAGCACGGCGAACGCCGCCGCGCTGCACACGCCCAGAAACACGCCGTTGGAGGCGGTCAGGTTGGCCCGCTCGAACCGCTTCTCCCCCAGGCTCTTGCTGAGCAGGGCGTTGATGCCCACGCCGGTGCCGGTGGCCACCGCGATCATCAGGTTCTGCACCGGGAAGGCCAGCCCCACCGCGTTCAGGGCGTTCTCACTGACCCGGGAGACGAAGATGCTGTCCACGATGTTATACAGGGCCTGGACCAGCATGCTGAGCATAATGGGCACCGACATGGTTACCAGCAGCTTGTTGACGGGCAGGACGCCCATTTTGTTTTCTTGAGGCTGAAGTTCTTTTTCTTGCATTCGTTTCGCTTCCTTTCCAGGGTTCCGCTTCCCCTGCCTGCGCTGTGCCGCCGGAGCTTGACCCGGCGGAGGTGTCAAAAAAGCGCCGCGCAGGCCCTCACGGGCCCGCAGGCGACGCTTTATGGTAGCATGATGAATTTTTTATGTCAATACGGAACCGAAAAGTTTTGCGGTTTATCCAATGAATGCGGAAAAATTCTTGAATTCCATTGTGTTTCTACCCAATTCTTTCATTTGCGCCAGCCCCGCCTTTCCGGGTCAGGCGTACGCCCCGTTCTGCCGCTTCCTATAGAAATAAACGCTCATGCGGAAGGACAGCCAGGTCAATCCCACCGCCAGGACGGCGACTGCGGCGGCCACCACGGGCATAGGAATCTCCGGCAGTTCGGGAAGCTCTCCGAAAATACCCATCAGCCCCATAGCCGCGCCAACGCCGGCGCCCATGCAAAGGATCATCGCAAGCCGCCCTTTTTCGGACCCGAACCGATAGAGCATCGGCAGGCCCAGCGCTGTAATGAACAGCATAACGACCGCCAGCATAACGCTCATTTCCGCCGTCTCCTTCCAATCCGCCGCCCCCGTAGTCATACCCCGAAGGAATGCGCCCAGTACGATGATGCCTCCGCCCAGCAGGGTATAGAGGTAGGACAGCAGATATTTGCTCCACACCAGCTGCCCCACCCGATAGGGCAGCATGGCGGCGTAGCGGTCCCACTTGCACCGCTCGTCATAAGCAATGGAGCTCAGCGGCATCATGACCGCCATCATCATGGCATAGGTACTGCCAAAAGCCCCCATCGAGGGCACCATGCTGAATATCAATGCAAGTACCAACAGCAGCCGTCCGGATTTATCCGCCACATAGAGGTCCTTCTTCAAAAGTCCGATCATTTCCGTTCTCCTTTCACCATATACAGGATGATGTCCTCCAGATTCGCCCGGTCCACCACCGCGTCCCGGGGCATGAACTCCCGCTCCACCAGGGCCTCCACGCCGTAGGTCCCCACCCGCTTGCCGTGGACGGCCTCCTCGGGAATGTTGGCCAGCTGCTCCCTGGAGCACTTCAGAATGCCATATTTGTCCAGCAGCACGTCCTTCTCCTCGCACAGCGCCAGCTTTCCCTTGTGCAGAAAGGCGATGTAATCGCAGATGCGCTCCAGGTCGCTGACGATGTGGCTGGAGAGCAGCACCGCGTGGCCCTCCTCGGCGGCGAAGTCCGCGAACACCTCCAGCAGCTCCTCCCGGACCATGGGGTCCAGCCCGCCGGTGGCCTCGTCCAGGAGCAGCAGCCTGGGATGGTGGCTCAAGGCCGCCGCGATGCCCAGTTTCATGGTCATGCCCCGGGAGTAGTCCTTGAACTTCTTATCCAGGGGCAGCTCGAACCGCCTGATCCAGCCGTCGTAGGCCGCCTGGTCCCAGTTCTTATAGGTGCCCGCCATGATCTTCCCCATCTGCTTGGCGTTGATGACCTCCGGCACGAAGGTTTCGTCCAGCACCACGCCGATATCCTCCTTTAGGTCCAGGAACTCCCGGCTCCGGTTGTCGCTGCCCAGCACCGTGACGGTTCCGCCGTCCCGCTCCAGGGCGTCCATGATGAGGCGGATGGTGGTGCTCTTTCCCGCCCCGTTCTCGCCTACCAGCCCCAGGACGCAGCCATAGGGCAGATCCAGGTCCAGACCCTCCAGGGCGAAATCCTTGTACCGCTTGGTCAGGCCCCTGATTTCAATCGCATTGGTATCCATTTTGTTTAATCCTCCTCGCTCAATACCTTGAGTATACTATATAACTCCTCCGCCGGCAGATCGATCTGCCGGCTCAGCTCCAGGGCGGCCTGCAGGTGCTGCTCGATTTCTCGGAGATTGCTCTCCCGGGCCAGCTCCAGGTCCTGCTGAGCCACGAAGCTTCCCTTCCCCGCCACGGTCTGGATGAAGCCGTCCCGCTCCAGCTCCTCGTAGGCGCGCTTGGTGGTAATCACGCTGATGCGCAAATCCCGGGCCAGACTGCGGATGGATGGCAGGGGCTCTCCCGGCTGGAGCTTCCCCGCGGCGATCGCCCCCTTGATCTGGCGGCAGATCTGCTCGTAGATCGGCTGTCCACTGGAATTGCTGATGATGATATCCAACGCCTCACCTCCATCTGTTCATATGTATATAAACAGTATACACAGCATTAACAGTTTGTCAAGAGGTTTTTTCTCTTCTGCAAACTTTTCCATAGGTCCCGCCGCCCAAAATTTTTTTGAGAGCCCCTTCCATGGATTGATTCCCGGCCGTGTTTGTGCTATACTGTCATGGAATTATTTCCGGAACCGCTATGCCGGCGGATGCGCCGCTTCCGCCGGCGCGGGGAGAGGGGGAACCTATGGACAACGGAAATTATGAGATGCTTTTAAACGCCGTACCGGAAATCCGCGCCTACACCTACCGCAAGATTCTCCACGCGGACCTGGTCCAGGACCGCTGCAGCGTACTGGTTTCGGACCCCGAAGGGTGGCAGCCGGGTGATGGCTCCCTCACCGGCCAGCTGGCGGATTTCGCCAGAAGCGGCGCGATCCATCCCGGGGACATGGACCGCTTTGTGGCCTTCACACGGCTCCAGCAGCTGCGCGCCGCCCCCCAAGCGGGACAGGAGGCTCGGACGCTGATCTACCGCCGCCAGGTGCCGGGGGGATACCGCTGGAACCTGATGGAGGTGGTGCCCGACCAGAAGACCGGCGAGGTCCAGTCCGCCATTCTCTGCTTCAAGGATGTCCACGACGCCCTGCGGGAGGGCTTCAAGCTGGCACGCAGCAAGCGGGACATGCAGATGGCGGCTATCCTCAAGTGCCGGTACCAGATGATGAACACCGTGTATCTGGACAGCGGCATGTGCGAGCGCGTCGACCTGCGGCAGGATTACGACCCGGACAAGGTTCTCACCGGTGATTACAGCCTTTACATACAGACCGCCCTGGCCCGGTTCGTCCACCCGGACGACGCGGAGATCTTTCGCTCCACCCTCTCCCTGGAGCATCTGCGGGAGACGGCGGCTACCATCCGGGACTACGGCGAGGAGGTCTGCCAGTACCGCCTCCAGGGCGAGACGCTGCGCTGGATCGAGCTCCACGTGCTCTACGGCCGCCAGGGGGACCAGGTGATGGTCAACATCCTGGGGCAGGATGTCACCGAGGACAAACTGCAGGAGGCCGCCAAGCTCCAGGCCCTGGAGGACCGGGCGTATTTGATCACCAGCCTCAGCAGCCTGTTTTTCTCCACCTATTATATTGATCTGGAGCAGGACTCCTTCCGCGCCGTGACCCAGCAGCGGCGGGTCGGAGACGTGCTGGGGGATGAAATCAACTTTACCGCCGCCCTGCGGCTCTATGCCAACCACTTCATCCATCCCGACGACCGGGAACGCTATCTCTCCGCCATGGACGTGGAGCGTCTCCGCAGGGAGCTGCGGTGGTGGACTCCCTATGTGGCGGTGGAATACCGCAAGCTGCCGGAGGACCCCTCCGCCGGCGCGGAGGCGTACAGCTGGACCCGGGCTACCGCCGTTCTGGCCCGCACCGGCTCGGACGACATGCCGAAAACTGCGGTCTACGTGGCCCGGGACATCACCCGGGAGCTGGACGACCCTGCCAGCGTCCCCCATCACGGTCCTTTTTGAACCGCCGCAGACAGATAACTTGAAACCCATGGAGGAACCTCATGGATAGGATACTGGTCATTGACGACAGCGCCGTACAAATCGAGTTTCTTAACTCGATCCTGAAAAACGATTACGAGATCACCATGTGCCAGACCGCAGCGGACGGGCTCCGCGCCGCCAAGGAGGGGGGCTATTCCCTGATCCTGCTGGACGTGGTGATGCCGGACATGGACGGGTTCACCCTGATCCGGGAGCTGAAAGCCACGGACCTGACCCGGCACGTCCCCGTCATCATGATCACCGGCCTGGCCGACATTCAATACGAGGAGCGGGGGCTCCTGCTGGGGGCGGTGGACTATATCGCCAAGCCCTTCAGCCCGGTGATCATCAAGGCCCGGGTCAACACCCACATCCAGCTCTACCGCTATCAGAACCAGTTCCAGGAGCAGGCCCTGGTGGACCAGCTCACCGGCGTGGCCAACCGCCGGCGCTACGAGGCGGAGAGCGCCGCCAGATGGAAGGACGCTGTCCGTTTCGGACAGCCCTTCTCCCTGTGCATGTTCGATATTGACAAGTTCAAGGTCTATAACGACACCTTCGGCCACCCGGCGGGGGACCGGGTCATTTCTGCCGTAGCCAAGGAGGTTTCCGCCCACTTCCGGCGGGCCACGGACCTGTTCGCCCGGTACGGCGGGGAGGAGTTCGTGGCGGTCTTCGTGGGGGGCGACGGGCAGTCGGCCTTCGAATTCCTCAAGGAGATCCGTCAGGCGGTGGAGGACCTGCACATCCCCCACGACCCCTCGGTGGGCAGCTGGGTCACCATCAGCGTAGGCGGCGTCACCCTGCGGCCCAAGGCCGACGACAATTTCGACACCTATCTGAAGCTGGCGGACACCATGCTGTACGACGCCAAGCGTCTGGGCCGCAACCAGGTGGTCTGGTCTGACGGCGGCAAGGGGCAGCTGTTGGAGAAATAACCGGAGCAGGCGAACAGGAAAAGCGGGAGCGACGACAAATCGCCGCTCCCGCTTGATTTCCGATCCGCCCGCCGGTACAGCCGCCGGTTTTGCCAAGGGCCGGCGGCCTCCGTCTTCCGCGCTCCTCAAGCGCCGCGCCGCCTCTTTAAAAATATTGTATGACAAAGGACTTGATACCCATGAGATTTGAAGGAAAAGACACCTTTTATCTGGACGGCGAACCCTTCCAGATCATTTCCGGCGCTATTCACTACTTCCGGGTCGTCCCGGAATACTGGCGGGACCGCCTGGAGATGCTGAAAGGCATGGGCTGCAACACTGTGGAAACCTACATCCCCTGGAACCTCCACGAGCCCCAGAAGGGCCAGTTCCGCTTCGAGGGCATCCTGGACGTGGCCCGCTTCGTCCGCATCGCCCAGGAGCTGGGGCTGTACGTGATCCTCCGCCCCTCCCCCTACATCTGCGCGGAGTGGGACCTGGGGGGACTGCCGGCCTGGCTGCTGGCGGAGGACGGAATAAAGTTCCGGTGCGCCTGCCCGGCCTTCCTGGCCCATGTGGAGGACTACTATCGGACACTGCTCCCCATCCTGGCCCCCCTCCAGATCGACCAGGGCGGCCCGGTGATCCTGATGCAGGTGGAGAACGAGTACGGCTCCTACAGCAACGACCGGACCTATCTGGCCCGCCTCCGGGACCTCATGCGGGCAGGCGGCGTCACCGTGCCCCTCATCACCTCCGACGGCCCCGTGCCGGAGAGCCTCAACGGCGGAACCGTGGAGGGCGTCCTGCCCACCGTCAATTTCGGTTCCCGGCCGGAGGAGCACTTCCGGACGCTGGCGGCCCACCGGCCCGGCACGCCCCTGATGTGTACGGAGTTCTGGATCGGCTGGTTCGACTACTGGGGCAACGGCGGGCACATGCGGGGCAATCTGGAGGAATCGGTCAAGGACCTGGACAAAATGCTGGAGCTGGGCCATGTAAACCTCTATATGTTCCACGGCGGCACCAATTTCGGCTTCATGAACGGCTCCAACTACTCCGACCGCCTCACGCCGGACACCGCCAGCTACGACTACGACGCCCCGCTGACGGAGGATGGGCAGGTCACGGAGAAATACCGGCGGTACCGGGACGTGATCGCCAAGTACCGCGCCGTCCCGGAGGCGGCCCCGTCCATGGACATCCGCCGCAAAGCCTACGGCGTACTGCCGGTGCGGGAGCGGACGGGCCTGTTTCCCGCCCTGGAGGACCTAAGCGCGCCGGTTCCCTCCCCCCACCCCCAGTCCATGGAGCGTCTGGGACAGAGCTATGGGTACATCCTTTACCGCACCACCCTGGACACGGAGGAGCGGCTGGACAAGCTCCGGCTGTGGAAGGCCAACGACCGCGCCCAGATCTTCGTGTCCGGGAAGCACGCCGTCACCCTCTACGACCGGGAACTGCTGGAGGCAAAGGAGCTGGGCCTGCCCATCGAGAAGGGCGCGTCCCTGGACATCCTGGTGGAGAACATGGGCCGGGTCAACTACGGCCCCCTGCTGGAGGACCAGCGCAAGGGCATCGACCAGGGGGTCACCGTCAACTGGCACTGGCACACCGGCTGGCTCCAGTACCCGCTGCCCCTGGACCAGATCCACCGGGTGGACTTCTCCAAGCCGCACCAGGAGGGCCTGCCGGGCTTCTACCGCTTCACCTTCCAGACGGAGGAGCTGGGGGATACGTTCCTGGACTTCTCCGGCTGGGGGAAGGGCTGCGCCTTTGTCAACGGCTTCCATATCGGACGGTTCTGGGAGGCCGGGCCCCAGCTGCGGCTGTATATCCCCGCCCCCCTGCTGCGGCCGGGGGAAAACGAGATCATCCTCTTTGAGACCGAGGGCAAAACCGCCGGCCACATCACCCTCTGCGGTGAGCCGGACTTGGGATAAGAACAGGACCTCTCCAGGGAGCTCGACGCTCCCCGGAGAGGTCCGTTTTTTCGGGAATTTGGTTCTTACCCCAGGGCGTCCTCGCCGTACTGCTCGACGAGGGCCTGGTTCCAGAGCTCCACCCGGGCCTCCGTGACCAGCTCCAGGTCCAGAAGGGTGCCGATGGTGTGCTCCATGGAGGGGTAGAGCTGGATGGCATCGTAGTGGTGCTGGTAGCCGCCCCGCTCCTCCACGGTGCGGTACTCGATCTCGAAGCGCACGTCATAGGGGTACTCCCCGTCTCCGGGGAAGACCGGCGGACCGGGGATGTTCCCCTCCCGGGCGTCCTGGAGGATGGCGTCGTAGAGGACCTTGGCGGAGCTGGACTGGGCCTCGCTGGACTCCAGGAGCTCCTCGCCGTAGCCGTTGGCGAAGTCGTATGCAAAGATGCTGGTGAGGGTGCCGTTGTCCGGGATGGTGACCTGGCTGACCGCCAGCGCCGGGTCCCGGTAGAGGGCGGCCACCTGGGCGGACAAGGAGGCGGGGTCGTCCAGCCGGTCCTCCTGGACAGAGAAGCGGTACACCCGGGAGAGGGCGGTGCCGTTTTTCAGCGTGTACGTCAGAAGCAGGCAGTGGTAATCGCCGTACGCCTCCCGGCGGAGGAGCTCCTTGTCGGACAGGAGGGCCCGGTGGAGCCTCACGATGCGCTCCACCATCTCCCGGTCATCTTCGGTGAAGTAGGTGGCTCTCAGGTCCATGTCGGCGATGGACACGGCGTGGATGTCCTCCAGCGCGGGGACCCGGTCCTCGATGCCGAAGAGGTCGGCGGAGAGGGCGAAGCACAGCGCCGCCATCACCACGCACACCACAACGGCGCTCTTCAGGCTCCCCTTGAAGACCCGCAGGCTCTTCTCCAGGAACATGGAGGCCGCGTACCAGCCCAGAAGGCCGGTGATGGCCATGCAGACGGCCATGAAGGCGGGGTTGGCGTAGCAGCCCCACTGGAAGGGGGTGCAGAAGAGCTCGTAGAGCAAGTAGCCCAGGGTCAGGGCGCTCAGCAGGGCCAGGCCCCACCGGAACACCGGGCGCAGGCCCCGGAAAGCCGCCACGTCCCCGGCGCTCTCGCTGGGGCGGCGGCGGTAGAGCAGATACCCCAGTCCCAGCAGGGCCAGACCCGCCAGGAAGTAGAGGAACAGCGTCCCGAAGCCCACCAGGTAGCACGCCTCGGCCGGGCCCCTCGTTGGGACGTACTCCAGGGAGATGTTCTCATAGATGCCGAAGATGGGGGCGAGGAAGTCGAAGATGCCCTGACTGCTCCCAGAGAACCCCAGGAGGAACTGGGACGAGAGGGTGACCACCAGCGCCTCCAGCAGGGGGGCCAGGAAGTTCACCAGCAGGTACAGCACCGGCAGTGCGAAGACATTGCCCGTCAGCATGGCGCAGAAGGTGGCCAGACCAAAGAAGGTCACCGTCATGAG
>OFGR01002571.1_pt1 | contig 11882 bp, 12 predicted proteins | sample 1521811 | NCBI WGS metagenome assembly OFGR01 (sample SAMEA3504098, study PRJEB24116) | mouse gut metagenome | biome: mouse gut; feature: mouse-associated habitat; material: faeces | place: Denmark | collected 2011
TGGTACTGGCATCCCGCAAAAATTCCGCAAGCTCCCCGCGCTCCTGGGGGTATTCATTGTCATTTTTAATGGTCCTGATCGCTTTTTGAAACAATAGAAGGCTGTCTGCGGCCTCCTGGGATACCTGCTCTTGCTGCAAAATCTGCCGCATAGCAATGATCCCCGCCCCCATCTGGTCATGCAGTTTGGTTTTTGCCGACAGGACTTCCGTTTCCTTTGTCAATGTCAGTACATTATCCGAAAGAATCTTTAAGTCACGGGAGAATTTTTTGAGCTGCTCAGTCTGTTCCTTGAGTCTCAGTCCCTTTTCGTAAAGTTCAGTCACATCTGAGAAGATCGCCTCTGTGTAAACTGTACCGTCTGGTACCGTTATCTCCGTCTGGGAGTAGCGCCAAGCCTTACCATCGGGGAACAGATAGGTTTGCTCTTCATCCGGTAGCCTTACAACACCGCTTTTCTTATCACACTCTGTAAGTGCCTGCCGCAATTCATCGAAGTGCTGTAGATCGCTTTGCGCCAGTATGTGGAACAAGCGGTGCATTTGTAGATTGCACAGTTTGAACTCACCCGATGGGGTGAAATAGCAGATCGCGTTGGGCAACATATCGATTGCCTGCTTCACGGAATTGTGGCTAAGTGTCCGGCCTTTCCGATGGATCAACACAGCGGTTTGACCAAGGAGCAAAGTACCCACCATGCCAGCGATGCACCACAGCGACCACATTGGAAATGGCAGCAAAGGATTGATAGGAAGTCCATCGGCCTTTTTGTCAAAGGCGGTCTTGTGGGCCGTCTGCGATTCATCATGTTCCCGCAAGTCCTTTTTCGTGGCGGTGATCGCGTAGGGGTCCACGATAAAGGTTATTGCGCCGGTATTGGAAATCTCAATGTGCATAAGCATTTCAATTTCACCCGCCGCGCCGCTGGTGATAATGACTTTTTCGGTGTCCGGGGTATTGCAAACGGCAATCATGTTCCCCTCTTCATCCTTTACGCACATTTCCCGGATAGTCCAGCCGCCTACGTCCGACGGGATCACCGCCAGAACGTCAATGATGTTCGGGGAATCTGGGTTGACGGTTACGCTGTTCACTTTCCCGCTCCACCGCTCATTCCTCAATTCCGTCATGTCCGCCGTGGGCTGGTAGTAGTAACCGCCGCCGTCGCCGACGGCAAGGGTCGTCAAATTGATCTGTTTTCCCTCCAGCACCGCGTCCCGAATCAGAATTGTTCCAAGGTCGGTGACAATGGTTCCGAATTTCTTTTCGTCAGGCATTTTTTACCCCTCTTTTCTGAATGGTTGAATTTCCAGTTTCCACAAATGCCGGGTATAAGCGCCGGTCAGCACCCCCGCACCCGCGGTCAAATGGTTAATTAAGAACGGGTCAATCTTGATTCTGTGCGCGTACTGTGCATATCCGCCGATCAGCGTTTTCCCGTCTGCGTTGACCTCTTCAACAAGTTTCGGTCGGATTTCAAGCCGCTGGGCATACTGCGTATATCCGCCGATCATGGACCGCGCTTCCGCCCTCATATTCCGGGTCAGGAACGGGCGGATTTCCAGACGGCGCGCAATGGACAGAGAACCGGCGACGAACAGAGTTCCGCCCGTTTCAATGTTCTCCGCAAGATACGGCCAAACCTCCAGCCGGGTCCCGATAGAGTGAATGCCGCCGACATGGACCGTCGTTTTCTTCTCCATCTTGAACCGTACAGCTTCCAAATGGGACCGCAAATTTTTATAAAATATGACCCGCTCCAAAACCGCCGCTTGCTGTGCCGCGGTTACTCCGTTTTCTGTGGCGTTAATGATGACCCGGAACGTGTACGGGTCGCCCCCATACTCGAACCACTCTTCAACCCGCGTTCCGGGAAATACGGCCCCCAGCGCGGTTTCTACGGCGTACTTTGTCCCCAGCCGCCTGTGAATTTTTACGCTGTCCTTGATCGTCTGCCGCTTTACCTCTATCGGGTACGAATGGTCGTACCAGTCAACGTGTAAATCATAGGCCAGAATATCAAGCGTCTGTTCGTCCAGTTCATCAATCCGGGCATAGATGATATTTCGCCGGATTTGCTGTGCGGTAATCTGTAATTGTCCGGCAATGGCCCGGCCCAGCGCGTTAATCTCCGGGTCGTCTTTCAGGGTAGGAGGAAGCGAACGGGTGAAGTCAACGGAATAAAGATCGTATTCATTCACGTTCCGCACCCCCGTTCAAAACCTCCGTTTCGCCGATCACCGCCACGGCGTTGTCGGCGACGGGGGCGAACACGGGGGACCGTACTTCAACGCGCTTTGCGCCCGTCTGCATAAGCAGGCTGGTCAAATACGACGGGTTCACGTCCCGCCCCATTTTTGCGGCCTGCCACCGCTGATACTCCGCGACGGCGGCGGCGACGTTCTGTGCCACCATTTCCGGCCCCAACGCTCCGCCCGTCTGCGTGTAGTATGTCACGTCGATGTTATACGGGACCGTTTCGGGGGCCGCGACGGTTACGTGATCGGTCAGGGGGCGCACCTTGTCCGCGCTCAAAACCTCCGAAACGGCTTTCAAGGCTTCTTCCCCCGGCAACTCTCCGCCCGCCAGCAGAACCCGCACGTCTACTTCCCCCGGCTCCGGGGAAGTCGCTTTCACGTCCACGATCAGCGCCGACGCGCTCTTTGCGTGATACTCATACCCGCCCAGCGGCCCGGCGGTCGAAAATGTTTCCATACTCTCACGAATACGGGCGTAAAAGGCCGCGTCGCTTTCCCAATCCGCGCCGCCCGCGCTTTCCGTGATGTTCTCCGCTTTTTCGTAATAGGGGAAAATATCAACAAGTTTTGTGATCTGTCCCGGAATAAAGCCGTTCCCGATCTCCCCGGCGGTCTGGCATACCGCCGCAACTTCCCCGGTCAGTCTCCCCGCCGGAATTGTCAGCGCGGCTATTGTCGCAAACACGATTTCTTCCCCCGCCGACAACCGGGTTCCCGCCGGAATGACGGTCGCCGTGTCCCGCTCGATAGACAGCGTGAACCGAATTGTCGTGCGGGCCGCTTCCGGCTCCAGCCTGTAAACGTCCTTGAAGAGTTCAGCAAGGGAATCTAAATATTCCCCCTCTGCGTACCGCGGCAAATTCTGTTTTGCCGAAAAGTCAATGTTCACCCGCTCTTGAATGATAATGTCGGCAATCCACAAAATGAAAAGCCGTACCGGGTCCGCCGGGTACAGCGTCCGCCCGGCGAACCGCTCAAACGCCCGAATCAGGCTGTTTGTCAGTGCTTCCGTGTCCGTGTCTACAAAGGAAATATTCGGGTATTGTCTAACGTTCTCCGTCAAGTATGTTCACCTCCACAACCGGAATCAGCGCGCCCGGCCTGCCCCCCTGCGCGAACAACACGTTTTCAACCTCCGCCCGCGGTTCGTATTCCTCGATAGCGTCTAAAACCTCCGAAATCAGGACCGGCTGGGCCGTCTGAATCGGCTTGTCTATGAACCGTTGTGCAAGCCCGAAATTCCGATCAAGGGGGACAGAGAATTTCGGTGTTGAAATAATCATTGCGACATTCTGCAAAACCTCTTCAACCGTGGATTCCGGCGCAAGGTTTATCTTTTTCAGGCTGAACGCCTTTACCACATAGGCCATATACCGCCGCACCCCCTATCGCGCCGCATAAGAATTCATCGTGACATTTACCGACGCGACAAGCAGATTCCCCCGGTTGTCGTACCGTTCAAGGGCGTTTGAAAGTTTCGTGATGACCCATTTATTAGTGCCGTAGGCTTTCGGTCCGATCACAAGCCGGTGAACCTCTCCCCGGCGCATAGCTTTTAACAGCTTTGAAACTTCCGCAATCGGGTTCACCCCCAAAAACACGGAAAAGAACATGGAAAACGACATGGATTCCGTGTCTGGCCCCGTGAATTCTAAAAGGGGTTCTTTTAAGTGCCGGTCGTGGGCGGAGTATTTCACCCCGCTTTCCCATTTCAGCCCGTCAAAGGTTTTGACCGTCTGCCGCGAAACGGAAAAGGTAATGTTCCCCCAGCTTCCGATAATCGCCATTCGTTCAAATCCCCCCTATCACGAAACCGTCGCCGTCGTCCCGTGGAATGTAAAGGCAAAGCACAAATTCGCCTTTCTGCGGCAACCACGGCTTTACAATCAAATCGTGCTTGTGGCTTTCAAATTGCGGGTAGCCGCTCCCGCCCGCTTCATACTCCGTTCGGTACGGGGCGTAATATTCGGGAATCCAAGGCGGATTTTTCAACACCTTTAATTCCCCGGAAACAATCGTTTCCCCCTTGTCCTCGAAAATGACGCGGGCGGTCCGTTCCTCCACATTGACAGAGGAAACCCAGCCCGTCCGCACGATGTTTTTTAATACGTTCAAATTCAGGTCGTCCATTAGTAGCCCTCCAGCACCCGGCGCAATGTAATGTCCGTCTTGTAACCTCCGCTTTTAGAAATGCTGTGCGTCGCGGTTTCAATGATGTATTTCCCGTCAAAGGCTCCATAGCCGGAAACCTCCACCGTTACCCCGGCAACCAGCCGCGTGTCCCCGGAAAGAGTGAACGACGCTTTATACTCCGACTTGTTTTTTTGCCGTAGCCGCTTCATTGCAAGCTGGCGGGCTTCCTCGCGGGTCGAAACCTTTTCGTTTACCTCCAGCACTTGCCCGGATTTATCCGCGCCCTGCGGCGTATAGGTGTATTCAATCGTCGTTTGCTTTTTCGGGTCCGTATAGGACACGTGACAGCTACTAAAGGCCGCGTCGTGTAAGCTGGTGGAAAAGGACCAGCGCGACACGTTCGCCGCTCCTTTCTGAATCACCATGACCGCGCCTTTTTGCTCATAGTCCGCCGCGTCAAACAGAACGATCATTTTTGCGGTGACTTTCAGGCTGATTCCCGCGTTTTTACAAAGGCGCTGTAAAAAGGTAATGTCGGATTCCTGCATTTGCTCTTTCCGGTCATAAAACGGGTCTGTTGATGATTCAAACATACAGGCAAGCCCATTTTTACCGGCGATTTCATTTGCAATCGCCGAAAGCTTGATTTTCTCCCATGCCTTTGTTTTTTTCTGCGTTCGGGCGGCGGTCTTATATGGGATTGACCCGGCCTTGATATTCACTTTCGCCGGGGGGCCGGACCCCTCCACGGTGTCAACCTCGAACGTCCCGCAATCCAGCACCCGGTCCCCCGCCGATTCCCAATTCTTTTGAATGATGACGGCGGAAACCTCCGCGGATTTTCCCGCCGTCGCGTTGTTCAGCCAGTTTCCCAGCCAAATCCATTCACGATCTGCAAGGGAAAGTTGCAAATCGTCCGCTTTGTCCTCTTCGTTGTCCGTGTAGGTCATGGAAAGCAAGTCCCGGTTAATATCTGCTGTCACGTCTGCGCCGTCCAGAAACAGCTTGATTTCCGCTCTTCGTGCGTTCATCCCTGCCCCCTTTTCCACGGCGGCAAGCCGCCAGCAACCCGCGGTTCGGGGTCAGGGATATTCAGCACGATTCCCGCCGGGAAAACGAAAAGGCGGCGGAATTCCGGGTTTGCCTTTATGATCTTGTCGGTGTATGTTTCGTCGCCCAGCGTCTTGTAGGCGATACCGTCCCACATATCCCCGGCAATGGTCGTATATTTAGTCATAGGCCCGCCGCCTTTCGTCGTCCGCCCGCTGGCGGTCCCGTTCGTCGATTTCCTGCAAAAGTTCTTCGTCGTGCTTCCGCAAGATTTCTTCAATGTCCTGTGCCTGCGCGTCGTTCCCCACATGGAAAACCGGCGCGCTATGAATGACAACCGATCTTTGACGGTCAGCCGTCGAAAGCGTCGGCGGGTTCACGTCCGGGGCTTCCGCTCCCACGTTGGCCAGCCGGTACTGCTGAAAGCCGCCGTTGCCCGTCAGGGTCTTTGCCATTCCTGCAAGGTTCGTGAAAATCTGCCCGGTTTCCGCCGCCTTGAAAACGGTTCGGTTCCGGGCGTTGGTGATAAGTTCCGCGCCCTTTTCACCCGCTATGAACGTGTCAGGTGTCCGTGGCGTGCCTTTTGCGAATTTCGGAATCAACGGAATGTTGATACCCTTTCCGCCAACGCCGGGGACCCAATCGGGAATTTTTAGCTTGTTCAGCCCTCCAATCAACCCGTTTATAATGTCGATAATTCCGTTCATTGCGCCCTTTGCAATGCCCTTGATCGCTTCCCAAACGCCGGAGAAAATGCCTTTCACTCCCTCCCAAACGCGGGACCAATCTCCGGTAAAAATCCCGGCAAACACGTTCAAAAGGCCCTGAATTGCGGTCAGTACGCCGCCGATCACGGACCGGATAGCTTCAAGGTATGTTCCGATCAGTGATTGAATCGTAGGCATAAGGGCTTGAATTATCCCCATGACGGCGGTTGCCACCGTTTGAAAGATTTCCCAAATGCTTTGAATAACCCCCGTGATCGTGGGTCCCCATTCAACAAAGGTCTGCGCGATTTGCGGAAGTACGGTCGTAACGATGAACGCGAACAGTTCTTCAATAATCGGTTTTACGCTGGTGTCAATGAACGAAATAAACTGTCCGATCACGCCGCCCACCGTCTGCATGATAGAAACGAACGTGTCGAACACGGCAACGCCCTGTTCGCCGAAAATTCCGTTGATGAATTCACGCGCGCTTGCAAGGTTCCCGTCGCTGAAAATACCCTTGATCGTGTTGCCTATGTTGGTAATCACGCCCACGATATTGTCAAAGACGGCAACCCCCGCCGGGCCGAATACCTTTTCAACCCCGGCCCGTATGTCGTCCAAGTGGTCCCGGAAGATCTGAACGGCGGCAATAATCAGGCCGATCACGCCGACAACGGGCAGAATCTTTCCGGCAATACCGCCGAACGGTCCCAAAATCGCCCCGCCCAGCTTTTGAAGCGGCGCAATCATGGTCGTTAGTTTTCCGAATCCCTTGCCTACAACGCCGCCGATCTTGCCCAGCGGACCGGCGGCGATTTTGCTTCCCGCTTTTGCGAAAATGCCTGTCACCTTGCCTGCGGCCCCTGTCGCCAGTCCGCCGATACCGGAAAACGCTTTAGAGAATAGCCCGCCCGCGGCTCCGCCGATACCGGAAAACAGATTTCCGATCTTCGTTCCGCTGAACAGGCCGGTAAAGGCGCGGCCCGCGCCGCCTGCCGCGCTTCCGATTCCGCCGAAATAGCCGATCACGTTTTTTGCAACGCCTTTCAGCGTGCCGGAAAAGCCCGCCGAATCAATCCTTGCAAGGTTAAAGACGGTTCGTATTCCCTCAAAGCCTTTTTGGATTGTAAGCCTTGCGCCGTTCAGTTCCAAAAAACCGATTTTCGCGGCCTGCCCTGCGGCCTTTAATCCCAAAACCGCACCGCCCACTTTCACAAGCGTTGAAAGCAATTTCGGGTTTTCCTGCGCCCATGCCGAAAAGTTTGTGATTAGAACGGATAGTTTTTCCGCCGCTGTGCTTACATAGGGCAAGAACGTATCTGCCAGCACAAGTCCAAGGTTCGACAATGCGGTTTTTGCTCTTTCGATTTTTGCCGCCGTCGTATTTGTGGCCTTTTCAAATGCTGATTGTGCCGCTCCACCAGCTTCATACATTTGCGTTGTCTTATTTCTGAAATTGTCTGCCTGCTCTCCCGCAAGGGAGAGGACCGCCGTTTGTGCTTCAACTGAGCTGAATAATTTTGCAAATTCCAGTTCATTGCCGCCAACGCTTTCTTTTAACAAATCAAGTGCGCCTTGTAGCCCCTTGCTTTCAAGCAAATCTTTTCCGGTTGCATATCCGAGTTTTTCCAGCGATTTAGCCATGTTGGTGGACGGCGACAAAAACCCTTGCATAGTTGCTTTTAGTTGTGTTGCAACCTCCGCCGTTCCGCCCGTTACGCCTGTAAGGGTTGACATTGCCCCGAACAAATCCTCTTGCTTTACGCTTAATGTTGACGCAAGCGGAATCACCTTTCCCATTGATGAAGCAAGTTCCGGGAACGATGTTTGACCGAGTTTTACCGTTTGAAATGCTAAATCCGCCGCTTTCTGCTGTGCTTCCGCCGATATATCGCCGTAGCCTTTTGTAACCGCCGAAAGCAAATTTATGGAATCTGCTGTTGTTGCTCCTCCAGCTTTTGCGGCCTTAGACGCTATTTCAAGTAGTTTTGCGCTCTCTGCCGAATCTCCGAAAGCCGAAATCACTTGATAAAGTCCGTCCGTTAGATTGTCCGTCCCAACTCCCGTTGCGTTTGAAAGATTGATTATGTCTTTCCGTAATTCCGCCACTCTTGCTGAAATAGCCGGAATATCGCCATCAAGCAGGGTGGAAACGTTCGCCATCTGGTTTTCAAACTCAATGGATTTTTTAACCGGCCCGGCGTAAATCGCCGCTCCCAGCGCCGTAATTGTGCCGATAGTTCCGGCAAATTTTCTTTTCGCGCCGGAAATAGCTTCTCCGTTCTTTTCTATTGCGGTGTTCAGCCTTGCTATTTCCTCTTGACTGTTCTTCAGCCGTCCATAACTTTTTGCCAGACGTTCGTTTTCCTGCGCCAACCGGGACGTATCAACGCCCGCGTCGGAAAGTTCGTCGCCCAATGTCCGCAAGCGGGCTTCCTGCGCTTCGATCTTTGCGGTGGTGTCGGCAATCTGCCTTTCGTTCCGCTCCATAGCGGCCCGCAATTTCTCCGACGGCTGTTCCGTTTGGCTCAACTCCCGCTGTAAGCGGTCATGCTCCGCGGTCAGCCGTTCCAGCTTTTGCCGGTTCGATTCAAGGGCGGTTGACTGTTTTTGGAACGCGTCGATCTTGCCGGTGGTAGAATTTAGCTTCTGCATGGTGTTTTGCAGTTGCCGGGTGGTATTGATCGCCCCTTTGAACACCGCGTTGAAGTTCCCGCCCAAAGCCGCTTGCAGTTTGAAGAGTAGTTCATACTCTTTTCTCGAACCAGCCAAACTCTCACCCCCTGATTTTGGGTATAAGAAAGGGAACCACCCGCGCCGGGTGGCTCCCTCATGTAAAGTATTTACTGTTTACTTCTCTTCGTACAAATATGTTCCATCTTCTTGAAGCAAAATATCACCTTTGCTCTCCAAAATAGAACCGTCCTTGTCTAATTCCCCATATGTCGCTATTAGTGATAAAGAACCCGGAAATACAATCCCCGTTCCGTCCTCGCACGTAATCGAAACATAATTATAACCGCTGTCCTTTACAACCGTTTCAACGAATTCTTTATAGTCCTCTTCCGAAACAGTTAAAAGGTCCGATTTTAGAATGTCTATATAGGCCCTCTGTCCGATCACGTCCGTTCCGAATCCATTCATTACGTCCGCCGTCTTAACCTTGCAATCAAGCAAAATGTTATACATTTCCGGGTACAACTCTTTCCCGCCCTTTTCCACGCGGTCAACAACGCCGTCGGTGTAATAAACGTCGTATGCGGTGAAGCTGGTAACGGTGTTCACGGTGCAATGCCCGTCGTCGCCCTGCTTTCGGGTCACGTTGGAAACCTTGCCGTCCATACCGCACGAAACAAGGACAATGAAAACTTCGTCGGCCTGTTCGGGGGTGATTGCCATACCGGACGCAAGGGACCTTTGCGAATCGGTGTAAAAATCGTATGCGGCGGACAACTCTTCCGATTTCGGGGTGTCGTAGTCCACCACCGCGCCGCACGCGGCAAGGGACAAAACCAGCCCAGCCGCAAGGAAAAGGAAAAGAAACCGCTTCATGTTGAAATCCTCCGTTCCGCCGCCCACGTTCAGCGGGCGGACTTTTGTTTTTTTAAGGGCCGGACCGCGCGGGAACCGCTGGCGTTCTGACCTTTAACACAATTATTGCTGGAACGTGTGCTAATGTCAAGCATAAATCTGAACTTTAACACACGTCGGAGGAACAACAAATGAAAATTTACGATTACAACGGGCGGAAGAATCTTTGCGGAAACCGGGTGAAAGAAGCACGCGCCCGGCTGAATATCACGCAAGCGGACCTTGCCGCCCGTCTGCAAGTGGCGGGGGTTACCATGGAGCGGGACAGCGTTTCAAGAATCGAAATAGGAACGCGGTTTGTGACTGATTACGAACTTTCGGTTCTTTCGGACGTGCTGGGCGTTTCCGTCGAATGGCTACTAATGCGCGAATAATCAGAATTTATACTTGCGTGAGTATGAACGAAATGTTATACTTTCCGTGTCGAAAAAGCAAGAATCCGCCCTTGCCTTGCGGCGGGGCGGTTTTCGGATTCGGAGGGTATATCATGGGACATTGCTTTAGTCACCTGACAAAGACAGACAGATACAGGCTGGAGGACGCTTTGCTGGACGGAAAGAAGCCGAAAGAGATAGCGGAAAAACTTCACGTTCACGTTTCCACCATTTACCGGGAGATCAAACGCGCCCGCATGATTCACCGCAATTCGGACTGGACGGAAGAAGAACGGTATAACCCGGACGAAGCGGAACGGAAGTATCAGGAGAATTTACGAAAAAAGGGCGCTGATCTGAAAATCGGGAACGACCGTGAACTTGCGGATTTTCTGGAAAAGAAGGTGCTGGAGGACGGATATTCCCCTGCCGCCGCTCTTGCGTCGATCAAGCTGGAGGGCAAGACGTTTTCAACCTCTATTTGCGTAAGCACATTTTACAGCTACATAACAAAGGGCGTTTTCCGCTTCCTGACAAACGCAGACTTGCCGGAAAAGCCGAAAAAGAAACGGAAGTACAAAAAAGTTAAAACAATGAAACGACCGCCGCGCGGGGAGAGTATCGAAAAGCGCCCGGCGGAGGTTGACGCGCGCGAAACGTTCGGACATTGGGAGGGGGACACGGTTTACAGCAAAAAGGACGGGTCAAAGGCCCTGTTCGTCTTAACAGAGCGGTTGACCCGTGAAGAAATCATAGTGCGGATAAAGGACCGGACCGCGGAAAGCGTTGTAAAGGCGCTGGACCGTATCGAACGGAAATGCGGGCCGGTCCTGTTCAGAAAAATTTTCAGGACGATCACCGTTGACAATGGCGGGGAGTTTTCCGACGTGGACCGGCTGGAGCGGTCCGCCCTACGAAAGACATTGAAGCGAACAAAGGTATATTTCTGCCACCCGTATTCGTCCTATGAACGCGGGTCAAATGAATGTCAAAACAAAATGATTCGGCGACCCTTTCCAAAAGGAACCGATTTCGGCAACGTGACCGACGCGGAGGTTGCGCGGGCTGAACAGTGGATGAACAACTATCCGCGTAAAATATTGGGGTGGAAAACGTCTGAAATGTTGTTCAGGGAGTGCGTCGCCGCCCTGATTTGACACGCTCAAAAATTTTTTATATTTTTTTCGCATTTACTCTTGACATTTCCGCGCATTTTCAGAAAAAATTGTCTGTCCTCAGCGGCGGGTGCGCTCTCGGCTGCGCAGGGCCCTGCCCTCCACTAAAATAATATCCTCCCCAAAGCGCTTGATGGAGGACCAGGGAAATACCTGGTCCGGTTCGCGCCCCAAAAGGCCGAAAAAGCGGGACTGTCCGGCCACCACGATGCTTTCGATGGCGCCTCGCTCGGGGTCCAGCTCCACATCCTCCACGAAGCCGTACCGAGTGCCGTCGGAGATGTCAATCACCTCTTTATATTGCAGCTGCGCTATGCGGCAGACCATAGTATGCCCTCCTTCCACATTCTGTATCAGTGTATGAGGGGGGCTTGTGCCACTATGCGCCCGCAGAGGAGAGGGACAGGGCGAGAAAATACACGGAAAATTTTCAATTTGCCCCTATGCAACAGGAAGGTTTTGTATTAAAATAGGGACAGACGACAAAATTGGAAACGGAGTGTGACGGCGGTTATGAGCGAATTGAAGTACAAGCGCGTTCTGCTGAAGGTGAGCGGCGAGGCCCTGGGGGGCGAGGCCGGCCGGGGGCTGG
>OFGR01002578.1_pt1 | contig 11856 bp, 10 predicted proteins | sample 1521811 | NCBI WGS metagenome assembly OFGR01 (sample SAMEA3504098, study PRJEB24116) | mouse gut metagenome | biome: mouse gut; feature: mouse-associated habitat; material: faeces | place: Denmark | collected 2011
ATTAGGGCAGTACAATGCAATATTCCAGCAAAAAATCACCCCGGCCTCCGCAGCGGGCATTTCGACAAAGCCACTTTCCCCGCTAGCTCCTCCAGCCCGTTGTCCCGCAGGTAATCCTGCAGGATTGACTTGGACTGGGTGGATTCCGGCCCTATGATGATCTCCGGCACCAGCTCCTCCAGCCCTATCCCGATCTTCCCGCACATGCCCATCAGATCCAGGGGATAGTATTTTTTGATCCTGTCTGCGGCCACATGGTACTTGGGCACCACCGCAAACTCGTTGGAGATAAAAGGGGAAACCACCAGCCGGGACTCCTTTTCGCTTGCAAAAGAAGGGTGCTTGAAAGCGGCCGACTGAACCCAGGCATAGTTCATCAGGGCCTGAAGCTGTGGAAATCTCTTGGTAAATTTCTCCGTGTTCTTAATCAGACGGTAGAATTCATTCACCAGAGGATGTCCCCGCATGTCCTCCTGATAGTACACTTCCTGAAGGGATACCGCCCCGCCGATCATCTTCTGCATCAGTTCCCCGTGGAAGCCGATGCACACGCCCTGGCCCAGGTGGCCATACCGCTCCCACTGGGCGGCGTCGTCCCTGTACCGGGAGAAACATGCGGCGTAGGCGGAGTAGTGAAATTCCTCCGCCAGTTCCCTGCGGAAGAAGGCTTCCAGTTTGTGGCTTTTCTCAAAGTCCCCGTCCTGGTCCAGCTTTTCCACCACCGCTTCACAGATGCCGTTCATAAACAGGCGCATCTCGGAGGCATCGTTCATATTCAAAATATTGTTCAGCCGCAGTTCCGCACAGCGGATGATTCCGTCAAAGGCGGCAAAGTCCGTATAATGGTACAGCATAGTTTACCCTCCACAGAACAGGGACGGCGCTCTCTGGGCGGCCGTCCCTGTGTTTTTCGGCTGGTTGCCTGGGCATATCTGAGCCTGTTATTGGGCAGGGCAGGGAAAGCTGCTTTTGGCATGCCCTGCCCTGAGTATGACCTTTCTGCCGTTTTTTATGCTTCGGGGGCTTTGGGCGTTTCTATCTTGGTGCCGCACTGAATGCAGAACTGGTCGCCCTGGGACACATGTGCATGGCAGTTAGGGCAGGTGTGCTCTTCCTGGGCAGCTGCGTCTCCCTGCTCCGAAGCCTGGGGAACCTTGGCGCCGCAGGAGCTGCAGAAAGCGGAACCCCGGGGCACTTCTCCGCCGCACTGGGGGCATTTGGAGATTCCCTTTACCTGGCAGATTTCATCCCTGCATTTTGCGATCTCGGCGGTGAGGGCTGTGATCTCCTGCATCTTATCCTGGGCAAAGGCGCCTTCCTCGTCCTTGTGCTGCTGATAGTAGGCCTGGCCGATGGAGATATAGAGCTGGTTGATCTTCTTTTCCTTGTCAGAGATGGAACTGTTCAGCTTTGCAACCTCGCTGAAAATCTTGGCCTGCTGCGCTGCGCCCTGGCCGGCGTCGGAGATCTTTTTTCCGATCTGTTCAAAAAATGCCATAATGATTCCTCCTTTATGCTGGAAAACCCTGTCGGCATTAAAATCTGCCGATTTTATAGATTCTATGCTTTATTCTACCACCTTTTTCTATGGGTGGCAAGATTTCGTTCCTGTATTTTGCATTCCCGGCGGCGGGGACAGGTGACAGCCCTAAGATTCATTCTTTAACAATTCCTAAGAAACAGTTTCCGGGATCAAGGGGTGCAAAATCAGCGAAAGTGTGTTAAGATGATAACAATTTGTGGCAGAGGAGGCCAAAATATGGCATTATATGCAATGGGGGATTTTCATCTGTCCTTTTCTGTGGACAGGCCCATGGAGAAATTTGGCAGTGTGTGGAAAAACCATGTGGAGAAAATAGAGAAAAACTGGAGAAAAATTGTCCGGGATACGGATACGGCGGTGATCACCGGGGATCACTCCTGGGGCAGGAAGATGGCAGAGTGCGAGAGGGATCTGGATTTTATCGCCTCCCTGCCCGGGCGGAAGATTCTGGTGCGGGGCAACCATGACTGTTTCTGGGATGCGGGCAAGACCGGGAAACTCAATGAGATGTACCAGGGGAGGCTTTCCTTTCTGCAGAACAATTTCTATGCCTATGGGGAATATGCCCTCGTGGGGACAAAGGGCTACTGCTACGACGGGAGGGATTCCTATGAGCACTTTGAAAAGCTCTGCCGCAGGGAGACAGGGCGGCTTCAGGTTTCCTTTCAGAGGGCGGTGGAGGAAGGATACCGGAAATTTATTGTCTTTCTGCACTATCCGCCCACCAGCATCGGGGAACAGGAGAGCTGTTTCACCCGTATGGCGGAGGAGTATGGGGCGGAGAAGGTGGTTTATTCCCACTGCCATGGAGAGGAACGGTTTGACGACAGTTTCAAGGGAGAGGTAAACGGGATTGAGTATAGGCTGGTGTCCGGGGATTATCTGCGGTTTAAGCCGGACAGAATACTGGATTGAATCTCGGTCAGAAAGGCGGACATAGATGGAGACATACCGTGTGGCAGTGATATCGGACACCCATGGCCTGCTGCGCCCGGAAGTCCTGGAGGTGCTGGGGACATGTGAGGCGGTGCTTCATGGAGGGGATATGGATGACCCGGAGACCCTGGAGCGGCTGAGGCAGGCCGGGCCGGTCTATGCCGTCAGGGGCAATGGGGACGGGGACTGGGCCAGAGATCTGCCCCGGGAGCTGGAGGTGGAACTTTTTGGCTTCCGTTTTTATATGGTTCACAATAAAAAACATCTTCCCGGAAAACTGCCGCCGGGGGTGGATGTGGTTATCTGGGGACATTCCCATAGACAGGAGGAGCGGCGGTCTCCGGAGGGAGTGTGGTATCTGAACCCGGGCAGCTGCGGCCCCAGGAGGTTCCGGCTGTCTGCCACCATGATGGTGCTGACCCTGGACCCAAAGGAGCGCCGGGTGGAAGTGGAAAAAATCAGCCTGGTTTCTCAGAAACCTGTTGCCGCCCCTGCAGGGACTCCCACAGGGCAGGATCTGTATGAGGCGGTGGGAGTGATTGTAAAAGAGATCCAGGCCAGAAGGGATGTGGCGGATATTGCGGCAAGGCACCGGCTGGATGAAAAGTTTGTGGAACGGGTCTGCCGGATCTATCTGACCCATCCGGGAGTGGATATGGACGGCATTATGAACCGACTGTTATAGTCCCGTTTGCCATCTTAGTGTATCACAGGAAAAATGAACCTGTATATTGCACTCCGCCGGGAGAAAGAATAAGGAATGGCGGTGGGAAGCCAGGGGCGCCTGCCGCCGTACCACACGAAACACAGTTTGAAAAAGCGGCCTCCAGGCGGGAAGGGAAGATATTTTGGCTGTCTGCGGGGCGGGCAGAAAGGTGCGGATATGGAATATTCGGATACGGTAAAACTGCTTCGGGAGTGTGACGCCGGGACTAAGATGGCGGTGTTATCCATTGATGAGGTTCTTGAAAAAGTGGGGGATTCCCAGATGAAGGAACTGCTCCAGGAGAGCAGGAACCACCATGAAAAGCTGGGGGACGAGATCCACTCCATGCTCAACAGCCACGGCACGGCGCAGAAGGAACCCACGGCCATTGCCCGGGGTATGTCCTGGATGAAGGTGAACATGAAGATGGGAATGGACAACAGCGACGCCATGGTGGCGGATCTGATCACCGACGGCTGCAATATGGGCGTGAAATCTCTGAACAAGTACCTCAATCAGTACAAGGTGGCGGACGACAAGTCCAAAAAGATGTGTACAGAGCTGATTTCCATAGAGGAAAAGCTCTGCAAAGACCTGAAACAGTATCTGTAGAACACAGGGGCTCCTCCCGCCGGGCATGGGCGGGGGAGCAGTTCCGGCAAAGGGCTTAAAAAGCGCTCTTTGGGGCGGGGCTTGTCATGGCGAGAAGGGGTATGGTAAAATAAATTCAGGTATCTTTTGGCAGCCTGTCTGCCAAGGGAGGAAGGAGGGAGTTTTTTTGAGCTTAAAAAAGTTGGTCAGGCAGTATGCCACAAAGCTGTTGGATGAGGAATACATAAAAAACAGCCAGCGGTATCATCTGCCCTATGGAGAATGGGTGGCGGACCGGGAGAAGGAGACAGCCATAGGGATTGCCGAGGGGGAGAGGCTGTGTCCGCCGAGGGCTGCCGGAGCAGGGAAAACAGCCTCCTTGGAGCCTGCCGTGCCAGAGGCTTCAGGTGCGGGTCAGCAGACGACTACAGGAAGCGTCCAGGGGCTGAAGCCCATGCCCCCAGAAACTGCCGGCGCGGAGGCATGGGGCCAGGAGCCGGATCCGGTGCTTTTGAACTTTGGAAAGGGGAGCTGGACGCCGGACGCCATGGAGAGGGTGAAAGCATACTTTGTCCGCAATCCCCAGGTGATGTTCCTCTATGGGGATGAGGACATGAAGATGAAAAAAGGAAAGTACGGCAATCCCTGGCTGAAGCCCTGTTGGTCGCCGGATTCATATATGTATCGGGACTACCTGGGCAGCGCGGTGGCGGTGCGCAGGGCGTTGTATGATAAGCTTACAGAGGAGGAGCGCAGGGAGGAAGGCCCTTGCCATGACCGTCTGGTGGAGCTGGCCGGAGGATATGAGAGAGGATGTAAGACCATCGGACATCTGACAGGGATTCTCTACCACAGAGGGCAGCCCTGGCTCCTGCCGGGAGAGGGCAGACCCGGCAGGGGGCCGGCGCCGGAAAAGCGGCCGGAGGAGAACGGAAGCAGGGATGTGGAAGTTTCCGTGGTCATACCCTCCAAGGACAATGTGACCGTGCTCACCAAGTGTCTGGAGACTCTCTGTCAGACGGTGCGGCGCACCCGCTATGAGATCATTGTGGTGGACAATGGGAGCAAGGAGAAAGCCAAAAAAGAGCTGGAGCAGGAGATGGAAAAACTTCGCTGCTGTCCGGACTATCAGGGCAGTCTGATGGGGGCGGAGTACCTCTACGAACCCATGAAGTTTAATTTTTCCCGCATGTGTAACCGGGGGGCCAGAGCTGGCCGGGGCAGCCTGATCCTGTTCCTGAACGACGATATTGAGGCGGTGCAGGAGGGGTGGCTGGAGGCCATGGTGGAGAAGGCCAGGCAGCCCTGGGCCGGGGCTGTGGGACACAAGCTTCTGTACCCTGACGGCTGGAGAATTCAGCATGCGGGAGTGACCAATATCATCCTGGGACCCACCCACAAGCTCCAGCGTTTAAAGGACGGCAGCCACTATTATGACGGTAAAAGTATTGGGGTGTGGAACATGCTGGCAGTCACCGGAGCCTGTCTTTTGGTCCGGCGGGAAGTGTTTGAGCAGGTAGGAGGATTCTGTGAGGAGCTGCGGGTGGCTTTCAACGATGTGGACCTGTGTTTTAATATTTATGAAGAGGGATATCACAACATTCAGATCAACGACGGCTGGCTGCTGCACCATGAATCTCTGAGCCGGGGAACGGATGCCACGGAGGAGAAACACCGGCGTCTGGTGGGGGAACTCACCCTTCTCTTCGATCGTCATCCTCAGCTGAAAAGCATAGATCCCTACTATCACCCCTGGCTTAATTTGAGCCTCCAGGACCCTGCCATCAAGCCTGCCTGTGAGGAAGGGATTGTCATGGAGGATGTGAGGGACTGGGAGCCTCTGGAAAGTCTGGGGGATGCCAGGCAGGATGATTGCTTTTTTGTCCAGGTGGAATATGCAGACGAGGAGCAGATCTCCGGGTGCGGGATTGTGCTGGGAAGCGACAATGCCTGTTTTGAAAAGAAGCTACTGTTTCAGTCCAAGACTTCCCCCGGAAAGATGTACGGCATGGATTTTACAGGACAGTACCGCTCGGATCTGGAGAAAAACCTGCACGATCAGGTCAATGTGGATTTGAGCGGCTTCAAGGTGAATTTTGCCAGACCCCTGCCGCCGGGAAGGTACCGCGTAGGGATGTTGGCCAGGGACAGGATATCCGGCATGAAACTGGTGAACTGGAGCGACCGCACCTATCGCCTGGAGAGAGGCAGCAGGAAGAAAAAGCGCTCTGACAAAGAGAAAAATAAAGGCCGGGCGAAAGGGTAAGGCCGGTCATAAGGCCAAGGCAAGACGTAAAGAATAGGCCGGGCATAGAGCAAAGGTTCGGCGTAAAGAAAAAGGATAGACATAAAAGGCCCGGGCAACCGGGCGGAGGTGACATGACATAGAAAAAACACAATAAAGAGGTGGTGTGGATGAATCAAAAACTGAAAGAAAAGATTCTGGAATCTCTGTCGGCGGTTCTTCCCATTACGGGAATTGTTTTGTTTCTCAGCATTGCGCTGGTGCCCATAGACCTGGGTACTATGGTGATGTTCCTGGTGGGGGCGGTGATGCTGGTCATTGGAATGGGATTTTTTCAGCTGGGGGCGGAGATGTCAATGACTCCTCTGGGAGAGGGTATCGGCGTCCAGATTTCCAAGACCCGGCATATTCCCCTGATATTTTTGCTTGGATTTTCCATGGGGGCCATTATCACGATCTCCGAGCCGGATCTTCAGGTTCTGGCGGAGCAGGTGCCCTCCATTCCCAATCTGACACTGATTTTGACCGTGGCGTTGGGGGTGGGAATATTCCTTGCCGTGGCCATTCTCAGAATTTTGTTCCAGATCAATCTGTCCACGATTTTGATTGTGCTGTATACGGTTCTGATCGGGATTTCTTTTCTTGTCTCCAAGGATTTTCTGGCGGTTGCCTTTGACTCAGGCGGCGTCACCACGGGCCCCATGACGGTGCCTTTTATCATGGCCATGGGTGTGGGTCTCGCCTCTGTGCGCGGTGACAAAAACGCGTCCAGCGACAGTTTTGGTCTTGTGGCGCTCTCCAGTGTGGGTCCTGTGCTGGCGGTGCTGATCCTTGGAATGTTTTTCAGTCCCAGTGAGGCCGCATACGCTGCCGCAACGGTTGCGGATGTTTCCACCACACGGGATGTGGTAAAGGAATTTGTGTTCAGCATGCCCCCCTACATAAAAGAAGTTTTGATTTCTCTGGTGCCGGTGGCGGTGGTGTTTGTGATTTTTCAGCTCTACAGCCGCCGTTATCCTCACAGGCAGGTGATGCGTGTGACAATCGGTTTCGGATACACTTACATTGGTCTGGTGCTCTTTCTCTGCGGGGTCAATGTGGGATTTGCGCCGGTGGGTTCTCTTATGGGAAATGAGATTGCCTCCGAGGCCTGGAGATGGCTTCTGGTTCCCATCGGCATGTTGATTGGATATTATATAGTCAAGGCGGAGCCTGCCATCCAGGTACTGAACCGCCAGGTGGAGGGTGTGACCAACGGCTCTGTGTCGGCTAAGTCCATGAACCGCTGTATGTCCATCGGTGTGTCCGCCAGTGTGGGGCTTTCCATGCTGCGGGTGCTGACGGGACTGCCCATCCCCTGGATCATTATCCCCGGATATCTCATCGCCCTGGTGCTGTCCAGGTTTGTGCCGAAGATGTTCGTGGGTATCGCGTTTGACTCCGGCGGCGTGGCCAGCGGACCCATGACCACTACTTTCCTTCTTCCCCTCAGTATCGGGGCCTGCAATGCCGTGGGCGGGAACCTGATGACGGATGCTTTCGGCGTGGTGGCCCTGGTGGCTCTGACGCCCCTGATCGCCATTCAGATCATGGGAATTCTCTACCAGTACAAGCTGAAGGTGGCAGAGAGGGCAGTGGTACAGAGTACAGAAACCATGGATGCTATGGATGAGATCTTTGAATTTGAGGAGGATAATTAGATGTCTGAAACGACAAAAAAAGCGGCCTTCAGAATGCTGTTCCTGATCGCCACACCTAAGCTGGTGGAGAAGGCGGTGGGAATATGCAAGGAGGAAAATGTCCCTGTGGAGTATATCTTTCATGCTCAGGGTACTGCCTCCAGCGAGGTGATGGATATGCTGGGGCTGGACGGCGTGGACAAGAATATCCTCATGAGCATGGCACCCAAGGGGTTTGCGGACGAAATGCTGAAAAAGCTTCGGAAAAAACTTCACCTGGGCATGCCAAACACGGGAATCGCCTTCACCATTGCCATGCCCAGCGGCAGCGGTCATATCATACAGATGATAGAGAAGCTGGAGCCGGAGGAGAAGAGGAGACTTTTAGAGAGGAATGATGGGGATATGACGGATAATGATTACAGTATGATTATGGCTATTGTGAACCAGGGCTTCAGTGAAGATGTGATGAATGCGGCCAGGCCCATGGGGGCTTCCGGCGGCACAGTGTTCCACAGCCGCCGGGTGGGAAATGAGCAGGCCATGAAATTTTGGAAAATCAGTGTGCAGGAAGAGAGGGAAGTGGTGATCATCCTGGCCAAGAAGGAAGATAAACTTGCCATTATGCAGGAGATTGGCAAAAAGTGCGGCATGCACAGTCAGGCCCAGGGTATTGTGATGTCTCTGCCTGTGGATAATGTGATGGGGTTGGAATAGAGAAGCGATATCGACTGTCTGGGGATATGTTGGGATACTTCCTTGACGTGGGGGGAGATGGTGGTCATAAAAGGGAGAGGGAACAGGATTTTGGCATGCTGCTTGATTTTGGCGGTTCTGGCGGCGGGAGGCTGCGGCAGCGGAGGCATGGATAGCATGGATAAGGAGAGCTCAGCAGTGCAGGGAGAAGCTGCTGTGGGGGCTGCAGAAGGCGGGGCTGCCGGGAGCGGAAACAGCCGGGAAGAACAGGAAGCGGATACCGAAAATGACACCAGGAGCGAAAGCCCCCAGGGAAGTCAGGGAGAGGCTGCCGAGGAGGAAACAGCAGATGGAAGCCCCCAGGGAAGTCAGGGAGAGGCTGCCGGGAGCGGAAACAGTCGGGAAAAGGATTCCGAGGGCGGAGCTGTAGATGGAAGCGTCCAGGGAAGCCAGGATACGGCCTCTGAGAAAGATACTGGAAGCGGAAGCAGTCAGGGAGCTTTGTCCGTGAAGGGGACAAAACTTGTGGACAGTTCCGGCAGCCAGGTTCAGCTGAGAGGAGTCAGCACTCATGGCCTTGCCTGGTATCCTGACTATGTAAATGAGGCGTGTTTCCGGCAGCTCAAGGAAGAGTGGGGGATAAATGTGATCCGCCTGGCTATGTACACGGCAGAATACGGCGGCTACTGTACGGGCGGAGACCAGGAGGAGCTGAAAAATCTGGTAAAGAGTGGTGTGGAATATGCCGCCAACTGCGGGCTTTATGTGATCATTGACTGGCATATTCTCTCTGACGGCAATCCTAACACTTACCTTGAGGAGGCCAAAGCTTTTTTTGACGAGATGTCAGAGGAATATGCAGATTACACTAATGTAATCTATGAGATATGCAATGAACCCAACGGAGGAACCTCCTGGAGCCAGGTGAAAGAGTACGCGGCTCAGGTGATTCCGGTGATAAGAGAAAATGATGAGGATGGTATCATTTTGGTAGGAACACCCAACTGGTGCCAGTATGTGGAGGATGCCGCCGCTGATCCCCTGGAGGACTGCAGCAATGTAATGTACACACTGCACTTTTATGCGGCAACCCACAGGGAAAGCCTCCGCTCCGCTCTGGTCAGCGCCCTTGAGGCAGGACTTCCTGTCTTTGTGTCAGAGTATGGCATCTGTGACGCCAGCGGCAGCGGAGCCGTGGATGAGGTCCAGGCGGATCAGTGGGTTGAGCTTTTGGATGAACACAAAATCAGTTATGTGGCATGGAATCTTTCCAACAAGTCGGAGACCTCGGCGTTTATCCAGGGCAGCTGCGGCAAGACCAGTGGGTTTGCCTGGGAGGAACTGACCGATTCAGGAAAGTGGCTCTGTGAGATGCTGACAGGAAAGGAAAACGGTTTCGGGTCCAGCGCTGGAGATACTTCCCAGGGGCCGCAGACAGAAAGCGCCCAGCCTTCACAGGAGTCCCCGGCTGACAGTGCGGGAACTTCCCAGAGCGCCCAGGAGGACAGCGGTCTGACGGTATCGGCGGAGGTCACAAACTCCTGGCAGCAGGAGGAAAAAACATTTTATCAGTATAATCTAAAAATAACCAACACCGGGGAAACGGCCAGGAATGACTGGAGCGTCTGTCTGGGTTTCAGCGGCGATATCACCCTGAACAACGGATGGAACGGCAATTATCATGCTCAGGGAAGCACACTCACCATAACCTCCATGGATTATAACGGATACATTGGAGCAGGAGAAAGCGTGGAAAACATCGGCTTTATTATCCAGGGAGCAGAAGGCCTGGTATTTCAAGGCCTGCGGTGAGGAAATGCTGTTGAGGGCGGCATATTGCTGTGTGAAAATCAGGGAATCTCATGAGGCTGATAATAACAGTAATTTTGAAGGGAAGGGAAACATATGGCAAAGGATAATATTCTGCTGATCACCACGGACCAGCAGCGCTTTGATACCATTAACGCCTGGGGAAACCAGAGCATTTTTACGCCTCATTTAAACTATATGGCTGCCATGGGTGTCAGTTATCGCAGGTGTTATACTTCCTGCCCTATCTGTGTGCCTTCCCGGACCACCATTATGACCGGGAGGCAGGGCTTTGAGAGCGGTGTTGTCTCCAATGCCTCCCACGCCTCTTTTATGGCGGAATGTATCCGGAAGCGGAGCACCCTGCCCGCTGTACTCACAGATGCAGGCTACCAGACCTGTGCAAAGGGAAAAATGCACTTTGAACCTGCCAGGGCCTGCTATGGCTTTGAGCAGATGAAGCTTCCCCTGGATTATATGCGGGAATATGACAAAAAGCAGAACCTGGGCCGCCCTAAGCTCCATGGTATGGGGGAGTGCGAAATGGAGCCTGTGATTTCCACTGTTGACACCAAGGACAGCATTACCACCTGGATTGCAGATGAAGCTATTGACTTTATTGAGACCAGGGATACCACCCGTCCATTTTTTCTGTGGACCAGTTTTACAAAACCCCATCCTCCCTTTGACCCCTGCAGAGATTTTTGGACTCTCTATGACGGAATTCCCATGCCGGAACCTGTCATCGGGGACTGGTCCTCCACAGTGGAGAACACGCCCCAGGGCTTCCTGGCAGGTGCATATGAAAATACCAATATGCATCTTTTTGGGCCAGCCCAGACAGCGGCCAGCCGCCGGGCGTATTATGCCTGCATAAGCCAGGTAGACTATGCCCTTGGCCGTATTTTTGGGGCACTGCGGGAAAATGGACTTTTTGAAAATACCTGGGTGGTCTTTACCTCCGACCACGGCGAGATGCTGGGGGATCATCACATGTCCCAGAAAAATCTGTTTTTTGAAGGCAGCGCTCATGTGCCTCTTTTCATTGTGCCCCCTGCAGGACGAGGCTTACCCAGTAATATTTCCATAGATACACTTACGGAGCTGGCTGATCTGTATCCCACCATTCTGGCCATGGCAGGGGTAAAACCTCCCATGTCGGTCTCCGGGAAGAATCTGCTGGAACCTCTGCCGGAGGAACGTCTCTTTTTTGGAGACAGTCTGCACACGAATTTCTGTGTGATGGAAGAAGGGGTTAAGCTGGTGTATACCACCCTTGGGGGACAAAGCCTGCTTTTTGATCTGTCAGAAGATCCTATGGAGCGGCATGATCTCTCCGCTGTGCCTGGCCGTGCAGAGCAGAAAAACAGATTGTGGCAGCTTCTGCTGGAACATACAAGACTGTATTCTCCGGAGGTACTCACTCCCCAAGGTACGTTCCGCACCAGGGAGGCGCCCCGGTTTCCAGGAGATGTTCCCGGAAGATGGTTTGGGTTCCATTACCATGATTATTCTATAGATACGTTTCATTGATGTTGTATCATAATACTTGACTTAGCAAAACAGCAAAGGAACTGGGAGTCAACATTGATACGTTGTACGGATGGAATAAGCGTGCTAAAGATGCCAGGCTGGATTTGGGACCAGGGAA
>OFGR01002579.1_pt1 | contig 11851 bp, 9 predicted proteins | sample 1521811 | NCBI WGS metagenome assembly OFGR01 (sample SAMEA3504098, study PRJEB24116) | mouse gut metagenome | biome: mouse gut; feature: mouse-associated habitat; material: faeces | place: Denmark | collected 2011
TTTCACCAAAAATGCATCCGCATCCGACGAAGCCCTGGCCCAGACCGTTGCATTTCTGGAAAATAACCTCATAGACAGCCTGCCCGAGATGTTTATCAAGCATGATCTTGGAAAAAGCCAGATCGAAGAGCTTAGGACCTATGTGCGCAATCACCCCATCGATCAGCCGTTTCCCATAAATCTGCAAAAGCTGTTAAACGGCCGCAGCTACATGGAATATATGGTTCATCTTCTCTCGGGAACGGCATTTTTCGCCATAGAACATTCTCCGTGCTTCGCCGCCTTCCTACAGATAGCAGGCGTCCTGTCCATCCGCACCGTGCTCAAAGCAGGAAGAGAAATGACAGGAATTGTAAACGGCAAAAATTCCTGGTTCCATAAGCACCTGGAACAGTTGGAAAATCTGATTCCCGTGAAGCCCGAAGCCCTGATTCAGTGGTACGCGGCAAATGACGAGGAACAGGGAATGGCACGCATGGCAGTCCGGCATCCTGAGTCCGTGCGCAGCGCAGCGGAACACGCTGCCACCACCGACGAATATCAGCGCATCCTGGATCACATCAAAAAGGCAAATCCGGGACTTTACCAGGAGATCCAGTCAAAGCATGCGGATAAATATCAGCACCAGCTTGCCGCCGAGCTTGTGACAAACATTACCACCGGCCAGGCAGAGGCCAAGGCGTACCTTCTGGGAGAAGCCTCCATCGACACCCTCTACCCCTTTGTCAATAACTGGAGAGGCAGCCAGAGCTACTACTATCAGCGCTTCCAGAAATTACAGGGCTTACGGAGAAATAAGGGACGTCTCTTCCGCAGAGGCGTAATTTTGGAGGCTTTTCGTATGCAGGGAGCCTATTTCACAGGCTATTTCTTCAGTTCCATCCGGGGAAGCAAAACCAATTCGGAGCAGTTTCGCAGGGAAATGGAGGATTTAGTAGAGCTTTTTGAAAAAGAGGAGCTTCCCATCCGTTACCAGGCCGACGCCATAGAGGGCATTTACAACTCCTGCTACCAGGAGCGGGACAAAAATCTGGTTCTGGACACAGCTGCCCGGATTTTATCCTCCCGATGGAAGGATCACGCCCAGGAGCTTCGGGACGCCGCAAAGGACAGCACCTCCGTCGGCCGCTGCATCTGCATCCTCGCCCTGGATACCTTCTGGCAGGAAGAAAAAGAAGTGATACTGGCCTCCGCCCTTGACAGCTCCAAGCAGGTCCGTGAGCAGCTCGTAACCATCTGCACCGCTCACAGGGAATGGGAGCCGGAAATGCTGACAATGATAACCTCAAAAAAATCCCAGGAGCGCGAGCTTGCCATCCGTGTCCTGAAATTCTGGGGCGCAGAAGCCTACCGGGAAATCTTTACAAAGGCCCTGGAGACAGAAAAGAGCAAAAAGCTGAAGGAACTCCTTTCCGACTGTCTGGGCATCAAGCCGGAGGCTCAGGCGGAGAGCGGAGGGCAAAAAACCTCCGGTGATCTGGTAAAAGAAATCCTGAAAGGCGGTAAAAAGCGAAAAGTAGCCTGGGCTTATGAGACGCCATTTCCTGCCGTACATAAAAAAGACGGCAGCGACGCTGAGGAGGAATATCTCCAGGCCATACTCACAGCCTATGCGGACCGTACCACACCCGGTCTAAGCCCCGAGGCCGTAACCCTGGCCTCCGAACTGGAGCCTTCCGAGCTTGGCGCTTATGCAGCGGAGCTTTTTAACAAATGGCTGGAAACAGGCGCCGAGGCCAAGAAAAAATGGGTACTCTACGCAGCGTCCGTCCACGGCGGAACCGGAATCGTTGATATTTTCCGCCATCAGATCCAGGAATGGCCCCAACATTCCAGAGGCGCCCTTGCCGCCGAAGCCGTAAAAGCACTGGCCCTCAACGGAAGCTCCGAGGCCCTTCTGTATGTAGATCAGATATCCCGGAAATTCAAATTCCGCCAGGTAAAGACAGCGGCAGGCGAGGCCCTGGAATACGCAGCCTCCGAGCTGGGAATCACAAGGGCGGAGCTGGAGGATCGGATTGTACCCAACCTGGGCTTTGACGAGAGCTTAAAGCGGACCTTTGACTACGGAACGCGCTCCTTCAGCGTCTATCTGACCCCGGCCCTGGAGCTTGAGATTTTCGGCGAATCCGAGAAAAAGCTGAAAAACCTTCCGGCCCCCGGAAAGCGGGACGACGAAGAAAAGGCCGCGGCCGCTTATGCTGAATTTAAGCAGATGAAAAAGCAGCTGAAAACCGTCATAACCAACCAGAAAATGCGTCTGGAGCAGGCATTAACCGCAGAACGCCTCTGGAACTGCGCCGCATGGGAAGAGCTGTTTGTGAAAAATCCGGTTATGCATCAGTTTGCCATCGGCCTTATCTGGGGAACCTATGAGAACGGAGAATTAAAAGACACCTTCCGCTATATGGAGGACGGCAGCTTCAACACAAAGGACGAGGAAGAGTTTGACCTTCCCTCGGACACACAGATCGGCCTGGTGCACCCCATTGAGCTGTCCGAAGAAGATCTGTCCGTCTGGAAGGAACAGCTCTCTGATTACGAGATTGTACAGCCCATCGAACAGTTGGAGCGTGCCGTTTACCGAATCACAGAAGAAGAAACCGGAACAGCCGAGCTGACCCGCTTCGGCGGCAAGCTTCTGAACGGACTGTCCCTTTCCGGCAAGCTCCAGGGCATGGGCTGGTACCGCGGTTCCGTCCAGGACGCCGGTGTTTATTACACCTTCTACCGTGAGGACGGCGACATGGGTGTGGAACTGGAATTTTCCGGAAGCTACGTAGGGGATGAAAACGACGAAGTAACCGTATACGGTGCGGCCTTCTACCGTGCCCGCACCGTAAAAAGAGGCAGCTACGTTTACGATACCATAAAAAAAGAAAACCAATACAAGCTGGACCAGGTAAGTCCGCGGTATTTCAGCGAAATTGTATTGCAGCTTACGAAGGCTACGGCATCCAGCCAGGAACAGCTGTCGTATCCGGCCTGCAAAAGTTAAAGCGCTCTTGACACAACTAAAAAGGTATGGTAAAGTCTAAAAGGTACAAAATCTGCCAGTATTCAGTAACCGGACACTCCGACCCTTACTTGATACATGGCTTATGAAAAAAAGGAGGCAGTCAACATGATCGCAAAAGAAAAAAAGCAGGCAATTATTGCCGAGTATGGCTTAAAGCCAGGTGACACCGGATCACCCGAGGTACAGGTGGCAATCCTGACCGCACGTATCCAGGAATTAACCGAGCATCTGAAAGAGAATCCCAAGGATCATCATTCCAGAAGAGGACTCTTAAAGATGGTTGGCCAGAGGCGTAATATGCTGGCTTATCTGAAGAGAACCGATATCACACGTTATCGTAGTCTGATTGAGAGACTTGGACTCAGAAAATAAGCTTAACAGGGGCGGAGGAACACTTCCGCCCTCATTTATGTTTATGTAAACCTATCAACCCCACAGGAGAACGGAACCGAGACCACTGATGTATATAGGACAGCCTTCCTTTCCTATACAGATCAGTAGTTTCGGGGTCAAGGCCCGGAAAACGGATCATGACCGAAAAAATTCTCCTGAACCAGAAAAAGCAAGAAAAACAAAAGGAGATTACCCATGTACAAGAGTTATTCTATGGAGCTTGCCGGCCGTACACTGACCGTTGACATCGGCAGAGTGGCAAAACAGGCAAGCGGAGCCGCATTTATGCATTACGGCGAAACTACCGTACTGTCCACAGCGACAGCATCCGACAAACCAAGAGAAGGCATTGATTTCTTCCCCTTAAGCGTAGAGTATGAGGAGAAATTGTATTCCGTAGGCAAGATCCCCGGCGGATTCAACAAGAGAGAGGGCAAGGCATCGGAAAATGCCGTATTAACCTCCCGCGTAATCGACCGCCCCATGCGCCCCCTGTTCCCCAAGGATTACCGCAACGACGTAACCCTGAACAACCTGGTGCTTTCCGTAGATCCCGCCTGCAGCCCCGAGCTGACCGCTATGCTGGGTTCCGCCATTGCAACGGCCGTTTCCGACATTCCGTTTGCCGGACCCTGCGCCATGACCCAGATCGGAATGATCGACGGAGAATTTATTGTCAATCCGGGCCAGAGCCAGTATAAGGTATCCGACCTTAAGCTGACCGTGGCGTCCACCAGAGAAAAAGTAATCATGATCGAGGCCGGAGCAAATGAGATTCCCGAGGCCAGAATGATTGAGGCAATCTATATGGCTCATGAGGTCAATCAGCAGGTTATTGCTTTTATTGACAAGATTGTAGCCGAGTGCGGCAAGGAAAAGCATACCTATACAAGCTGCGCCGTTCCCGAGGAGCTTTTTGCCGCCATTAAGGAGCAGGTTCCCCCGGAGGAGATGGAGAAGGCCGTATTTACCGACGAGAAGCAGGTGAGGGAGGAAAATATCCGCCAGATCACCGCAAAGCTGGAGGAGGCATTCGCAGACAAGGAAGAGTGGCTTGAGGTTCTCGGCGAGGCCATTTACCAGTACCAGAAGAAGACTGTCCGCAAAATGATCTTAAAGGATCACAAGCGTCCCGACGGCCGTGAGATTACCCAGATTCGTCCCCTTGCAGCTGAGGTGGATCTGATTCCGAGAGTGCACGGCTCCGCTATGTTTACCAGAGGACAGACCCAGATCTGCAACATCTGTACCCTGGCTCCCTTATCCGAGGCCCAGAGACTGGACGGTCTGGATGAAAATGAGACAAGCAAGCGCTATATGCACCACTATAATTTCCCCAGCTATTCCGTAGGCGAGACAAAGCCGAGCCGGGGACCGGGACGCCGGGAGATTGGTCACGGAGCTTTGGCGGAGCGCGCGCTTCTGCCTGTGCTTCCCAGCGAGGAGGAGTTCCCCTATGCCATCCGTACCGTATCCGAGACCTTTGAGTCCAACGGATCTACCTCGATGGCTTCCACCTGTGCTTCCTGTATGTCACTGATGGCTGCAGGCGTGCCCATTAAGAAGATGGTAGCCGGTATTTCCTGCGGTCTGGTAACCGGGGAGACGGATGATGATTATGTACTTCTGACCGATATCCAGGGCCTGGAGGACTTCTTCGGCGATATGGACTTCAAGGTAACGGGAACCACCGAGGGTATCACGGCGATTCAGATGGATATCAAGATTCACGGTCTGACGCGCCCGATTGTAGAGGGAGCCATTGCAAGATGCCGTGAGGCGCGGATGTTCATTATGGATACCTGCATGAAGCCCTGCATCCCAGAGCCGAGAACAGAGGTCGGACCTTATGCGCCGAAGATTATTCAGATTCAGATCGATCCTCAGAAGATCGGCGATGTGGTAGGCCAGAGAGGAAAGACCATCAACACCATTATTGAGCAGACCGGTGTGAAGATTGACATCGACGACGACGGCGCCGTATCCGTATGCGGTACGGATCAGGCGGGCATGGATAAGGCCGTAGAGCTTATCAAGATCATTGTAACTGATTTTGAGGAGGGTATGGTGCTCACCGGTAAGGTAGTCAGCATCAAAGAGTTCGGCGCGTTCCTGGAGTTTGCACCGGGCAAGGAAGGCATGGTTCATATTTCCAAGATTGCAAAGCAGAGAATCAACCATGTGGAGGATGTGCTCACCCTGGGCGATGTGGTGAAGGTTGTATGCCTCGGCAAAGATAAGATGGGGCGTCTGAGCTTCAGTATGAAGGATTTAAAGGAAAACAAAGAGAAATAAATGAAAGGCAAAGGGACTCACAGCTGGAGAAAAGGGCTGTGGGTCCTTTTAAAATGGATTTTGGAAGATACAAATTCTTTTTATATGTAATCAGGAGAGATATCTTAAGAAGTTCCTGTGGATGCAGGGAATGGCAGAAAAGAATATTACAGAAGGACTGGCCGGAGAAAAAAGGCTAGTCTTTTTTTGTCTCCAGACTCATATACTTGTAACAGTTCAGATAAAGGAAAGGTTACACAGATATCTTGCAAAAATTATAAGGAAGAAGAAAGCCCCTTCAAGCTTGGCTTGAGAAACAAATGGACATGCGGGTACAAGGCGTTCCGGTGAGAATAAGCGGCCGGGTTGAGCCGTATTCGTATGCCCTGTGGAGGTAAAAATGAAGGACAAGAATGAAATCATACATTTTTTTTCCCGGCATATCCGGGAAATTTTGGAGCAGGCAGAGGTGGATTTTGAACAGCTTCAGGAGATTCGCCTTCGTGCCTATAAGCCCTTTTTGATTCGCCTTGGCGGAGAGGAATATTTTCTCTCCAAACAGGGAGAAGTCTTGAAGGAGCCTGATAGAGCATGGACAGTGATGCCAAAAGAAATCCGGGAGACAATGGAGCTTGTGGGAAAATATTCCCTCTATGCCTATGAGGACGAATTAAAGCAGGGCTATCTTACGCTCCAGGGAGGGCACCGCCTGGGTGTGTCCGGAAAAGCTGTGCTGGAAGGGGACAAGGTGAAGAGCATCCGCTATATTTCCTGTCTGAATCTGCGGCTGTCTCATGAGATTATTGGCTGCGGGGACAAGGTACTGCCCTTTCTCCATGATGAAACAGGGTTGAAGCATACCTTAATTATTTCGCCGCCCCGGGGCGGAAAGACGACCCTGCTTCGGGATCTGGTGCGGCAGATTTCCAATGGGACAAAGGCCCTTAGAGGGCATACGGTGGGAGTGGTGGACGAGCGCTCCGAGATCTGCGGCTGCTTTCAGGGGATTCCGGCCAATGACGTGGGACTCCGCACAGATGTGATGGACGCCTGTCCCAAGGCGGAGGGAATGATGATGCTGATCCGGTCTATGGCGCCGGAAGTACTGGCGGTGGATGAGATAGGACGTGAGGAGGACATCCGCGCTATGGAGACGGCATTGTTCTGCGGCTGCCGTCTTCTTGCTACGGTTCACGGAAGTTCTCTCGATGATATCCGTTCCAAGCCTCTTCTTCAAAGGCTGGCAGAGGAGCAAATCTTTGAACGCTATGTGATTATGGGTTTTGCCGGGCGGAGGGGGCAGATATCAAAGGGCCGGAAAGCATCGGAGTCCTGTGAAGCGGATAATGGAATAAGAACAGGAATGATTCAGGAGGAGAGTTATGAAGCCCGGCCCGGCATGGTCCGGCAAATCCTGGATGAAAGGGGGAGAGTTTTATGTTAAAAGGAATCGGCGCCTTGCTGATTTTGGCCTCGGCCGCAGGAATCGGCGTCAGTTTCAGCAATGACTTAAAGGGACGCTGTATGGAGCTGCGGCTTTATATGCTGCGGGGAGAGATTAAATATACGAAGACACCTCTGCCGGATGCGTTTGCCAGTATTGCGGTCCGCATGAAGGAACCGTTCGGAAGCTTTTTGGAGGAGCTTGCAAAGCAGATGGAAAATCCGGAAAACGGAACCTTCGGAGATCTGTGGCAGGCACAGATTAAAGCCCAGCTGTCCGGCACCCATCTGAAACGGGAGGACAAGGAGCAGCTGGGGAGCTTGGGCGAGGTCTTAGGATACCTTGATCTGGAAATGCAGCTGTCTTCCATTGAGCTTTATCTGGAGCAGCTGGAGCTTCGTATTCGGGAGTCCCAGGAGGCAGCCCGGACAAAACAGAAATTGTACCAAAGCTTGGGAGTGGCCGGAGGCATTTTCCTGGTCATACTTTTGGTGTAAATGGGAGGAAGCTATGAGCGTCAATCTCATATTTAAAATTGCGGCGGTCGGAATCCTTGTGTCTGTACTTAGTCAGATTCTAAAGCACAGCGGGCGGGAGGAGCAGGCTTTTCTCCCCAGCCTCGCCGGCCTGGTGCTGGTGCTGTTCTGGATTCTGCCATATATTTTTGACTTATTTGATACTATGCAGAGGCTTTTTGCACTGTAAAGAGTAATATTCCGCGTTGTATACAAATCGAATTACGGACGCTTATATGAGCGGCAGGGAATTGATTTTATGCGGGTATACCGGGAGGAATATTATGGGACCGGACTAAGGGGGATTTAATATGCTGCAGGCAGCCATGATTGGAATTGCCGGTGTTCTTCTGGCACTTCAGATAAAAGCGGTAAAGCCGGAATTTTCCGTCTATCTCAGTATTGCCACAAGTGTATTTCTGCTGCTCTTGGCAGCTGAGAAGCTTGAGGTAGTAGTGGAGAGCGTGAAGCTGATCCAAAGCTCCATTTCCATTCAAAGCTCTTATATACAAGCGCTGCTTAAAATCATCGGCATCACCTATATAGCGGAGTTTGCTTCGGATATCTGCCGAGACGCGGGTTATGGAGCCATTGCCGGGCAGATCGGAGTGTTCAGCAAACTTTCTATTCTGGCTGTCAGTATGCCGATTATCACAGCTCTTTTAGAAACCATCCGCGGATTCTTGGGGACATAGCAATGAGAGAGGGAATAAAAAAGAGAAAGAAAAATTTCCGGTATATAAGGCTATTCCCATTGTTGCAAGCTGTGACGACCGCTAGATTATGCGGATTGTCACGATTTGTAAGCGGATGCTTCTTGCTGGGGATGCTTACGGGCGCGAGCTTTTTACCGCTTGAAGTAAAGGCAGCAGAGGATGTTAAGCTTCTTAAAGAGCAGAAGACAGAACGCTTCATACCCCTTAAATTGCAGGAAGCGGATCTCTCAATGGTGGATGAATTGGACTTTGACGAAATTGAACAGTCGGTGGATGAGATCTTAGGCGGAGAATTTCAGTTTGAAAATACGGTTATGGAGCTTTTGAGCGGAGAGCAGCCATTTACCCTGGAGGGCTTTGTGACGGCGGCAGCAGAGCAGATGGGAAATAACTGGCGCACCGAGAAACATCTTCTGCTCTCCATTTTGCTGCTTGGCATAGCGGCGGCCCTTATGTCCAACTTCTCGAATATTTTTCAGAATCAGCAGATTGCGGAGGTGAGCTTTGAGATAACGTACCTTTTGCTGTTTCTGATTCTCCTGCAGATATTTTCCGGGGCTATGGAGATTACAAGAGAGGTGCTTTTGGGAATCCAGGATTTTATGAATGTGCTTGTCCCGGCCTTCTGCCTGGCTGTGACGATGGCTTCGGGCAGTACTACGGCGTTGGTGTTCTATGAATTTTTTCTGGGACTGATTTATTTTATCCAGAGGCTTATCCAAAACGGGCTGATGGCGTTGATTCAGGTACATGTGATTCTCGTCTTCGTGAATCATCTGACGAAGGAGGAGTATTTGTCTCAGATGAAGGAAATGGCCTCCAAGGTCACCGTGTGGCTTCTGAAATCCATGCTTGCGGTGGTGATTGGCTTCAATACCATCCAGGGTATTTTAAATCCGGCTGTGGATTCCCTGAAAACCACTCTGTTCAGCAGGGCGGCGGAAATGATTCCCGGTATCGGAAATATCGCCGGCTCCGTAACGGATGTGGTCCTGGGCTCCTCCGTTCTTATAAAAAACGGCATCGGCGTTGCTGCATTGGTTGTTATTGTGCTGATTTGCCTGATGCCCTTAGTCAAGCTCGGAGTGCTGATGATGCTTCTGGAGCTGGCGGCGGCCCTCCTTCAACCGGTGTCGGATAAGCGGATGACCGGCTGTGTGGCCGGAGTAGGGGAGGGCATCCGCCTGCTGTTCCGGGTTGTATTTACAACGGCGGTGCTGTTTATGCTGACGATTGCGGTGGTTACGGTGTCGGTGAGAGGATGAAGCAGGAGATTGACAGCAGTATTACGGAATTGTAAATTTTCGGGAAACGGAGTACGGATAGATATATTACGGAACGGGAATCAAATTTTATGAAAGAATTATTGTTTGAATGGATACAGGATATTGCATTTTATACTCTGCTGATGGTAGTTGTGCTTCACGTGCTTCCGGAGAAAAATCAGCGCAAATATCTGCAGTTTTTTATGGGGATCGTTTTGATGATTCTTGTCATATCCCCGTTTCTGACAGCTCTTGGGTTGGAGCAGCGATTAGATGAGACTTACGCCAGGCAGACCTATGACCGGGAGCTTCAGGAATTTTTAAGGAAGCAGGAAGCCATAGAGGAGGAATATCAGAGACATCTGGAAGAAAAGCTATACGAGGCCCGGGATGAGGCGGAGAGCTTAAAAGAAGAACAAAGAGAAGAAGAGGAACAAAGAGAGGAAAAGCAACAAGAAGAACAAGAACAAGAAGAACAAGAACAACAAGAACAGGAACAGCAAATTCAGGAAAGCTGGATAAAGGAGCAAGAACGGCAAAGTCAGGAGAAGGGCAAGGCCCCCCGGGAAGGAGAAATTGGTGAAATCCCTGAAATCCATATTGAAATCGGAAAACCGGAAGGAGATTAAAAAGCTGAAAAAGGATCAATTGCTGATTCTCCTGCTCTTCGGCGTCCTTTTGCTGGTCATAGCCATTCCGGCAGATCGGGGAAGGGAAAAAAAGTCCCGGGCAGAAGAAGCTTCGGACAGTGATGATACCTTAAAGGGTACGGAACAGTCATTTTCGGAAAGCTCCTATGAGCGGCAGCAGGAGGAACGCTTAAAGGAGGTTTTACAGAAGGTAGAAGGCGTAGGCCGGGTGGAGGTCATGATTACCCTTCGTTCCTCCTCGGAAAAGGTGGTGGAGAAGGACGCGCCCTCCAGGAGCCAGCGGGTGGAGGAGACAGATTCCCAGGGAGGCAGCCGGACCACCCAGGAGAATGAAAGGGAGGAAACAACGGTTTATGAGGAAGGCGAGGATGGAAAAAGGACCCCCTATGTGGTACAGGAATTAGAGCCTGTGGTGGAGGGAGTGATTGTAATTGCCGAGGGCGGAGGAAATGCCGCGGTAAAACAGAATATTCTGGAGGCAGTTGAGGCATTATTTCCCGTGGAGGCACATAAAATAAAAATAATGAATCTTAAAAAAATTTGTTTTTATTATAGAGAATTTCCGATTCAAATAAAAGCATCATTTTGGTTTTTTGTTTGTTCCTTGATACAAAAAGGGATTTCCGTGATTTCAACCGCTATATTTACGAGATTACTTACTACAGGTGATTACGGTATAATAAGTATTTATAATTCTTGGTCAGATATATTATATGTTTTTGCAACATTGAATCTTTCGACAGGTGTGTATAATGTTGGTATGACAAAGTATGAAAATGAAAGAAATATATTTACTTCAACATTACAAATATTAGCATTAGGATGTACAGTATTTTTCTGTACTATATTTTTTTGTATATATGATTACATTAAAGAGCTTATTCAATTACCTGTGACTGATGTGATATTAATGTTGTCATCTTTTTTTGTATTGCCAGCTTTCAATTTGTGGACTGCTAAACAAAGATATGAAAATAAATATAAAGCGCTGTTTCTTGTGACAATAGGGGAAGCTATCTCGATTCTTGTATTATCATTATTCACGGTATTGAATTGCGAAGATAAGAGTACTGCAAAGATTTTTTCAGACGTAATTGTTATGATTGTAATCGGGAGCGTTCTTTTCATTAATAATTTTAAAGTAAGTGAACATAAGTTTAATAAAAATTTTTGCGTTTTTGCACTGAAATATAATTTGATGATGCTTCCGGCATTTATATCGATAATTGCTTTAAATCAAATAGATAGAATAATGATTAGTCGGATTAAGTGAGGCAGGAATTTATTCGGTGGCATATAGCGCAGCCATGTTTATTTCAATTTTAAGTTCTGCAATTAATGCAACATATAATCCATGGTTAATGCAAAGGATAAAAGATAAAGATTTCTCAAAAGTTGATCAAGTATCTAAATTAATCAGTATTTTTTTCTGTGTTGGTATTTCACTGTTTATTATTTTAGCGCCTGAATTTATAAAGATTCTTGCGTCTAATAGATATATTGATGCAATATTTATTATTCCTCCGGTTGCAGCAAGTACGTTTTTTTCTGTTTTGTATTCTTTTTTTTGTCCTT
>OFGR01002587.1_pt1 | contig 11820 bp, 11 predicted proteins | sample 1521811 | NCBI WGS metagenome assembly OFGR01 (sample SAMEA3504098, study PRJEB24116) | mouse gut metagenome | biome: mouse gut; feature: mouse-associated habitat; material: faeces | place: Denmark | collected 2011
GAAGCCGCTGGCGTTCTCCGCGTTATACTCCACGGAGACGATGCTGCCCCCCTTGACCATGATGGTGATATACTCCTTCCAGCCGTGACTGAATTCGGCCGCCTGGGCGGTGTAGTAGCCGTCCTGTAGGCCCCCGCCGCCGCAGGCCGTCAGCGCCGGCACAAGCAGCAGCAGGCTCAGGAGCAAGGCAAGGATCCGTTTCATCTGTCTCCCTCCTCCTTCAACACAAATTTCTGCACCTGGGCCTGGAGCGCCTCGGCCTCCCTTGCCAGCAGGGCGCTGGACTGCTCCGTCTCACCCGCGTTCTGCAGGTTCCGCTCCGCGATGGAGGAGATGGCCTCAATGCGCTCCTCCATGACGGAAAGGGCGCTCTTCTGTCCCTGGACGGCCGCCACCAGCTGGTCAGAGATGGCGCTGATCTGGGTGGAGACGCCGGAGATGGCCCGAAGGGACCCGGCGGTATCGGCGGTCAGCTCCACGCCGGTCTGAATGATGGTCCTTGTGTTGTTGACAATCTCGGTGGCGTTCTTGGCCGCCCCGGCGCTCTTGGCCGCCAGCTGCTTGACCTCGTCCGCCACCACCGCGAAGCCTTTCCCGGCGGCTCCGGCGCGGGCGGCCTCCACAGAGGCGTTGAGAGCCAGGAGGTTGGTCTGGAACGCGATATCCTCGATGGCCTTGGCGATCTTCGTGATCTGCTGGGCATTGGCGCTGATGTTGTCCATGGCGGAGGAGAGGTCAGACATCTGCGTGTTGGCGTCCTGAATGCGCCGGGTGATCTCCTCCGTCTGGGTTCTGGTCTGGCTGCTGCTGTCCGACACGCTGGCCAGCCGTTCCTTCACCCTGCCCACCTCCTGGACCAGCGCCTCGGTGGACTGCGTCTGCTCCATGGAGGCATGGTGGAGCTGGACGGACTGCCCGCTCAGGCCCTCCGCCATGCTGGTGAGCCGGGCGGCGGCGGCGCGGAATCCGGATATGGTCTCGTTCATGGAGTGGGTGATGGTTTGCAGGCTGCCCTGGATGAGGATGAAGTCGCCCCTGTAGTCCATCTGGGGCCCGGTGCGCAGATTGCCCCTGGCCACCTGGGTCAGCACCTCCTGGATGTCCGATATGTAGCGGTTGACGCTCTCCACGGTGGCCTTGAGGGTCTGGGTCATTACCTCCAGCTCATCCTGGGAGTGAACAGGGACCACCTCCGTGTGCAGATCGCCGTCGGAGAGGGCCACCATCCGGGCCGTCACGCTCTTCACCGGCCGGGAGATGGAGCGGGCAAGGCGCAGAACCAGGAAGATGGACAGGGCCAGGCCCGCCAGGGTGGAGAGAATCGCCACCAGCATGGCGGTGTTGATGAAGTGGTCATAGTCCGACTTGGGGATCTGGATGACCAGGGACCACTGGGTCCCCCGGATGGGGGAGTAGGCCACCAGCATCCGCTCCCCATTCATGGGGAGCTCCGTGGCGCCCGTCTCGCCGGTGGTCACCCGGCTCAGCGCCTCCTGGCCGCCGCCGCTGAGGCTGGACAGGGAGGCGCGGTTCAGGGCCAGGGACTGGTCCGGGTGGCCGGTGACGGTCCCCTCCCGGTCCACCATATAGGCCATGCCCTCCCGGCCCAGGTTGATGCTGCTGATCACGTCGTTGAGCGCGTCGTATTTGTATACGCCCACCAGATACAGGGCTGTCTCGCCGTTTTCCTTCACCGGCATACCCATGGTGATGCCCAGCTTTCCCTGGTAGATGGTGGAGGCGTCGGTGGTCAGATTGTCGGTCTCCCGCAGGAGGGAGAGAAGGCCGCCGTCCAGAAGCTCCGGCGCGCCGTCGATGCCCTGAAGAAACCGGCCCTCCAGATCATAGAGGGCGATGGAGTAGAATTCATAAATCTCCGCGGCCTCCTCCAGCACTTCCGTCCGGCTGGCGCGGACTGCCGCCGGGTCCGGCCGGGGGGCCGTCTGGCCGTCCTCTGCGGGGGCGGACGCCTCGTTCATCCGGGGATCGCCCGCAATGGTCATCATCCGGTCCGCCAGCATGTGGATGTTGGCCTCCACCGTCTTGGCCGACTGCCGGGCCATGGGCTGGAGGCTGTCGAGCAGAATGTTGTTTGCAAGTGACTGCAAGGCCAGGGCCATAATCACGCAGCATATGACCACCAATATCAGGACGTTGACTGTTGTGCTCCTCAATATCCGTCTATCCAGGCTCCGTTTGATCTCCCGGGTGGGGTGGGAGCCCGCTTGCTTTCCTGCCACGTTTCTGTCGCTCCTTTTCTTCATTTTTTTAGAAGTCTGTCTGCAAATGGGCGATATGCCCCAGGTTCTTTCGCGCCCCGGGGCTGGATTTTCCCGTCATACGGCAGTATGCGGGAGGGATCCGTCCTGCGGGACAAAAATCGCCTGTGGGCATATAACAATGCTGGAAACACTCCCCAGACAGAACATGGACCTCTCAGTCCTCCGGCAGGCCATCGGGGAAGCCGGCGGACGTTAGGCCTTGTTTGAAAAATGTCAAAACGCCCAAACGACGGATCTTTTTCCGCCACTCTGCGTTAAAATTTTTTGCCGGGCGACAGCCCGCCTGCAAAAATTCGCCTTGATTGGCGAAAAAATCTCTCGCCGTTGGGCATTCCGCCATTTATCAAACAAGGCCTAGGCCTCGGGCAATACTATACCACAGACTTTCCGGAAATGGAAGCCTCTTTTTCCATGATCCTCCGATGGGGGGCGGCGGCGCGGCAGGGAGGGATGAGCGGTAATTGATACAAAAATAGCCTACCCGTTGACAACGTCGATCTGACACATGCGCATGGCGTCCAGGGCGTTGCGGTGGCTGTCCGGGTTGACCCCGGCGCAGCAGGCCGCGTCCACGGTGATCGTCACCTCCGGGAGGAACGCCTTGAGCACCAGGGCGTTGGAGATCACGCAGATGTCCGTACACAGTCCGATGAGCACGATCTCCTCAATAGGCTCCTCCTTCCGCCGCTGGACCAGCACCTCCGCCAGATCCCGGCTGCCGAAGGTGGCCTTTGTCAGGTAGAGGACGCTCTCGTTGCGCCCGGCCCCCTCGGTCAGGGCGGCGCGCACGGAGCTCTCGATTTTCCAGCCCTCCGTGCCCTGGATGCAGTGCTCCACCGGCAGAATGCGGCCCTCCTGGGTCTCCAGGTAGTTAGGGAAATGGGTGTCCTGGGTGGCGTAGATCGGGCCTCCGCTCCAGGTGCGGATCTTCTCCGTCACCCTGGGGACGACAGCCTCCGCCTCCGGCGTGCCCAGGGAACCGGTGATAAAGTCGTTCTGCATGTCGATAACCACTAAAACCTTCATAGTGCCTCCTGCCTGAGCTGTTTTTCTGTACGGACCGCGCTGGGGATTCCGCGCGGAATAGGGCTTGCGCGTCCAACGGGGGACGGCGGTGAATGCTTATACTTTATTTATAGTATAGCCGCTGCCGCTCATATTTGGCCTCGTAGCTCACGTGCATCCCCAGCCGGCGGTAGAGCTTCTCGTCCACGTCGCTGAGCACCACCGTGAAGTGGGCCCCGCAGCCCTTCAGACCCGGCAGCTGCCGCTGGGCCAGGGCGGCGATGGGGTTGGTGAGGGCGCTGACGCACAGGGAGATCAGCACCTCGTCGCTGTGGAGGCGGGGGTTCTTGTGGCCCAGGCTCTCCGTTTTCAGACGGCAGATAGGCTCCAGCACCTGGTTGGAGATGAGATCCAGCTCCTCGTCAATGCCGCCCAGGGCCTTGAGCGCGTTGAGCAGCAGGGCCGCCGAGGCGCCCAGCAGGGAGCTGGTCTTGCCGGTGATGACCCGGCCGTCCGGCAGGAGTACTACGACCTCTTCCAGGAGGAGCTGGCTGCCGATCCCCCCTACGCCTTCATCTGCTACATTGACGCCAACTACGTTGCCAGCTCCCGCCTGCAGGGCGTCGCGCCGGACACGGTGCTGGGCCACCACGGCGTGGGGATCTTCTGGAACGTCCAGGAGTGGACCATCTCAGAGTAATTTGACAGGGGGGCGGCCTATGGCAGAGCTGTTAGAAGTGAAAAACCTGTCCGTCAGCTTCTTCACCCCGGCCGGCGAGGTGCAGGCGGTGCGCAATGTCAGCTTCTCCCTCCGGCCGGGGGAGGTGCTGGCGGTGGTGGGGGAGTCCGGCTGCGGCAAGAGCGTGCTGTGCAAGAGCATCATGAAGCTGCTGCCCCGGACGGCCAGGATCCAGTCCGGCAGCATCCTGGTCAACGGCGCGGATATCACCGGCTACCGGGAGCGGGACATGCACAGGCTCCGGGGAAAGCTCTTCTCCATGGTCTTCCAGGACCCCATGACCGCCCTCAACCCCACCATGACCCTGGGCGCGCAGATCGGGGAGGCGGTCCGGGTCCACCAGCCGGGCCTCTCCGGCGGCGCGGTGCGGCGGCGGGTGCTGGAGCTGATGACCCTGGTGGGCATCGACAGGCCCGAGGAGCGGATGAAGCTCTACCCCCACAACTTCTCCGGCGGACAGCGGCAGCGCGGCGTCATGGCCATCGCCCTGGCCGGGAGCCCCGGCATCCTCTTTGCCGACGAGCCCACCACGGCCCTGGACGTGACCATCCAGGCCCAGATTCTGGACCTCCTGCGGGACGTTCAGGCCCGGCTGGGCACGGCCACGGTCTTTGTCACCCACGATCTGGGGGTGGTGGCGCGGGTGGCGGACCGGGTGGCGGTGATGTACGCGGGGCGGATCGTGGAGACAGGCACGGCGGAGGAGATCTTCTACGATCCCCGCCACCCCTACACCTGGGGCCTCCTGCGGGCCCTGCCGGCCCTGAACCGGGGCCGGGACAGCCTGTACACCATCCCCGGGATGCCGCCCAACCTGGTCCACCCCCCGGCGGGGGACGCCTTCGCCTGCCGCAACGAGTACGCCCTGGCCATCGACTACGAGGAGGAGCCCCCCATGTTCCGCGTCACGGACACCCACTGCGCGGCCACCTGGCTTCTGGACCCCCGCGCCCCCCAGGTCACGCCGCCGGTGGGAGGGGAGAGGGGGGACGCACTTGGACCGTGAAATCCTGCTGGACGTACAGCACCTGACCCACGGTTTTTCCCTCAACCGGAGGCTGTCGGTGAAGGCGGTGGACGACGTATCATTCTCGCTTTTCCGGGGGGAAATTTTCGGTCTGGTGGGGGAATCCGGCTCCGGGAAATCCACCGTGGCCCGCTGTGTGATGAACCTGTACCGGCCCTGGGGCGGACGCATTTTTTATAAAAGCATCGACACCTGTGACCCCCAGGCGTTCCGGACCCATAAGCGGATGCTCCAGCGCACGCGGCAGATGATTTTTCAGGACTCCAGCTCCAGCCTGGACCCCCGTATGACCGTCGCCGCCAGCATCGCCGAGCCGCTGCAGCTCCAGCACATCACCCCGCCCCGGGGGTCCTGCCGGGCGGAGGCGGAATTTCAGATGAAATATGTGGGCCTGGACGCAAGCTTTTTGGACAAGTACCCGCCGGAGCTGTCCGGAGGCCAGCGGCAGCGCGTAGCCATCGCCCGCGCCCTGGCCATGGAACCGGAGCTTCTGGTGGCGGACGAGCCGGTCTCCTCCCTGGACGTGTCCACCCAGGCCCAGATCGTCAGCCTGTTCCAGCATCTACAGCAAGAGCATGGATTCACGTTTTTGTTCATTGCACACGACCTGTCCATGGTGGAGTTTTTGTGCGACCGGGTGGGGGTGATGTACCGGGGCCGTCTGGTGGAGGCCGCGCCCACCGGGGAATTGTTCAAAAACCCTCTGCACCCCTACACCCAGGCGCTGTTATCCTCCATCCCGATTCCCGACCCCCGCCGGGAGCGTGCCCGGAAGCTGGTGGAGTTCCGGGAGGAGGCGTTCTGCCCGCCGGGGACCTGGGCCGAGGTCCGTCCGGGACATTTTTTGCTGGAGAACAGGAGGGATGCACGGTGAAACGCCGCAATCTGGCTCTTTACGCCGCAAAAAAACTGCTGCTCTTTCTGCTCAGTGTGTTTCTGCTGTCAGCCGCTGTCTTTTGGGCCGCCCGGCTGGCCCCCGGAGACCCATTGGCCTCCTACTACGGGGAACGCAAGCTGACCCCGGAGCAGCGAAGCCAGGCGGAGGAGCGGCTGGGCCTCCACGACTCGATTCCCGTCCAATATCTCCGCTGGCTGGAGCGCGCCCTGCAGGGCGATTTTGGCATTTCCTACAAGTACAAAATGCCCGCGTCTGAGGTCGTGGCCCGCCGTATGGGCAATACCCTGCTGCTAGGCGGCACGGGGTTTCTGCTCCTGTTTGCCGGCTCCCTGCTGTTGGGCCTTCTGTGCGCCTGGTACGAGGACCGGCTCCTGGACCGCCTTGTGTGCAGGCTCGGCGCGTTCACCAGCTGCATCCCGGAATTCTGGCTGTCCCTGGTCCTGATTCTGGTCTTTTCCGCCACCCTGCGTCTCCTCCCCAGCTCCGGGGCCTACTCCATCGGCCGGAGCGGCGACCCCCTGGACCGGGCGGCACACCTGGTCCTCCCCCTGACCGTGGTGGTCCTGAGCCACCTTTGGTACTACGCCTATCTGGTGCGCAGCAAGCTTTTGGAGGAGGTCCGGGCAGATTACGTCCTGCTGGCGCGTGTAAAGGGGCTGGCACGCCGGGACGTGATGCTCCGGCACTGTCTGCGCAGCGTACTGCCCTCCTATTTCAGCATCATGGCCCTGGCGGTCCCCCACGTGCTGGGCGGAACCTATGTGGTCGAAACGGTCTTTTCCTATCCCGGCCTGGGGACCCTCGCCTATGAGAGCGCCCGTTACCGGGATTACAACCTGTTGATGCTGCTGTGTCTTTTGTCCGGCACGCTGGTCATGCTGTGCAGCGGCGCCGCCCAGATTATCAGCGAAAAAATTGACCCGCGCATGGCCGCAGGGGACTTTTGGGAATATACGGAGGTGACCCCGCCGTGAACGGACTCTTTGACCTTGTCGGGATGCGTCCCCCGCCGCCAGAACCGCCTGCACGTCCAGAGAAGCCCGGCCGGGACCTGCCGGTGCTGTCTCTCGTCCTGCTGGCACTGCTTGTGCTGGGCTGTCTGGTGTTTCCGCTGTTTTTGTCCAAAAGCCCGGCCTATATGGACCTGTCCCACCCCAATACCGCCCCCTGCGGGGCGTTCTGGTTCGGCACAGACGCTATGGGCCGGGATATTTTTTCCATGGTCTGGCACGGCGGCAGACTGTCCCTGTGCATCGGCGCGGGGGCCGCGGCCCTCTCCGCCGTTTTTGCCATCGTGTTCGGCGCGGCCAGCGGCTGTGCCCCCGGCTGGTTGGACGCCCTGCTGATGCGCCTGACGGAAATCCTTCTCAGCGTGCCCAGCCTCCTGCTGATCGTCCTGCTTCAGGCGGCCCTGGGGAAGGCCACGGTGCTGAGTCTTTCTCTGGTCATCGGGGCCACGGGCTGGACCAGCATTGCCAAGGTGGTCCGGACGCAGGTGCGTCAGCTCCGGGCAAGCGAATATATTCTGGCGGCGCGGACCATGGGCGGCGGTTTTTTTCACATACTCTGGCGGCACCTGACCCCCAATCTGCTCCCCTCCATCCTGTTCATGGTGGTGATGAACATCCGGGGGGCCATCGCGGCGGAATCCACCCTCAGCTTTATGGGCATCGGGCTTCCGCTGGAAGTCATCACCTGGGGCAGTATGCTTTCCCTGGCAGAAAACGCCCTTCTCCCCGGGGCGTGGTGGATCATTTTGATTCCAGGGGCGTTTCTGGCGGGGACCCTGCTGTGTATGACCGAGCTGGGCAATTATCTGCAAAAAACCATCAACCGAAAGGAGAGCAATCTTTGAACCTGAACGAATTTTTCCAGGCCCACCCCAAAGCGGCGCTGGCCTTTTCCGGCGGCGTGGACTCCGCGTATCTGCTGTGCGCGGCGGTCCGGCAGGGGGCGGACGTGCGGCCCTACTTTGTGAAATCCGCCTTCCAGCCCGATTTTGAGCTGGAGGACGCGCGCCGCCTGACCGGCCAGCTTGGGGTAGAGCTGACGGTCCTGCACGTGGATATCCTGGCGGAGCCGTGCGTGGCCGCCAACCCGCCGGAGCGCTGTTATTACTGCAAACGGGCGATTTTCTCCGCCATTCTCCAGGCCGCCCGGCAGGACGGTTTTGTTCTGCTGCTGGACGGCACCAACGCCTCGGACCCGGAGAGCAGCCGTCCTGGAATGCGCGCCCTGCGGGAACTGGAGGTGCGCTCTCCTCTGCGGGAGTGCGGCCTGACGAAACGGGAGGTCCGGCGGCTGTCCCAGGAGGCGGGGCTGTTTACCTGGAACAAGCCCGCTTACGCCTGCCTCGCCACCCGTATTCCCGCCGGCCGTCCCATCACGGCCCAGGCGCTGGCCCGCACCGAGGCCGGGGAGGCGTTTTTGACCTCCCTGGGGCTGTCTGACCTGCGTATCCGCCTGCTGGAGGATTACGCCCGTATCCAGGTCCCGGCGGCGCAGCTCCCGGCGGTGCTGGCCAACCGGGAGAAGATCACTTCGGAGCTGAAACGGTATTACACCGGCGTATTGCTGGATTTGGAGGCACGGGATGAACAGTGAAGTCAGACGTATTTTAGAGGCGGTCCGCTCCGGCGGGCTGGACGTGGACGACGCGCTTTTGAAGCTGAAGGAAAAACCCTTTGAGGACATCGGCTACGCCAAGGTGGACCTGCACCGGAAGGTCCGGCAGGGGGCGGCGGAGGTCATTTACGGCGCGGGCAAGACCGCGGAGCAGATCACCGGCATCGTGACCGCCATGAAGAACGGCGGGCAGGATACGATTTTAATCACCCGCCTGTCCCCGGAGGCCGCCGCCCAGGTGGGGCAGACCCACGCGCTGGACTACCACCCGGACGCACGGGCGGGCGTAGTGGGGGAGCTCCCCCCTGCCGATGGACTGGGAACTATCGTCATTGCCACCGGCGGCACCAGCGATATTCCCGTAGCGGAGGAAGCGGCCCTCACGGCGCAGATTTTGGGCAACCATGTGACCCGGCTCTACGATGTGGGCGTAGCCGGACTCCACCGCACTTTGGCCCACCTGGACGAGATCATGACGGCCAGCGTGATCGTTGCCATTGCCGGGATGGAGGGGGCGCTGGCCAGCGTCATCGGAGGACTTGCGGACTGTCCGGTCATTGCCGTCCCCACCAGCGTGGGCTACGGCGCGTCCTTTCAAGGCCTGTCGGCACTGCTGTCCATGCTGAACTCCTGCGCCAGCGGCGTTTCGGTGGTGAATATCGACAATGGGTTCGGCGCGGGGTATCTGGCCAGTATGATAAATCACATGGAGGGAAAACGATGAAAACCTTATATTTGGACTGCGGCATGGGGGCCGCTGGAGATATGCTGGCGGCGGCGCTGCTGGAGCTGCTTCCCGACCCCGGCGCGTTTGTAGCGGAGCTGAATGCTCTGGGCTTTCCTGGGGTCCACATCCGGACGGAGCCTGCGGTAAAGTGCGGCATTACCGGGACTCATTTTGCGGTCACGGTACACGGCCAGGAGGAGGGCCACGGGCAGCATCACCACCATCATCATCATGAACATGAACATAAACACGCGCATGAGCATCATCATAGCGGCCTGCATGAAATCGAGCATATCGTGCGGGGACATCTGGTCCTGCCGGAGCGGGTCAAGCGGGATGTGTTAGCCGTCTACCGGCAGCTGGCGGAGGCCGAGAGCCACGCCCACGGCGTACCCGTCTCCGACATCCACTTCCACGAGGTAGGCACCATGGACGCGATTGCGGACATCACGGCGGTCTGCCTGCTGATGGACCGGTTAGCTCCCGGCGAAGTGATTGCCTCCCCAGTCCATACAGGCAGCGGTCAAGTCCGCTGTGCTCACGGTATTTTACCCGTCCCCGCCCCCGCCACCGCTTATCTGCTCCGGGACGTGCCCATCTACGGCGGAACCGTCCAGGGAGAGCTTTGCACGCCCACCGGCGCGGCGCTCCTCAAGCATTTTGTGACGCGTTTTGGGGATATGCCGGTCATGCGGGTCTCCGCCATCGGCTACGGCTGCGGGAAAAAGGATTTTGAAGCCGCGAACTGCGTCCGGGCGCTGCTGGGGGAGACGGAGAACGCCGCCGGGTCAGTCCTCAACCTGTCCTGCAACCTGGACGATATGACGGCAGAGGCGGTGAGCTTCGCCATGGAGCGCCTGTTTGACGCAGGCGCCCTGGAGGTCTACACCCTGTCCGCCGGGATGAAAAAATCCCGTTCCGGGCTTCTGCTCCGGGTCATCTGCCGCCCCCAGGACCGGGAAACCATCGTACAGACCATCTTCCGCCACACCTCGACCATCGGCATCCGGGAGAGCGTCAACCGCCGGTATGTCCTGGAGCGGGAGATTCAGACGGTGGATACGGCTTACGGCCCTGTCCGGAAAAAAATCTCCCAGGGGTTCGGCGTGACCCGTACCAAGTATGAGTACGAGGACCTGGCCCGTATTGCCAGGGAACAGAACCTCAGCCTGAAGGAGGCTGAGGCTTTGGTTTCAGAATGAGGGTGAAAAAAATTCCCCTGGACCGCAGTCCAGGGGAATTTTTTCATCACATCGTATTACATCATCTTGACCGTGTAGTACACCAGCAGGGCGAACAGCCACGCCAGAAGCGCATAGGTCAGATAGTAGGCGACCACCACGCCCGCCGCGATGGCGATACCCACCGCCGCGAAGTTGATCGCACAGGTGGCGTAAATCAGCACATACTTGGCGTCCTGGGGCAGAATCTCAAGCTTGTGTCCCGCCACCTGCACAGAACCCTCGCCCTTGGCCAGCAGGAACGCAATAACAGCCACCAGCACAATGGCAATCAAAGTCGCGCCGCTGTAGAAGTTCAGGGGGGTGTAGCCGTTGCGGGCGAACCACATGCCCACGATGCCCAGACCGCCGGCCACGGCCGCAAGGAACATCTCCGTCTGATACAGATAGAAGATCAGCGCCAGGGCGGCCCAGCCGGCCACCAGCACGAACAGCATCCGCATACCGGAGCCCTGGAACCGCACGATCACCTGAGAGCAGACACCCAGGGCCGCGCAGCCAGCCGCAACCGCCACAGGAAGGACACGGATACGGCCTTCCTTCTTCACGTCCGTGTACAGCCACACCAGCGCGCCGACGGCCGCGATAATCCCCGCAAAGCGCAGGAATTTCATTCCTGAGTTCAAGGCCTGGGCGATGGCGACTGACTGAGGACTGGTGTTAAAATGGAAGTAATATTGATTGACCAGCAGGAGCAGTACTTCCAGCACGATCGCTCCGGCCACCCAAATAAGCCCCCGGTTGAGGGCGGCGTCTTCCTGATGTCTCTGCATCTCTTTCTGCTTTTTATCCATGTATCCTGATTCTCCTCGCTTCAACCTGTTTCCTGGCAGGACCGCGCAAAAAATAGCGGCGGTCCGCTTGAGTCTTTATTTTACCAGATGGAAAAGCTTTTTGCAACAGAAAAAACGGAAAATTTACACAAAAACCTTTTTTCTCCGGCCCGCACTTCCTACTTCTAGCATTCCCATACGGGAAAAAAGGATACGTGGGTGCAAAATTTTAGAGCACTGTACCAAATTCCGGATAGAATTTGTCATGGATTGCCTGCACCGCCCGGTCCGTATCCCGCTCGTCCATCAGCACGGACACCTTGATCTCACTGGTGGAAATCATGCTGATATTGATGCCCACGCCGTACAGCGCCTCGAACATTCTGGCGGCCACGCCGGGGTTATTGACCATCCCCGCCCCCACGATGGAGACCTTCGCCACCTTGTCGTTGACCTCGATGGACTCAAAGCCGATATAGTCCCGGTTCTCCTCCAGCAGCTCG
>OFGR01002589.1_pt1 | contig 11811 bp, 10 predicted proteins | sample 1521811 | NCBI WGS metagenome assembly OFGR01 (sample SAMEA3504098, study PRJEB24116) | mouse gut metagenome | biome: mouse gut; feature: mouse-associated habitat; material: faeces | place: Denmark | collected 2011
CGAGACTGGGACCCTCATTACGAACCGGGCTGGTATTATGAATTCCCCAGCGGCGCTTACGATATTACATTTTGAGGAGGAAACCGCAATGGAGAATATGGAATATTACACCCAGCGGCTGCAATGCAGCGACGAGGAAAAGGACGCCTGCCTGGAGACGGTGGCGAAGATTTTTCGTTTGCGGCTTTATATCCACCGAAGTGGTGAGGTGGCTGCACAGATTTTTGCGGAAAAAGAAACGGACCCCTTTTTTTGCGCCTGTCTTCAAGAGTTCTGGGAATGTTCCTGGGACCATGACAGACTGGAGCGGCAGTTTTTGCGGTATCTGATGGCAGGAAACTACTGGGGCGGCGCTTTCTTGAACGCGGTGCTGATCTCACAGGGACTGCTGCTGATAAATCGGTATCAGGCAGGAGCCTACTTCCCCATAGATTGGGATGAGGTTCTTTGTGAGGAGCTGAGAGGCTACTTCGGCGCAGCATACCGGGAAAAGGTCGCAGCGGTAGTTGCGCAGGGAGAGGCTTGGTATACCCGGACCAAAAATAATTGGCCCTCCCTCATCCCGGAATTCGACAAGCTGACCGAATTGTCTCCCCAGCAAAGAGACCGTCTGCTCCGGCAGATTCCGGTTAGAACCCTGGAATATGCGCTGAAGGCTGGTGGAGTTGCTGTCAGCAAGTTCCTGTTGGACGGCGCAAAGGACCCGGAACAGCTGAAACAAGAGATGGATCATACCATAATATCCGCGGAGATGATAAGGGACGCGCAGAGAAGTATTTTGGAAAAAGCGGCTGATTTAGCGTAATTTGCCGTTGGAACGATATAAGGAGGAAACGACTATGGAGAACATGGAATACTACACCCAGCGGCTGCAATGTAGCGACGAGGAAAAGGACGCCTGCCTGGAAACTGTGGTGAAGCTGTACCATCTGCGTTGGTATCTGCGCAAAAATGGATTCCTGGCGGCGGCGGATCTGGCGGAAAAGGAAGAGGACGCTTTCTTCCGCGCGGGTCTCCTTGACCTTGCGGATATCTGCAATCCGGAGGAGATGGAGCGAGTATTTACCCAATATCTGATGGCCGGGGATTACCGGGGCAGCGCGTTTTTAAACGCAGTTCTGATTTCCAAGGGACTGGTGCTGATTGTCCGGCGTGAAGGCCAGGGCGGCGAGGAGTTCCGCGAAAAGAGTTGGGGAGAAAACTGGGTGGACCATCTTTGTGTGACCCTGCGGGGCTATTTCGGCGTGGAGTACCGGGAGAAAGTGACAGCGGTCCTCCAACAGGCGGACCGGGAGCGAAGCGCCCAAAGGGAATGCTTCTCCCTCCTTCGAGAGTTCGACAAGCTGACCGGACTGACGCTTCCCCAGCGGGATTGGCTGATCCGGCACGTCTCAAGCCGCACCCTCTGCTATGCGATGAAGCTGGGGGGAAGCGCGGTGAGTCGGTTTCTCATGGAGGGAGCGGAGGACCGGGAGGCCCTGGAGCGTGACTTTGCCGCGACAACCAATGTACGGGAGATGGATGTGGAGGCGGCCCAGCGTGAGATTTTGGAAAAAGCGGAGGAGGCAAAAAAATGTATGTAACCGTACATAGGGGCACACAGCAAATCGGCGGGAATCTGGTTGAAATCGGCACCGCGCACACCCGGCTGCTCTTTGACGCGGGGGCCAATCTGCCGCCTCTGGACGGTCCGAAAACAGAGGACCCCTTTGAGCTGGAGGGACTGACCTCCGGGGAGCCCGCTTTCGACTGGGTATTCCTCAGCCACCATCACAATGACCACTGCGGCCTGCTGGGGAAGCTCCTGCCGGGCATTCCGGTTTTTGCTGGAGAGGAGACCAGGCGTATTTTGAATGTCATCGCCGATTTTACCAGCCAGCCCCGCCCTGAGATCCATTTCGGCTTTCGGGACGGTCAGCCGGTTCAGCTGGACGATGTTCGGGTGACACCCATCGGCGTGGAGCACTCCGCCAGGGACGCCTATATGTTTTTGGTGCAGGCGGAGGGGCAAAACGTGCTGTACACCGGAGATTTCCGGACCTCCGAAAAGGCGCTGGCCGCCGTTCGGGAACGGCTGGGAGAGGATGGACAACTGGACCTGCTGATTACCGAGGGGACCAATATCCGCCCTGGGAAACAGGAGATGACCGGGAAATTCCAAGGGGAAGCGTGGATTGAGCACCGGCTCACCGGGCGGCTGCGGGTGCATCAGGGACAGGGAACGGTGTTCGTCCTGTGCTCCTCCGCCAATGAGGACCGCATTCAGGCCTTCACCAGAGTGGCGGAACGATTCTGCCGGACGGTCTGCGAGGACCTGTTCCAGGCGGCGGTGCGGGGCCATATGGACGAGAATGTCCAGCGGTTTGTGGCCAATCCAGTCCAAAAGGACAGCCGGGCCTGGCCTTACTTTGAAACGCTCTACCAACAAAAGGCCCTGGTGGGCGCTGAGACGCTGGCCAGGCTCCCAGGACAAAAACTTATCTTTGTCCGCACCTCCATGCTGTCCTTTATGGAAAAATACATGGCCGTGCGTCTTCCGGAGGAGGAGCAGCACCCGCTGCTTTTCTATTCCATGTGGAAAGGCTATAAACAGACGGCGGCGGTACAGAGAGTTCTGGAGTTTTGCCGGGAACGAAAGATTACCGTGGTGGACCTCCATACCAGCGGCCATGCCAGCCGAGACGCCGTCAAGGCTCTGATTGGCGGCCTGCGCCCCGCCGCCCTGCTGCCCATCCACTGCGAGGCGGAGGACCGGGAGGAGTTTTTGTCCCTGCATGGCAGCTGCCTGATGTTGAACGACGGCCAGCGCTGGGAGGTGGGATCATGCTTGAACTGCTGACCGGGCCATTGGGTTTGGTTTTGACCGCCGCCGTGCTCTGGTGGGGCATCACCTTCAACAGCCGGCTCAGGGAGCGGCACGGCTGCACCGCCTGTACCTTCTGGGGCGTGACCGGGGGCATCGTTGGGATATTTTCTTGGATGCTGTCCTCCGGAGCGGTGGGCGGCGGCGGTATAGAGCGGTTAATTGCCGGGGGAATTGCTCTGGTGATTACCCTTGCACTGTTGTTCAGTAACCGTGCCAAATCGGGCAGCACCTTTGCGGGCGTGATGATGACGGTGTGGCAGCTCTTTGTGGGGCTGGTGGTGTTCGGGATATTTGCCATGCTTGATAGCAGAAAAAAGGACAAAAAATAACGGGGGTAGTCTATGCTGGAAATAAAAGGACGGGTAAGCACGGCTCTGTGCTATGCGCAGACAATTGATACGGAAGCTGTGGAGCAAATACACAGGCTCTGCGACCAGGAGTTTACCCGCGGAAGCCGCATCCGCATGATGCCGGATGCCCACTGGGGAAAGGGCTGTACCATTGGTACGACCATGACCGTAACAGACAAGGCGGTCCCCAATCTGGTGGGCGTAGACATTGGATGCGGCATGTATACCGTCCGCCTGGAGAACCGGGAGATTGACATGGAGCGGCTGGATGAAGCGGCACATTTTATCCCCTCCGGCCGGGAGGTTTGGGAAGGGCGGCAGACCCGTTTTGATCTCCAGCCCTTGCGGTGTTATCGCTCCATTCAGGACAGCAGGAAAATGGTGCGAAGCCTGGGCACGCTGGGCGGAGGCAACCATTTTATCGAGGTGGACTGTGCGGCGGACGGGACTCTTTATCTGGTGATTCACTCGGGAAGCCGGAACCTGGGGAAGCAGGTGGCGGAGTATTATCAAAAGCTGGCGGTAGACCTGCATAGCGGAAAAGAGGAGTATTTTCAGAAAAAAGCGGCTTTGATCGCCGAGTACAAGGCGGCGGGAAGGCGGGATGAATTGCAGCAGGCTGTCAAGGGGCTGCGATGGACCAGAAAGGAACTGACGATTCCGGAAGATCTGTGCTATGTGTATGGCAGTTATTTTTCGGATTACCTGGCAGATGTGGAGATTTGCCAGCAGTTCGCAGAAAAGAACCGGGAACTGATTGCGGAAATTTTGATGGACCGTGCGGGGTTAAAGGGCGGAGATGCCTTTCATACAGTACATAACTATATTGATGTGGAGGAGAAAATCTTGCGGAAAGGGGCTGTGTCGGCCAAGAGGGGGGAGCGGCTGCTGATTCCGGTTAATATGCGGGATGGAAGCATCCTGGCAGCAGGGCGGGGAAATCCGGAGTGGAATGATTCCGCGCCTCACGGGGCGGGGCGGCTGCTGTCCAGAACGGAGGCCCGGCGTACTTTGGATTTGGAAGCGTACCGGAGGGCGATGGAGGGAATCTATACCACATCCGTAAACGAGCATACCCTGGATGAAGCGCCGATGGTGTACAAATCCCTGGAGGAAATTCTTGAGACAGTAGGTGAAGCGGTGGATATTATTGATGTGATGAAGCCAATCTACAATTTCAAGTTCCATGGCTGGCATGGAAATACCGCGGATGAAAAAGCGGAGAATGTTCATGACTGATATTTATTCCTGGATTTTATCTCCGGAGATACGCGACTACCTCCGGGGAAATTACCGGCCAACTCTGATGGAGCGGCAGGCGATGATTCGCGGCGCTTACAAACCCATTGAGGAAAAGCTGTCCGCTCTCCAGGAGCTTCTCGGCGAGGCGGAGACGGAGGGGGACCGGATATTTCTGGAAAAGGTAATAGGGGTTCTACCAGTTTGCGGTCCGGGAAATTCGGGAGTGCCGCCGGGACGAATTTTATTTCTATCGTACCGCAGTACAATTCGGCGGAGACAGCGGCCTGTTCGCGTTTCCATTTACTTACCTGGGCGGCACGGAGGCTGGGATTTGCCGTTCCTATCAATGGAACTCAGGTGGAAACGAGTCCTTTGACTGTCCGGCTTCCTGCGGCTATACGGTGCAAAAATGGCGGCGGAGGGGGGCGTGGAGACCGGTACTCAGCTTTGACCTAAAGCCGATAAACGAGGAATATCGAACAACCCGCTTTCATCTGTATGATACTTTGATGAAGCAAACAAAAATGACCCGGGAGGAATGGGAGAAAAGCTGTGACCCGGAAAGGCCCCATCCCTATTTGCTCCCCTTTTCTACCGGAGACTTGGTGTACCTTGACGCACCCTTGTTTGAACGGCCAGTATTCGGCGTTCTGTGCTGTTGGACCAGTGACTATCCCGATTGCAGCGGTGAGCGGTATATGCTTATGGGCTATATTGAAAACGGGCGGTTTCGGCCCATGGATTTGTCTGGGCATGACGTTGCTTTTGGCGGTTCCGAATACCGCGTGGTTGATTGGCTGCACAGTGTTTCTATGGAGGAGCTGCCCGCCGGGCAGGAGATTCTGGGGGAGATCGGGGCGTATCTCCGGCGAACAAACCATCAAGACTGGGTCGCGGCCAAGTACCAGTTCATGCATATTTTTGTGCGCAGCCAGAATAAAGCCGGTTATCTGCCGTATCGTGTGCGACAAGCGGCGTTAGCTAAACTCGTGGGAAATTATTGTCCAAATCATCCTAAAGGTCCATCCGGTCAGAAATCAAATCATGTCCCGGGCGAAATTTCCGCATGGCATCGTTGTTGTCCTTGACGGGCGACAGCCCACCTGCGTCCGCCGCCTTGCCCTGCGAAAATTCTGCTCCGGCCTCTGATTCACTTTTTGACAGGATACACCACTAGATAGCGTCTACTCGAGTTAAGTATGGATAGCCGCCCAAATAGCGATACAACGAACATGTACCGCGGCGATAAAAGCATCGGAGGTCTTGGCATAGCGGGTGGCAATGCCTCTCCAGCTTTCTCTCTCCTGCCTTTTTAGATATTTCCATTCTATCACGATCCCAACTTCTTGTGTAGACACTATCTGGCTTTTTTCTCGAAGATAATATACCGCATTTGCTTATTTGCAGATAGGCTCTAAGCCCGGTTTTACCAGCGGTGATTTCCTGCGCCGGATGCTTTATCTGGCCGCACAGCGCATCACGAAGCGCTGGCGGACCAGGTGTCAAAACTGGGACCTGGTCCTCAGCCTGCTCCAGCTCATATCCGGGGATCGGGCCGCTGGCTGAACCTTCTCTTTAGAATATCTTGGCGTACCGGACGGCATTCACGCCTCCGGTGCGCATACCGCCCTGACCGCCGGGATGATGAGTCAGGAAGGGCTTCAGCCTACACCTCTGCACGGTTTCCGCTGCTCCATCCTTCGGCTTTGTTGATTTTCGCTTACACAGAATTTTACGGAGTGCTTATTAGCAACACTTGCCCAGTACAGCGAAGCCTCGGTATTCTGACACCTGCGGAGAAGCATACGCTTTATCTCGCCGCCTGATAAAGCCGAAGATTCTGGCGGCCTGCACTGCGGACTGCCAGAATCTTCTGTTACCACAGCACGGCATATCTGCCGGGCTGTGTAATTCTTTATATTTCTCCCTCCGCTTGACGGGATGCGGTTCAGTTCCCTCCGCGTCCTCTTTACCGCGCTTCACTCATATTTCCGCCCCAACACGTATACCGGGAGGAACAGTCCCCCCAGGATGGCCGCCAGGCTGAGAAACAGGAGGACGAGCCCCGCGGCCTTCTCCGGAAACCGCAGCCGCTCCATGCCCAGCCACAGCAGGGCGAACACCGGAACCCAGCCGGCCATGGCGGCGCAGCACCAGGTCCGGGCGGCCCGCAGGATGTGGGGCCAGTTGCGGTTGTTGAAGGGTACGCCCGCCACGTTCATACGCAGGATGCCGTCGCTGTAGAAGTTGATCTTGTACTGGTCATAGAAGGAGGGCAGCTTCTCCTTGGCCAAAAAGATGAAGTAGACCCCAAAGCCCGCGCCAAACAGGGGCGGAAACCACAGCATCACCGCGCTGTCCGCGAAGATGGCGATCACATTCCGCAGAAAAAACACCTCCAGGGCAAGGGCCAGGGCCGCCAGGACATACCGCCCGCCCCACATCTGGCGGTGCTCCCGCTGCCGGGCCTGCTCCTCCGCCGTCAGGTGCAGCGCGCCGCCCACCAGAGCCTCCACATCCCTCATGGGCAGGGACTGGTCCCGGGGGAGCCGCTGGCCGCTGAGGAGCTCCGTCACCGTCACGCCCAGCTCCCCCGCCAGGGGCTGCAGCAGGGCGATATCCGGCAGGCTGAGGCCCCGCTCCCACTTGCTCACCGCCTTGTCGCTGACGTACAGCCGCTCCGCCAGCTCCCTCTGGGTCAGTTCCTTCTCCCGCCGCAGCTGGAGGAGGAACTGTCCGAATTGTTCGTTGTCAATCTCGTGCATCTGAAAGCACCTCCTTGCCGCCATGGTAGCACAGCCCCCGCGCCTCTGGCAACCGACTGGCAGTAGAGTCCTGTATTTGCAAGGCTCTCCGGCCTCACTCCACCTCCAGGTAGGGCCGGGCCAGACCGATGGTCACCCGGGTGCCCCGGCCGGGCTCGGAGTCCACGGCGATGGTGTGGCCCAGCCGGCGGCAGATCTGGCGGCACAGATAGAGACCAATGCCCGTGGCCCGCTTGTCCATGCGGCCGTTGCAGCCGGTGAAGCCCCGATCGAAGATCCGGGGCAGGTCCTCCGGCGCGATGCCCACCCCGTTGTCCTCCACCATGAGCCAGCTCCCCTCGGTCCAGACCGTGACGCGGCCCCCGGGGGTGTACTTCACCGCGTTGGAGAGCACCTGCTCCACCACCAGCTGGAGCCACTTCTCGTCCGTCAGCACCCGCAGCTCCGTCTCCCGCAGCTCCAGGGACACCTTCCCCCGGATGAAGAGGGGGGCGTACCGCCGGACCGCCTGACGGAGGATAGGGTCCAGGGGCTGCTCCCGGATGAGGTAGTCCGTGGCGCTGCCGCCCAGGCGGAGATAGCTGAGCACCAGCTCCACGTACCGCTCCACCCGGAACAGCTCCGCCTCCAGCTCCCGGCCCCGCTGGGAGGGGTCCTCCTGGAGCATGAGACCCATGGCGGCAATGGGGGTCTTGATCTGGTGGACCCACATGGTGTAGTAGTCCGCCGCCTCCCGGGCCCGGGCGTCGGAGGCGGAGGCAATGGTCCGGCGGGTCTCGTCCAGCTCCAGCAGCAGCGCGTGGAAGGCCTCCTCCTTCATCCCCTCCGGCTCCGGCAGCCGGTCCATGGTCAGGGCGGCCCGGCCCCGCAGCGCCTCCAGGGCCCGGACCTTCCGGGACCAGCGGAGGAGGTCCGCCAGACCGAAGGCCAGCACCGCCGCCAGAGACAGCCCGCCGCCGTACCACGCCGCCTCCGCAGGCAGGTCATAGAGCCACAGCACGGCGGCGAACAGCCCCGTACACAGACCCAGCAGGACCAGAAGCCATATTTTCTCCTTCAAATATCCCCAGAAAAATCTCATAAGCGCCTCGTTTTTCCGCGTCTTCACGCCCTTGCTTTGAAAAAGGAAAGCCTTAACCGCGTCACTCGATCTGATAGCCCAGGCCCTTCCGGGTGCGGATGAACTCCGTCAGCCCCAGCCCCTCCAGCTTCCGCCGCAGCCGGGTCATATTCACGGTCAGGGTGTTCTCGTCCACAAAGCTGTCCGTCTCCCACAGCTTGCGCATGAGGGTGTCCCGGGACACGGTGCGCCCCTTCTGCTCCAGCAGCACCTGGAGGATGCGGTACTCGTTGCGGGTCAGCTCCAGCTTCTGCCCCTGGTAGGTCAGGGTGTTGTCCCCCGTGTCCAGCACCGCCCCCCGGCTCTCCAGCAGGGGCGATGCGCCGCCGAAATCGTAGGTCCGCCGCAGCAGGGCCTGGACCTTGGCGGAGAGCACCTCCAGGTCAAAGGGCTTGGGGATGAAGTCGTCCCCGCCCATGTTCATGGCCATGACAATGTTCATGTTGTCGGAGGCGGAGGAGAGGAAGATAATAGGGATGCGGCTGAGCTTGCGGATCTCCGCGCACCAGTGGTAGCCGTTGCGGTAGGGCAGGCCGATGTCCAGCAGGACCAGATGGGGCGCGAAGGCGGTAAACTCCTCTATCACACGGGTCAGGTCCCCGGCCCGCCGCGCCTCCCAGCCCCAGGAGCTGATATGCTTGGCCACCGCGCCGGCAATGGCGTCGTCGTCCTCCACCAGGAAAATCTTGTACATGGCAGCGCCTCCGTTCGTTGGGTTGTGGGGTGCAAAAGAGCATCCTCCGCCGTTCGGCCGAGGGGGAGCGGGGCGGGCCGCCTTTGCAGCCGCCGGTCTCCGCCGTGATTTCTGCGCCTCTATCATACCTCTTTCAGCGGCGGATGGCAAGGGGCTTGCGGGCGGACGCGGGAATCTTACAGCATTGTAAGGTTCCCGCCTGTTTTGTAAGGTAAAACGATGGAACGGCGGCGGGCGATGGGGTATAATGGGACCTGCAAACAAGCCCAAGGAGGTAACAAGATATGCCAATCCTGCAAGTCAGCGACCTCAAGAAGGTCTACACCACCCGCTTCGGGGGCCAGCAGGTCCATGCCCTGGTCAATGTCAACTTCGCGGTGGAGGCCGGGGAATACGTGGCCATCATGGGGGAGTCCGGCTCCGGCAAGACCACCCTGCTCAACATCCTGGCCGCTCTGGACAAGCCCACCAGCGGGGAGGTGCTGCTGGACGGAAAGAATATAGTCACCATCCGGGAGCGGGAGCTCGCCGCCTTCCGCCGGGATCATCTGGGGTTCGTGTTCCAGGACTTCAACCTCCTGGACACCTTCTCCATCCAGGACAACATCCTCCTGCCCCTGGTGCTGGCGGGGAAGCGGTTCCAGGAGATGGAGCGGCTGCTGCTGCCCCTGGCCCGCCGCCTGGGTCTCCAGGACCTGCTGAAAAAATACCCCTACGAGGTCTCCGGCGGCCAGAAGCAGCGCACGGCGGTGGCCCGGGCCCTCATCACCGAGCCCCGCATCGTCCTGGCCGATGAGCCCACCGGGGCCCTGGACAGCAAGGCCACGGACAGCCTCCTGGGCCTCTTTGACCAGGTGAACGCCGAGGGCCAGACCATCCTCATGGTCACCCACTCCACCAAGGCCGCCAGCCACGCCAAGCGGGTCCTGTTCATCCGGGACGGCGAGGTGTTCCACCAGATCTACAAGGGCGTCAGCTCCACGGAGGAGATGTATCAGAAGATCTCCGACACCCTGACGCTCCTGGCCGCGGGAGGGAACGACAATGGGTAATTCCTCTCTTTTCCCCAAGCTGGCCTTCCAGAGCATCCGCAACAACCGGAAGTTCTACCTCCCCTATATCCTGGCCCTCATCGGGAACGTGGCGGCGGTGTATATCATGACCGCCCTGGTGAGCGATCCGGGCGTGAAGGATATCGTCCCTGGCCGGCCCAACGCGTATATGTACGTGGAGGCCTTCATGTCCATCGGCATGGTCATCGCCTTCTTGTTCTCCTTCATCTTTGTGAACTACATCAACGGCTTTCTCATGAAGCAGCGGAAAAAGGAGCTGGGATTGTACAACATCCTGGGCATGGGCAAGCGCCATATCGCCCTGGTGCTGGTGTACGAGACCCTGTACGTGGGCGCGGCGGGCATCCTGGGCGGACTGGCCGCGGGGCTGGTCCTTCACAAGCTGGTGAACCTGTGCCTGCACAAGATGCTTTTCATGCCCGCGCCCTTTGGGTTCTATATCTCCTGGTCCGGCATGGCCCTCACAGCGGGCATGTTCTCCGGGATGCTGCTGCTGGTGCTGCTGGGCAACCTGAACAAGGTCCGCCTGTCCAAGCCCATCGAGCTGCTCCACAGCGCCAGCGCCGGGGAGCGGGAGCCCAAGACCCGGTGGCTCATGACCCTTCTGGGCGTCCTCGCCCTGGGGACCGGCTACTATATCGCCATCTCCACCCGCACCGGCGTGGACGCGCTCATGCTCTACTTTGTGGCGGTGTTTCTGGTGATCGTGGGCACCTACTGCCTGTTCACGGCGGTGAGCATCTTTGTGCTCAAGGCCCTGCGGCGCAGCAAGCGGTTTTACTATCAGACCAGCCACTTCATCGGCGTGTCCGGTATGCTCCACCGCATGAAGCAGAACGCCATGGGCCTGGCCAACATCTGCATCCTGTGCACCATGGTGATGGTCATGCTCTCCGGCACCCTGTCCCTGTACCTGGGCACGGAGGATATTGTCCGTGCCCAGTATCCCGGGGACGTCAATGTGGCCGTGCGCTACTTCCCCCGGCCCACGGCGGACAGCGGGGAGGACTGGACCCTCTTTGACCCGGAGGCCATGCTGTCCCTCCAGACGGGCTTTATTGAGAGCCAGGGCCTGGCCGTCACTAATGTGGACACGTACACCCGGTTCACCTTTGGCGCAGGGCTGCTGAAGGACGGAACCTACTCCACGGACAGATTCGCCCAGGACGCCGCGGGGGCCGTCGTCTCCATCACCTGCATCACCCAGGAGCAGTACAACAAAACCGCCGGGGATTCGCTCTCCCTTGAGGAGGGGGAGATTGCCGCCTACGGCGTGGAGGGCGACGAGATAACCATCCGCTGGGTCATCCCCGGGGAGGGACGGGAGGTGGACCGCTCCACCCTGCCCATTGTCCGGAAGCTCCGGCGCAACCCCACCCAGGACCCGCAGATCGCCCAGATGGTGACCATCGTGGTGCGGGACGAGGCGGCGGTGGCCGCGCTGTGGGAGAAGCAGGCGGCGGCCTATGTGGACGACTGGTCCACCCTGCACTGGTGCGCCGCGATTGACGTGGACGGCAGCGAGGAGGCGCTCTACCAGATGCAGAGCCGGTACATGGAGGCCATCGAGGACAGCAGCTTCTACAACGGCACGGGCAGCTGGCACGCCTGCGCCTGGAACCTGCGCTCCGACGGCGCGGCGGAGAGCCGCGCCATGGCGGGCGGATTCCTGTTCCTGGGCGTCTTCCTCTACTCCATCAA
>OFGR01002590.1_pt1 | contig 11811 bp, 6 predicted proteins | sample 1521811 | NCBI WGS metagenome assembly OFGR01 (sample SAMEA3504098, study PRJEB24116) | mouse gut metagenome | biome: mouse gut; feature: mouse-associated habitat; material: faeces | place: Denmark | collected 2011
GGCGGCAGTCTCCGGGACCTCCTGTTCGGGGGCCTCCGGGGAGAACAGACCGGCGTTGCGCTCATCATGGCGCACAGCGTCCTCAAAGAAATCGCGGGTAACAGTCTGGTGGCTCCAGGCATAGGGGCCGGTGTCAATGCGGACATCTATCTCTCCAATGTAGCCGATTGTGCCGTTGACCTCGTGATCGCCAAAGGGAAAGGCCACTTTGTCGCCCACCTGATAGGACAGCTTCCCCTCCAGGGTCACAGGCTCCCGCTGGGGCGGCTCATGGGTGAAGCCGTCCAGCTCCTGTTGATACATCGCTCGGAGGATGGGCGCGACAGCCTCCCAGGACAGGGCCAGCTTTGTGCCGAATTTGTCCTGAATTTCCACCGCCATGCTGGTGGTGGAGGTAAAGTAGTCCGCGATGTCTCCGGTCTCCAGCGTCACCGTCTCGGCGCGGCTGGCAAAGGCCAGGGACAGCCGCTGGGCGATCCCCCGGTTATTCTCGCCGGAGCGCAGCCAGCCGGAGATGTAGCCCTTGTCCCGGTCCGTCAGCAGATGAGAGGCCAGCACTTCCCGGAAATCATCGTTGACGCGGTTCATGTCGGCGGGGAGATATTGGACAATGCGGTCATTCCGGGGGTCCATGTGCAGCAGCCGCTCAAAGTTTTCCTTGCTCTCGGTACGGAATAGGGGGATGGGCAGCGCAGGGTCCCGCAGTTCCACATCCAGCAGGCCGATTCCGGTGATCTCAAAAGCGGTATCATTGAGATATACCGTATCGCCGGGGGCGTAGGCCGGGGCCAGCGGGTCATGGGGCGGCTGGTCTGCCGCGCCGGGGATAACATCCTGGATGGCCTGCCAGTCCCCGTCAGAAACGGTGATGTCAACCTCATGGACGGCGGGGCCGTCTCCGATGGTGATGGTGTCCCCATCACGGGTGACGGGCTGGCCGGAGAGGTCGGGGACCGCCGCCTGCTCCTGCTGGGGCTGGGAGAGGACCGGATAGGTCTCGTCTATGATCTCCCGGTGGAGGCGGTTGCGGAAACCGGCCATGCCAAAGTACAGCCGCATAAAGTCCGGCTCCTGATAGACCATCGCCGCCCGTGTGACCGCTTCATGCCCTTCCAGCACAGCGGTGTCCCGGTCAGAATTTAGGCAGGCATTTTGATATGGCCCGTCCGTCAGCACGAAACCTTTGATTTTGGGCTTGTAGGTCTCATAAATCTGCCGGACGGTAGGCGCGGGTTCCGGGACGGGGGCCTGCTCCGTGGTGGGGAGCTGTTCCGGCGCGGGGGACTGTTCCTCATGGGAAAGGAACAGGTCTTTCTGTACCAGCTGTGCGATCCTGCGCTGCACCTTGGCCCAGGGAAGGTGCTGGTACTGTCCAGCGCCGGGGAGCTGGACGGGGAACATGGGCAAGTCCCCGCCGTACTCCGTGCGGAGCCATGCGGCGGTGTCTTTCTCACGGGCATGGTCCGTCATGTACTGCTGCACCCGGCGCTTGCTGTCCATATTGCCGTTCCACTTCTGGAGGGCGGCGTCAATATCTGCCGGGGTGATCTCCCTGGGCGGCATCGTGGCCGGAATGGGAGGTGCGCCGCCCGGTACATGAACAGGGGTGTCAGCTTCCTGTCCCAATGCTTCCGCCTGGGGAACGGAAAAAGGACCGGGCGCTTCCGCGCTCGGCCCCTCTTGGGCAGGTCTATTCGGTTCGTTTAGCTGTAGATCAGCTCCGTCAGGATAATTTCCTCCGCCTGGGCCTTGCAGTTGTTCATCAGGCCCACCCATTTCATCTGGTCGGTGGCTTTCATCTCCTCCGTTACGCCCTGCTTCTCCGCTAACTGCTCCGTCAGCCGGTCTGCCATCTCCGTGGCCTGCTGGTCGATTTCTTCCAGGTGCCGGTTCAGCTTCCCGCTGAGCTGCATCCCGGTGTAAATCCCGTTGTGGTGTTCCCGTAGGAAAGTCCTGCGCAGCATCCCATATTTCCCGATCTTCGGGGCCTCCGGCGGGATTAGGTCGGGGAGCAGATAATTCCCCTCGTTGTGATAGGTCAGATTCATGGTCTCGGCTCCTTTCTTCCTCTGTTTTTGTAGGGCTATCATATCCTGCCATTTGCCGTTTTGCAACGGTACGAACGGTCACAGCGATTTCCCGCAGTGCAACTTCTGCAATATCACTGGCGGCGGCACCCAAGACAGAGATCGTCTCCTGGCTGTTAAACTCGTAGACATGGGCAAAATCCTCAGCGGTGAAATATTCTCCGGCATCGATCCCGCAGCGGCTGAGCAGCATGAAAGCCACGCTGTTCTGCACCAAGTCCCGAAACCAGACCTGGGCACTGGTTTCGTCCAGCTCTTCCAGCAAACTGCCCGCTTTGGCCTCATGCAGGTCGGCATAGTAGTCGCTGATGTTGTCCTCTGTCAACAGCTTTGCCGTTTCCATCAACGCTGAAGGGAAATCCGATCTGTCCAAGGTCAGCCCAAAGGCGTTTTCTAACTCTTCCATGACGGACGATTCATACTGTGATTCCATCCTCCAAACCGGTATTTCCGGCCCTCTCTCCGTGTCGGACTGGTCAAATACATAGCGCAGTTTGTAGGATGCGGCGGCATCCACCAGCAGCGCAATCCCTTTCGTCCCCCGCTTGACCCAGCGGCCCCGACGGTTCCAGAAGCTGATTTCCGCACAGGCGGCGGCATCCGGTTTCTGAGCATGGATAAGAAGCTGGTCCCGGAAGCTATACTTGAAATTGTTGGCAGCAGTTTTGAGAAAGGCCATATACGGCGACCCGCGGGCAATCTCCCGCGCGGTATCCGCCGCCAGCTCGGTGATGATTTGCAGTTTGCTCATCGTGCTTCCCCACGCTCCCTGTGTCTGGGTTTGATGGCTTGCCCTTGCTCATCATAATTCTTCGGGTCGGCGGCGGGGGTGTCCCAGCCGAAGAGGAAACCGGCCTTCATGGCTGCTGCCTGGGCTTTGGTGACGCCACTCGATTCGTTGAGGCGGTCCGCGCCTTCCTGCGGGGATACCCTCTGCAGCCACTGTCCGCTGGGCTGATATCCCGTCTCACCACGGGTGATAATGATGATCTCCCCGGTGGAATCCAGGGCAGAAAAGCACTTCTTCGGCAGAGATGAGCGAAGGGGGATGATGGTGCTGCCTTGGCGCGCCATCATCTCAGCCAGCTGGCAAATGTGGTAAAGACTATTGCCTACCTCAAGATGGGTCTCGTCGATATAACGGCAGACAAAGTCCCGGTGAGTCCCGTCCCTGCGTTGGACACGGACCGTGTCTCCGTCTGGGATACGGAATCTTTCTCTGTAATTGGGGGTGATGAAGCGAATGCCCTGCTCTGCATTTCTCATGTGGCGGTCCAACCATCCACGCAGGTAACAGTGGAGGACCGCGCCGTCTTTCTCAGGGTCCAGGCGAAACAGAAAAGAATATTGCGCTGTGTCTGCCCGGAAAGAAAGTGTCTTATTTGCTTCAAGTTTGTGGTCCTTGATGGCTTGGAGGATGGCTTCCAAGTCCTGCCGGAAGTTGTCTGTGTACAAGGCGTGATTGTGTTCCGTCCATGTCTTGGAATCCCCCTGCCTATCGGTCTGTAAATGGCCGATAAAGCCGGTCTGGCCTGCGATCTGTGTACTCTGCTTTACAAGATAAAGCTGCTCTGTGGGGGTTGCTTTTTTGATTTTCAGGTCTATCATCTGCTGTCACGCTCCTTATCCAGTTTTTTCGGTGGGTTTTCGCTTGCTCTCATTTTTCGGCTCATCTGGTATTCCAGCTCCTGCCCAGCGCGGTCAAGCAAGTCCTTCACGGCATCCAGCCGGTCACTCATATAGTGGCCCCAATAATAATTACTGCCGTTCCTGCACTCCCAAGTGACATAGCGGGAGGGGGCTATGGTATGTTCCCCCAAGACAAACTCTGTCGCGCCGATGTGAATCGTATCTGTGATGGTGTATCCGGCATTCACTCGCTGACCATCTGTCGTACTCATAATTCAATCCCCTCCTCCCAAAGCATATCCTTCAAGGTCTCCCGCAGCTGTCCCTCGATCCGGGACTGCTTCTGAATCTCTAAAACGGCCCGGATATTGGGGACGGTTACGCCGGGGATTCCCACCATTTCCTCCGGAGAGATGTTCAATAAGCGGCTGGGCGGATACCCTGCTTCCGCGAAAATGCGCAGTAAGCGTTTCTCAAAAGGCTCTCGTTTCATGGTGTTATACTCCTTTTCTCAGTCGGTACAGCTGGTAACACAGGGGGAGAGTGTGAGAGGGGGATGGGCATGAAAAAAGCCCATCCCCATAAAAGGACGGACTGCTCCCCAGGTGTCGGTTATCGTTCTTGTGCTCTCTGCCGCTCCCTGTACCGATGATAATGTTCTAGCGCCTTCAAAACATAATCCTCGGTTTTTTCGGGGGGGATGCTGGCAGGGATAAATTTACGTAGGCGTTCTGCGCGGAAGGTGAATTTCTCCTTCTGGTTGGGTTTCTCTTCGCTTAGGATGGAGAGGATAACATCTCCGTTCAACCGTCCCTCTTTGGAAAATGCTTTCATCTTGATTGCCTGGGCCAGGGACGGGGTGGCATCCTCGTAGGTGATGCTTTCCAGCAAAGATTCTTGTTCGGCCTTTTGCAAATATGACAGCTCTACGGCAGGACGGAAGGCAATGCGACCTTCATCTACTAGGTCGAGCAGGGGTGAGATTAGCTCGGTGAGGCGGATATAGCGTTGAATTTGCCTCCCACTTTCTCCCATAGATTGTCCCATGATATCTGAACTTTCCAACTTCCCGACCAGTGGTCGGGAAGTTAAATCAGTTCGCGCTCCCTGCCTCTTCATCGCCTCTAACCGCATTTTATAGCTGAATGCCTTCTCGCTGGGGAGGATGACAGTACGCTGCAAGTTGCTCTCCACCATTAAAATAATAGCCTCATCCCGGCTCAGTTCCTTGACTTCGGCCTTCACGGCATCCAGTCCCGCCAACTCGCAAGCTTTCCGGCGGCGGTGGCCGGACACGATCTCATACCGCCCGTCCTCCTTCTGACGCAATGTGATTGGTGTGATAATACCACGCTCCTTTACGCTCTGGACCAGCTCGTCCATATCTTCATCCAGCTTCACTTTGAATGGATGGTCCGGGAAATCATCAATCTCGGAGAGGGGTATCTCCCGGATTCTCGGAAGCTGGTTTTCCTCCCGCTCTCCGTCCGTCATGAACAGCTCATCGACTGAGGTCAGCAGACCGGCTACGCTGTTTTTCTCCAAACGCCAGCACCTCCTTCGTCAGATTCCGATAGGCTTCCGCCGCTTTCCCCTTTGGCTCGTGGGCAAAGATGCTCTTGTCTGCCGTGCTGACCTCTGCCAGACGTACCGTGGCGGGGATGACCGCTTGCAAAACGGGCAGGTGAGGGCCAAAGCTCTCCCGCACAGAGTTGATGACATCCCGCCGAAACTTCGTCTCGTTGGCCATGGTCAGAAATACACCGCCGATTTGCAGCTTAGGGTTGAGCTGGCGTTTCACGCTCTGGACGGTGCCGATCAGCTCCGTCATGTCCTCTGCGGCCAGATAGTCGGCCTGGACAGGGACCAGGGCGTAGTCCGCCGCCGTGAGGGCGTTGATAACCAGCATCCCCAGGGACGGGCGGCAGTCCAAGAGCACATAGTCATAGCCGCGTTTTACGCTGTCCACATACTGACGCAGGACTGTTTCCCGGCTCATGACGTTGACCAGTCCCACTTCTACGGCGGACAGGGCGCGATTCCCTGGCACGAAGTCAAAGCCTTCATGGTGGTGCATGATCTCTGGGTGGCCTTGGGGCAGTTTCCCGGCTACCACATCGTTCATAACGTTTGCCAGAGATACCGACAGGTCATGAGGTTTGCGCTGGCCCAGCATCTTGGTCAGGTCTCCCTGGGGGTCTACATCCACCAGCAGAACCTTCTTGCCCTCCAAAGCAAGGCCAGCACCTACGTTATACACGGTGGTGCTCTTACCTACGCCGCCCTTCTGATTCACGACGGCAATTACGTTCGGGCTTGTCATGTTTGCGCCTCCTTTTCTTCTAAAATAAAATGAGGCTTCCTGAAACAGAAAGCCTCGTCGTGGTATGTACCACGATATGTAGAATTGCATCCTTGATAGCGGCAGAGAATTGTGGTATATAATATGATATACATGAAACGGAGGGAGAACTATACTATGAAACTAAAACCTAAAATCATATCCATTGCCCTCACTGGAACTTTGGCCTTGGGCACTGCAACGACTGCGGGAGCTGTCAGTTCAGATAGATTCAACGACGTTAAGGCTACTGACTGGTACTACAGCGCCGTGAACCATGTGGTAGACCACAATTACTTTAACGGTGTTGGAGCCAACACCTTCGCCCCCAATCAAAGCCTGAACCGCGCCATGGCCGTGACCGTCCTGGCTCGGATGTTCGGGGGCGATTTGAGCGGCTACAACGGTAAGACCGCCTTCACCGATGTCCCCTCCGATGCCTACTATGCCAAGGCCGTCCAGTGGGCGGTGGATAAGGGCATTGCCAGCGGCACCAGCCCCACCACCTTCTCCCCCAACTCCTACGCCACCCGTGAGCAGATCAGCGTGTTCCTGTACAATGCGGTTCGGGCCTTTGGAGACCTGGGGAGCTTCAACGGAACCGTCCTCAACACATTCAGCGACAAAGACCAGGTATCATCCTGGGCCAAGATTGCCCTTCAGTGGGCAACCAGCAATAAGGTCATCAATGGTGACGGCGGACAGGTGAAGCCTCAGAACTCCACTACCCGTGCTGCCTTTGCTACCATCGCTATGAACTACGACAACAAGTATCAGGGTGGCACGACGACACCGGACCCGACGCCTACCCCTAATCCTGATCCTACTCCCGATCCCACTCCCGGGGATGATGAGTCCGTGACCAGCAAGGAGGATGAGATCAACAGCCTGCTGGTTGCTTCCTGGGGCTCCTCTAACTCTCCCACACGAGATACCAATAAACTCGTCCAGGCCGCACGTAAGATTGCCTCTGGGGAGACTACAGACGTGGAGCAGGCCCTCAAGAGTGTTGGCTTCGATAAACCGGTGGGCACCATCTACCGCGACAAGTACGTCTACGACCGTTACGAAGCAAAGAGCTTCCTTGTGACCGCCAGCAGCGTAACTCAGGCTGTGAACAGCCTAAAGAAAAACGACTCCCTCGCAGACCCCAGCTCCTACACTGACTATGGCATCGGTGTCTACCAGATGAACGCCATCCAGTTCCGGGTTTCCGTTGTAACTTACGACGGTGACTGCTACACCAATGCAGACACCACTCAAATGATGAAGGACTGGCTGGCAGAGCAGGCGAATCTTCCCGTAGCCCTCTCTGACATGGAGCAGCAGGTTCTCGATCTGACAAACCAAGAACGGGCCCAAAATGGGTTGGCTCCGCTCAAGGTAACGGCTGAAACACAAGAAGCTGCTCGTATCCGGGCCAGTGAGTTACCGATTAAGCTCACCTCGAACCATACAAGACCAGATGGGCGTATGTACCATACGGTTCTCTACGACATTGGTTCTGCCATCGCCTACAAGATCAACGGGGATGAACAGCACGCCGGATGCACAGGGGAAAATATTGGCTGGGGCTGTACGACTCCATCTGAAATTTTGGCCGGGTGGATGAGTTCAACAGGACATCGCAGAAACATACTCGATCCTAGATTTACCCATATTGGCATCAGTGTCATTCCTCGCTATGAAAATGGCAAGCAGGCAGGCTACTATTGGGAGCAGTTCTTCCTTGGCATTGATCCCTGATTAAGTCAGCTAATATTCTAAATATCTGCCACTTGGCTTAAGCGAGTGATTGTTGCGCACCCCGTAGCAGCCAGTCGATTTTCTTTGGACCTAAACCATACGAAAGTCCCGCCCTTTCTCCCGAAGGAGAAGGGGCGGGGCTTTTCACGTCGGACAAGTCATGTCCGAGACTCAGTTGATCAGTCTTTAACCAATCAGTCTGTCGTTGTAAACCCATGTCTCGTTGCCATAACTATCAATCATATAATCATGACCGTTAGAAACCTCAATAACTGTTCCGTTATTCCGGGCATCGGTAAATGTCTGAATCTTCATACCAGCCGCAGCAGCAGTCTGATAGTCCGGGCTTGTATCGCGTCCTTGGACGGCGCAGTATACTGTAGCTAGTTCCAGTCGGGACATATAACCAGAACCCTGTACGCCGTAGTCACTACCAAAGAGGGCCTGCAACACACGTCCAACCTGATCCTTGGTTGCGTACACATTGTAAACGGGGTCTTCTGCTGGTCCGAACACGGTATAATCCTCACCCTCAACCATGCCGCTAGAGGGCAGGAACTCGTTGCCATACAGGATACCCGCGCCAACGATATAGCCAACATCTGCCGCATAATTTTTGGAAATATAGTCGGGAACATATCCAGTGCCGCTTTGGAGACGGTTCTGATAATCGTTGGTCATGATGCGATATGCTGTGGTTGCCAGCTCATACAGGTAAACGTTTCGGTTGGGGTCCCATTTACCAGATGGAGTGCCATCCCCATTAGCTGTGCCGTGGAAGATAGCGTAGTGTACCTCAGTCGGGCCACCATCGTCTACGATTTGCACGACGGGGGCCTCGTCTCGATCAAAAGCCTTTTCCCCATCCATCATACCAGTGCAAGTTGCCATGTTCATAAACGTCTTTCCACCAGCATCATTCTTAAACTGGACAGTGAACTTGACTTCCTTGCTCTTGCCCGCAGCGATATCACCCAGCTCAATGGTCAAGCAATCGTTACGGTAAGTGAACTGGTTTGCATTGAGTCGAACACCGTCCACATAGATAGTGTCACTGACCAGAGCCATGAGGCCGGCGTCAAGAACGTCCGTGAAAACAACATCTTCCCAAACACTCTTGTCCTTGGTCTCATTTTTGGCAACAATGGTATAAGTTACCCGTCTATCTGTCACAGTTGCGTCAGGACCTACTTTCGCGGTTACTTTATCGGCATCCTTTTCAACATACACAGCTCCAAACCATCCGACATCAGGATCATCCGGCTTATCCGGCACTTCCACCGGCGTCTCCACCTTACTGGTAGAGTCAGCGCCATCGGGACCACCAGAGAAAGTCACTGTGTTCTTCAGTGTCGTACCAGCGGCCTCTTCCAGAACCAGGACTTCGTACTTCACCTTCAGCGTTTCGCCAGGAGCGATATTCCCCAACTTGGCAGCCAAGACGCCGTTGTCAGCAGTAAACGCCACAGGTGCACCGTTAGCGGACACGCCGTTGAGCAGCCGGACGCCATCGGGCAGAGTGTCCGTCATGACAACGTTCTTCCAGGCGGCGGTCGCAGAGCTGCGGTTGCCCACCTCGACGGTGTACATGACGGTCTCGCCGACGTTGACCTTATCCTTGTTGGCGGTTTTGCTGGAGAAGGGTTCGATCTTGCCGTTGTCGATATGGGTTCCAGAGTCAGAAACCGGGATATCCGGCTGACCATTGGGACCCTTCACGATGGCGGTGTTGACCACATGTTTGCCCTGCATCCCCTCATCGACAGTCACGTCGAAGGAGAAGGTCACAGCCTTACCGGCCTCAATGCTGGGCGCGGTCATCACGATAGTACGGGAATCCTCGTCCCAGGAATAGTTGGTGGTGGAAGTACCGTTCATCTTGACATTAGCCTCGAAGGTCAGACCTTCAGGGATGGTGTCGGTGATGGTGGCATTCTCCCAAGCTGCGGTGGCGCCAGCAGTGTTACCCAGGCGGAAGCTGTAAGTCAGGGTATCGCCAACCTTGGCATTGTTCTTGCTCACAGTCTTCTGGGCGGCATAGCCGTCGGGAGAACCTTCGGGAACATTGATGCCAGCATCGGTAGCAGTCTTATCCTCGGCGTTGTCGGCGGAGGCTACCGCCACGTTTGTGATGGTCTTGCCATAGGCGGAGTCATTCACCACAAACACTGCGGTAACAGTGCGGGTGTGACCAGCGGCGATGTCGCCAACAGGAATCACCAGCTTGCCATCCTTGAAGCTGTAGGTTGCGGAGAAGCCGTCAATCTGGACGATACCGGCGAAGGTCAAGCCCTCAGGGATGGTATCGGAGATCTGGACGTTACGGGCCGGAACAGGAGCGCCAGCCACGTTGCCCACCTTCATGGTGTAGGTCACACGCTCGCCCACCTTGGGGGTCCGCTTGTCAGCCACCTTGGAGATGTCCAGCTGGGCGCGGCCATCGGGGATGATAACGCCATCGTCGGTGTCCTGTTTTCGCTCTCCGTTGTCACTGGTCAGGGTAGCCAGATTCTGAATGGTGGTCTTGAACGCGGTATCGTTGACCTTGGTGGAGAACTTCACCTCGACGGCAGAGTCGGGCTTGAGGTTTTTCAGGTTGATGGTCAGGATACGGTCGGTGTCGCTGTAGTTGTAGTCCTTAGAAGCCTTGCCGTTCACATAAACGGAGCCATCCACGAAGTCCAGACCGCTGGGAATCACGTCAGTGATGACGGGGTTTTCCAGGTCCACAGTGGCGGTTGCTTCGTTGCCAACAGTCAGAGTGTATTCAATACGGTCGCCGACGGAGGCTTCCTTCTTGTTGGAGCTCTTTTCGATGGTGGGCTTGGCCTTACCATCGCCCACATTCACACCGATGTCCTCAGCAGGGGTGTCGGGGCCATTGTCGCTGCTCAGGACAGCTACGTTCTTGATTGTCTTGCCATAGGCGTCCTTGGTGATGGTCGCCATGAAGGTGACTTTCACAGAAGAATCAATGTCAATCTTCCCAACAGGAACGGTCAGTGTCCGGGTAGAATCATCATAGGAAGTCCCGCTGATACTCTTGCCGTTCACTTCCACGGAACCGGCTTTGAACTCTAGGCCCTGGGGCAGGGTATCGGTAATCACGCCATTCTCGATTGCCACAACTGCGGTTTCACTGTTGCCAGCGATCAGAGTATAGGTGATGTTGTCACCCACCTCGGCGGTCTTTTTGTCCGCCTGTTTGGTCAGGGTCGGACGGGTCTTTCCCTCGCCAACGGTCACACCGGATTCCTCAGCAGGGGTGTCGGGGCCATTGTCACTGCTCAGGACAGCTACGTTCTTGATGGTCTTGCCGTATGCGCCCCTGGTGATTTCAACCGCAAAGGAAACCTGTACGGAGGAACCGGCAGACAGCTCGCCGACAGCGACGGTCAGGGTACGGGTTTCCTCATCATAGGAATACTTGGCAGTGCTGCCGTTCACCTGGACGGAGCCGTGCTTGAACGCCATGCCCTGGGGGATCACGTCGGTGATGACGCCATTCTCAAGGGCAACGGAAGCTTCCTTGGCATTACCGGCAGTCAAGGTGTAGGTGACGGTTTCGCCAACCTTAGCCTCGGCCTTGTTGGCCTGCTTGGTCATGGTAGGCTGCACCTCGCCGGGGGCAACCACGATCCCGTCATCCTCACCACGTACCTCAATGATATTGCTGCCGCTGAGAACCGCAACATTTTTGATGGTGGAACCATAAGCGTCCCGTGTAATCTCAACGGCAAAGGTCACTTTGACGGCTTCGCCGGGTTCGATATCACCCACACGAACACGGAGCTGACGGTCATCCTCACCGTAGGCGTAGGCAGCACTGGTGCCGTTGACCTGGATGGAACCATCCCGGAGGGACAGGCCCTGGGGGAGGGTGTCTGTGATAACAGCATCCGTGATCTTGTAGGTTGCGTCTTTGGCAATGCTGGCGGTGATGGTGTAGGTAAGGGTATCGCCGACTTTGGCCTTAGACTTGTCCACATTCTTTGTTGCAGACATTTT
>OFGR01002595.1_pt1 | contig 11798 bp, 10 predicted proteins | sample 1521811 | NCBI WGS metagenome assembly OFGR01 (sample SAMEA3504098, study PRJEB24116) | mouse gut metagenome | biome: mouse gut; feature: mouse-associated habitat; material: faeces | place: Denmark | collected 2011
CACAATTTGTGGAAGATTTGTGCCAAATGAGGGAGGCGTAGCGGGCTACGTTGACTGAATTTGACACAAATATGGCGCAAATTTGAGGCGTGCATATGGTGGGAATGAATTTTCAGACAAGCTCTAGGGCGGCAGGGGGGATTATAATGAAAAAAGTTTTTATTGATGGAAGCGAGGGAACAACGGGGCTGCGCATTTTTGAGCGTTTCGAGGGAAGAGATGATATCGAATTGTTAAAAATTTCATCGGAACTTCGAAAAGATCCAGAAGAAATCAAAAAATATATTAATGCATCAGACATTACTTTTTTGTGTCTGCCCGATGCGGCAGCAAGAGAAGCGGCTGCTATGGTTGAAAATGACAATACGATTTTGATAGATACTTCTACCGCACATCGCACAGAAGAAGGCTGGGCTTATGGATACCCAGAGCTTTCCAGTGAACACAGAAAGGCTATCCAAACAGGAAAGAAAATTGCGGTGCCTGGCTGCTATGCAACAGGATTTATCACAATAGCATATCCAATGATAAAAAAAGGGGTATTGCCAAAAGATTATCCAGTATCGGCGTTTGCGATGTCAGGGTACAGTGGAGCTGGCAAAAAAACGATAGCAGTATATGAGGCACAAAACAGGGATAAAGAACTTGATTCGCCAAGGGAATATGCGCTTACACAGAATCATAAACATCTAAAGGAAATGCAGAAAATAACGGGTCTTGACAAGATGCCGCTGTTTTCACCGATTATTTGTGATTATTACAGTGGAATGATTGTAACACTGCCATTTTATACGGAGTTGTTAAACAACAGCCCAACACCAGAAAAAGTACATGCGTTGTTTGCAGAATATTTTGAGAAGGAACCTTTTATAAAGGTGATGCCTTTTGGGAAAGAGGCGGATTATAATGGTTTTTTGGCTGGAAATACATGTTCTGGTTGGGATGGTATTGAACTGTATGTGACTGGGAATGAGGATAGGCTGTTAGTTAGTACGCGGTTTGATAACCTTGGAAAAGGGGCATCTGGCGCCGCAGTGCAGTGTCTCAATATTATTCTTGGATGTGATGAGGGCAAAGGGCTGGTATTATGATGCAATTACCAAGAGATTTTATGATTAGGATGCAGGATATGCTTCAGGAAGCATATCCTGCTTTCCTACGTAGTTATGAACAGAATAAATATCAGGCGCTTAGAGTAAATACACTCAAAGGTACAACAGATGAATTTTTGAACAAGGTGCCTTTTTGGGGGTTGACCCGTGTACCATGGGAGGCAAGAGGGTTTTACTATGTGCAGGAGGATGAAAAGAACTTGTCAGAAACAGAGCCCATTCAAAAATCAAAAGCAGTTGATTCAGAGCCTTTGCAGGACAAGCTTCAGCCTGGAAAACATCCGCTTCACGATGCAGGAGTATATTATATACAGGAGCCAAGCGCTATGGCGCCAGCAGTTTATCTGGAAGCAAAGCCTGGTGAGCGCATTCTTGATCTGTGTGCGGCGCCTGGTGGCAAAACAACACAGATTGCCGCTGATATGTGTCAGGAAGGGATTCTTGTATGCAATGAAATACACCCGACAAGAGCCAAAATCCTTTCTGAGAATGTAGAGCGTATGGGAATACGAAATGCGCTTGTCACCAATGAAACACCGCAGCGTTTATCGGAGGTATTTGGAGCGTATTTTGATCGTATTCTTGTAGATGCGCCCTGCTCTGGAGAGGGAATGTTTCGCAAAAACCAAGAGGCATGCAAAGAATGGAGCTTGGAAAATGTGCAGCTTTGTGCAGAGCGGCAGGATGAAATTCTTGACTGTGCAGACCATATGCTTCGTCCTGGCGGAAGGTTGGTCTATTCTACCTGTACGTTTGCTCCGGCAGAAAATGAGGGAAGCATTGCACGCTTTTTAGAGCGCCACCCACAATATCAGGTTGTGCAAGTTCCGCTTTCTGACAAAATGGCGCCAGGCAAGCCCCAATGGGCCTATTATGGGGATGTAAAACAGCAAAACCATGCATTGTACCAAGAGGATTTGATGCATACAATCAGACTTTTTCCGCATCAGATAAATGGAGAAGGGCATTTTATCGCGATATTGCAGAAACAGGGTGATGTCCCAGATGCATACCAAGGATTTTTGGCAAATGGAGTGCAGAAGGGTATCTGCGCCAAAGAAGCAAAAGAGTTTATCCAGTTTCAGCAGGAGATGCTTGCTATTGATTTTTTGGCGGGAAGAGAGAATAGCCTGCTGCGTCTTGGAGAGCAGCTTTATCTGATGCCAGAGAAGATGCCGTCTATTGACAGGCTTAAGGTACTGCGAACAGGACTGCATCTTGGAACGCTCAAGAAAAACAGGTTTGAACCCTCCCATGCATTGGCGCTGACATTAAAAAAAGACGAGGCAGGACAGTATATGGAGCTTGAAACCATTGAGTGTGCAAGAGTATATCTGCAAGGCTTGACATTAAACCATAGCGGGGAAAAAGGCTGGTATCTGATGACTTATCAGGGATATAGTATTGGATGGGGAAAGCTTGCAGGACAGATTATGAAGAATCATTATCCGAAAGGACTTCGAAAATAAATGAAAAATACAAAAACTGCATTAAACCTTACAGAGGGCAAACCAGTTAAACTGATATTGCTGTTTGCGATTCCGGTATTTTTGGGAAATATGTTTCAGTATTTATACAGCTTGGTGGATACAAAGATCGTAGGAAGCATACTTGGAGAGGAAGCGCTTGCGGCCGTGGGTTCTGTATCTATCCTGCATACACTTCTGACAGGGTTTTTTAATGGTCTAAGCCTTGGGTTTGGAGTTGTCACCGCGCGTTTTTTTGGAAGCGGCGATGAAAAAGGATTGAGGCAAAATGTGGCAGGGTCGATTGTGCTTGGCTATGCTACAGCTACAGTGATCATTATATCGGTGGCCGCTTTCATACGGCCAGTGCTTGCCCTTTTAAATGTTCCAGTGCAACAGCTTGATATGTCGCGGTCATACATTATTATATTGGTATGGGGAATGTTTGTCACGCTTGCATATAATTTGTGTGCGCATATGCTCCGTGCGATTGGGGATTCTATTACACCGCTTATTTTTCTGGTGATAGCAGTTGTTACCAATATCGCACTGGACTATTTTTTTGTCTTGACATTGCATATGGGAGTCAGGGGAGCAGCAGTCGCAACACTTGTCTCACAGCTTTTGTCAGTGATTCTTTGCCTGTTTCGGATTTACAAGGATTTTCCGCTTCTGCATTTATCCTCACAGGACTTTGATTTTTCAAGACAAAGAATGCTTTCTTTGTATGAGAGCGGACTTTCTATGGGGTTGATGTCAAGTCTTGTAAACTTTGGAACACTTGTGCTGCAAAGCGGTATTAATCAGCTTGGCACGAATATTATTGTAGCACATACCGCCGCCCGTAAGGTTTTTGAGATTTGGGGACTGCCTGTGAGTGTACTTGGTTCTTCTATGGCTACGTATTGCGGACAGAATTATGGTGCAGGTAAATATGATAGAATTCGTCAGGGGCTGAAGTCCGTGTTGTTGATAGGCGCTGTATGGGATGTGTTTATCTTTATTCTTGCCCATACCATTTCGCCCTATTTGATTGGATTTATCGCAAGTTCTAACAATGAAGAGATTATATATTGGGGAACGACATATCTTAGAGTAGACATGTCTTTTTTGCTGGTGTGTCTGTTTATTGTTATTCTTCGAAATGCGATGCAGGGGTTTGGTGACAGCAGAACGCCTATTTTGTCAAGCTTTATTGAACTTGTGGGGAAACTGGTGTTTACATTTGTGTTTGTGCGGCTGTTTGGCTATTGGGGAATTATCTGGACTGAGCCAGTCATATGGTTTGTGATGGTGATACCACTGATTGTAATGACTTTGAAAAATCCTGTGATGCATGGCGCTGTACGAAAACATGACGAAAAGGAAATGATTTCCAGAAAGGCAGGGAAATACAGCAATGAATAAAAAATATGAGATAGATATGTGCAGCGGTTCTGTATTCAAAAAAATGCTTCTTTTTGCGATACCGCTGATGTGTTCAAGTATCTTGCAGTTGCTGTTTAATGCAGCGGATATCGTCGTAGTTGGACGGTTTGCAGGAGACAATGCATTGGCAGCAGTAGGCTCGAATTCAGCGCTGATTAATCTGCTAACAAATCTCTTTGTAGGATTGTCGATAGGAAGCAATGTTTTGACAGCACAGTATTATGGAGCCAAGAAGGATACAGACCTTAAGGAAACAGTGCATACTTCGATGCTGATTAGTATTTATAGTGGTTTGATTCTTACAGTGATCGGCATTTTGGGAGCCAGAGTGCTTCTCGAAATGATGCAGGCACCGCCAGAGGTCTTGGATCTTGCCGTATTGTATCTAAGAATTTATTTTGTTGGTATGACATCAACGATGGTGTATAATTTCGGCAGTGCGATTCTTCGTGCAGTGGGAGACACCAAACGTCCTTTATACTATTTGCTTGGTGCAGGAATTATCAATGTGATTTTAAATCTGTTTTTTGTGATTGCCTGCAAAATGGGCGTTGCAGGAGTGGCGCTGGCAACGGCTGTCTCGCAGACAATTTCGGCCGTGTTAGTGGTGCGTTGTCTGATTCAGGAGCAAAGCGGTATTCATCTTGAGTTAAAAGAGCTTGCGATATCAAAAGAAAAATTTTTCAGAATTATGCGCATTGGGCTTCCGGCAGGATTCCAGGGAACAGTATTTTCTTTGTCCAATGTTGTGATTCAGTCAGCCGTCAACTCTTTTGGGAATATTGCGGTAGCAGGGAATTCGGCTGCTGCCAATATTGAGGGTTTTGTATATATGGCTATGAACGCCTTTTATCAGGCAACAATCTCTTTTACGAGTCAGAACTATGGTGCAAGTCAATACAAGCGTATTTACAAAATTTTGTTTACAGGAGAACTGTATGTCATTATTACAGGGATTGTACTAGGAAATCTGGCAGTATTTCTGGGAGATTCACTGCTTGGCATTTATTCACCCAGTACCGAAGTGATTGCGGCAGGCATGGCACGGTTAAAGATTATTTGTACTGTGTATGCGTTGTGCGGCGTGATGGATGTTTTGGTGGGGGCGCTTAGAGGAATTGGATATTCTGTAGTGCCAATGATTGTATCTTTGATAGGTGCTTGTGGATTGCGGCTTTTGTGGGTTGCAACCATATTCAAAATACCGCAGTATCATAATCTGACAACCGTTTATCTGTCCTATCCGATTACTTGGACAATCACACTCACTGTCCATGCTATTACGTTTGCAGTTGCTGCACATAAAGTATTACAAAGCAGAAATGTATCGGTTTAGGCGCCGCGTTTTTCCATAAGTTTTCCCTGTTTTCAAGGCTTTTCGCAATGTCAGTCTCAAAATATGTATCTTTTTCCCTTGTTTTTGTCCTTATAGGCAATTTACAAGGGAAAGTTTTTTTATTTTATAGGAAATTGCGAATACAGAATTCATTGAAACAAAAAGCGCAGCTATTTGCTGATTGAGCGCGCTGGCGCTCAATTTTTGTATTTAGTTTTTGTTCCAAATTTATTTCCACAAACTTGTCTAAGAAAGGTGTGTTAAAAGTTATTGACACAATGTTAATTTTCAGAAACCCATGAAATGTGCGTTAATATTGACAAATTGACAACCTAAATTACTTGAAGCCCAATAAATTATATCGTAGGATAAGGAAAAGGAGGAAATGTAAAATGAAATTTAACGAAAAATTATTAAAACTTAGGAAAGAAAAAGGACTTTCACAAGAAGAACTGGGAATGGAAATGCAGGTATCAAGGCAAACGATTTCAAAATGGGAAACGGGGCAATCATACCCGGATTTTACTAGATTGGTCATGTTAAGTGATTTCTTTGATATGACTTTAGATGAACTTGTGAAGGATATTGACGTGCAGGAAGTAAGGGAAAATTCTTTTACAAATGAGAAAATAGATTCTATTTATCGAGTTTCTCAAGACGTGAACGCTATTTTTCAGGATAGAACTCTTAAAGATATTATAAAAGGGATAAAGTGGTTTATAGTGGGCAGTTTTATAGTTCTATGCTTAGTGATAGTAGTTTCGCTTATATTGCATTTTATTTATCCAGAATCCAATACTTTTTGGCGTGCCTATTAATTGCAAACTATGCACCATCCCAGTTGTAGTTTTGGCAATGCTGAGCAAAAGGCAAGGGATTTATCTATGTTTCCCTTGCTTCTTTGTTTTTGTTGGTACACTGCTGAACCCAAGCAGCGGTTTTAGCCTTTTAAACACAAATTCCACTTGGCAGTGTAGACGGTAACAGGAAAGAATTTGATCCGCAGATATTTCAGATGGCAAGCAGCACTGTTTTTTTGGAAGCATGGAGTATAGCATTGGAATGAAGGTCTATAGGGGTGTTTTAGACAGACTGGGAATTAAAAAGGGTTTCGATGAATTGTATGGCGAATTTGGATAGCTGTATGAGGTGTGTGGATAAGAGAGGGCATGGCAATGCAAAATGAGAAAAACAAAGGTGAATTATAGTAAATAGCAGAAAATAATAAGTTCAAAAATTACATAACATAAAAATGACTGATTTGATAAAATGTTTTAAAATGATATTGTTCAATACACACATAACAAAAAAGACTGTAAGGCGGCAACCTTACAGTCTTCGGAAAATCGAAGCATAGTATAGAATGGCAACGACTTTATACAAAATTATTATAGCATATTATGTCAAGCGATTCAATTGTTATGAGAAAGGATGGAGTGGATGATAGGGCAATTGTACCATTAATCTACGAAGGCAGATTTGTAGAACAGACTGTCGATGAGGCAAACTTTGATTTGTGGTTTGAACAAACTACAAAGAGATTGACAGAAAGCCAAAGAAAGGATTTAAAAAGAAAGTGGAGCAGTATGAAGCGACTTGCTTCTATGGAGGCTCGTATAAAAAGGATTGCCTTAGATATCAATAATCACTTTGTTGAAGGGTATAAAGATACCGGATTTAAAGCCATGCTTGCGACAAACCGCAAGAGGGATGTGGTATCCTATTTGGCATGTTTTGAACAGTTTGGGGACCTGAAATGCGAGGTTTGTATTTCGGCACCGGATATGCGGGAGGACGTCGATAACATTGACGATGGGGCAGATAGCAGAGTCATAGATTATTGGAGTAAAGTGATGAAAAAATACGACGATGCTGATGCTTATGAGGATTCAGTCAAAAATAGATGAATGGGAACAGACGTCTGTTTTAATGGTGGCAGAGGATGCGGTAGAATATGGAGGGAAAGCAGTATCATCAGGAAAACCTTCATTAGTAATGGAGGATAGTATATACATAGTATCTAATGCGCAGTTAAGACAGGATATGTTTGCTGATATCGCGCTTGAAATTACAAACATTGTGGAAAAACATAGTCAGGTGGATTGGACAGACAATAAAAGTATACATGATAAAATTGCTCAGGATATAGACGATATGTTTTACGAATACGAATGTGAGGGAAAATGCAAGTTTTCGTTTGATGTAATTGATAAAGTTATTGAAAATGTGAAAACGACAGCACTAAGGAGATTCAAAGGTTAATGGAAGAACAACGGTGGGTTTATTGTGAAAATGGAAAGATATCCTATTCTCTTTCAAGGAAACGGGAGTTTCCCATAGTTAAAGATACCACACCAAATATGATGAACCCACGCTTAAACATAAGTTCAAAACAAAACACCGGATGTAGCAATCAAATAATAGCTTGCATCCGGTGTTTTGTTGCATAAGAATTTAATTCTGACGCAATCTTTCAACAGTTGATTTCTTCATCATACGATTTACAAATAGTGAGGGAACCAACCAACAAAAAGCAGTCAGAACAACTATAATGATAAACAACATCCAAACTGGGTAACTAAAAACTGCATATTTGACCATTCCAACAAAGGCTTGATACACAAGAAATAGTACTACATTTCCAAATGTCAAGCATAAGGCAAGTGAAATAAGGGCATACCAAAGTCCTTCCATTTGAAGCATCCGACGACATTGTTTTTTTGTCATACCGATACGCTCCATAACATACAACTCATGTTTTCGTGCTTCGATGTTTGTGAACATAATAATTGCAAAATTAAGAACGCCAATAAAAGCCAGAACGAAAGCAATTCCACCCCCTAATGTGTAGAGTGTGATTTTGGCGGAATGTAACCCCTCTATCAATTCAGTTTTTGAAATGATAGAGATTTTGCCCGACTGATTGCAGAGTTCATGTATATCAGAAAGCACCATTTTTTCGTTTGAGGAAGTGACATCAATTCCAAGTGACGAAATATATGCTTCGGGAGCAAGTTTCTCCATACCGGCATCACTAACAAAGACATAAGGCGCATCAGAGCTTAATCCGCCGTAATAACTGCTGGGAAGAAAACCGCCAATAGGAATTTCCATTGATTTATCATTTGGAATAACCTTATATTGATTTAACTGACCAGTTTGAAAATGAAGTGTCATATTATCTGGAGTATCACCGGCTATCAGGCCATATTCACCTTGATAAAAGCCCTCATAGTCCATTCCCTTTTCTGTTATATAGTCTTTTATCTTGTCAGCTTCAATGCTAACCAGTTGGGTGTAGAAACGGGTTGGGTATTGTTCGTAATAATCTGTGTCTGGAGCTTCCGTTCCTTGTGACTGATATTTGTCTTGAATATATGGATAGAACACATCTTTGGAGTATTTTGGCATTATTGTCTGTTCTTTTTGTAAACTTATTTTACTGACACCATCAATAGAAGTAAGTTCATTTATAAATTTTTCGTCAAAAAGCTGACTTTGCTTACCATTATATCCGAGCGCTAATGTTTGATTTGTAAGTTCAATATCATATTCCATCTCATAATCTACAAAGTTATCGGCACTCATACTTTGGATTAAAAGTGTCACTATCAAACAAGAGGTAATTCCTAAAAAGATAGATAAAACAGCGAGAATGCTTTTCTTCTTTGTTCTTAGTATGTTTCGCAGAGCCATTCGCCACGCAGAAAAATGTCTACTTTTTAACTGTGACTTGCTTTTTCCTATCTCACTCTGATAATGTAAGGCAGTTACCGGAGAAACCTTTTTGGCAATTTGAATAGGTTTCCGAACAGAGAGAAAAACCATTATCAGTGAAAAAATTGCTGCTCCGAGATAAATAATAGGCTGTTGGACTACTGTAATACCACTGTTTGTCTCCGTTAAGGTACGGAGTGCCGCCGGGATGATGAAATGGGACAAAACAAAGCTTGTTAGTAATCCGGCTGCAATTCCTAGGCAAGCAAGTTTTATAGCTTGTTTTGAGATGATTTTACTGATCTGAATAGAAGTTGTTCCAATAGTACGCAACTGTCCGTAAAACTGAATATCATTTGATATTGAAATATAAAAAATGTTATAAATCAAAAGATACCCACACAGAGCAATGCAAAAGCCAAGAACAATGCAAAGAACGATTGCTTGCAGATGAGAGTTGCTATCCAACAAATTCTTTAGGTTAGAATCGATGATGGTGTAAACGAAAAAGCAGTTTTGGCATTCCAGTGAACTGCCCCTTCGTTTACACCATTTTCGATTTGACCTAATTGAACAAAGTAAGCGTCCGGGTAGCCACTACCTATGGACTTTCAATCTTTTGTTCTTACCCATGATTATACAGGATTTCCTGTGCTGAAGCTACAGAAATCAAGTGTTTTCAGATAAATAGGTACAACAACAAAACCTCAAGTTTTGAGGCTTCAGAAAAAGTATGAGAGAATAACCTTTTAACATCTTTGTGGTATTCGAAGCTGTGGTTTTCCAAGATGACCGCCACAGGATTTGCATACACAGACATTTATCCCATAAAGCTGGTTTATTATTTCAGGAATCTCCTTATTCCGGAGTTTTGAGAGATACTTTTGGCATCCAAGAAGATTCCTGCATAAAATAAGCTTCTTTCGTTTGCAACGGGAACAAAGAAGTCCGTAATGCCGAATCCTGACAAAACGTTTTGGTGGCACATGCATCAAAAAACGTCGTATGAATTCAACACCGGAAAGAGTCAGTTCTTTCCATTGTCCTTTGTTCCGGTAATCTTTTACAGAAAAAGTTACGGTTTCATCATTCATGCAGATGATGCGGTGACTGCTGATAGCAATCCTATGGGTATACTTTCCAAGGTAATCAATCACAGACTGTGCGCCGTGAAAAGTTTTCTTACAATAAGGAATCCATTCCGCATCATAACAGGAATCAAGCAGTTCTTTGAACGCATAATGGTTACGGTATTTTTCAGCAGTTCCATGAAACTCAAGCTGATTCGTATTCCAAAGATTTTTCAACTCCTCCATATATTTTCCACGGAAGACTTTGGAGATAGCCCATATGGGAAGAAAAAACTCCGTACCGTTGTCTTTCCATTCGTTTTTGGATGTCAGGCCACCGCCGAGCAGTATTGTATGGATATGAGGATGAAAGTTCATTTCAGACCCCCATGTATGCAGGATACAGATATATCCAACATCTGCACCAAGATGCTTTGGGTCAGCAGTCAATTCACTGATTGTAGCAGAAGCAGCATGATACAGGGTATCATATAACAGTTTCTGATTACTGTAAATGATTGGATTTAGAATGTCCGGCACTGTAAATACCAAGTGAAAGTAAGGGGCATCAAGCACATCTTCTCTGCGTGCATCCATCCACATTTCCTTTGGAATAGCCTGACACATGGGACAACAGCGGTTGCGACAGGAATTATAGTGAATCTGAATGGCACCACAGTCCTCACATACGCTGACATTCGCACCGTAAGCGCCTGTTTTACAGTTCATGATGTTCCGGGAAACTTTTGCCTGTTCAGGAGAAGGGGAATACTTTTCAAGGTATGCCGAATAAAAACGTAGAAAGATATCCTGCACAGTTGGTTTATTCATGAACAGCACCTTCTTTCCTGTCAAACGGACTTTGGATTCCCATCAGGGATTTGTTGCTGACATGAAGATAAACTTCCGTAGATTTTGGGTCACGGTGTCCCAGCAGTGCCTGAATATTCTGCCGTTCTACTCCCTGCTCCATCAGGTGAGTTGCAAAGCTATGACGCAGGCAGTGTGGAGTTGCTTCCTTCGGAAGTTCAGCAACGGATACGGCACGGCGCATCACCTGTTCCAGTGTACTGACTGTCAGATAATTGCCAGTGAACTTATTAGGAAACAGGATTCCACGGGGACGTCCTTTTTCAAACCAGTATTGTGTAAGGAGATTCAGACACCTCTTGGAAAGGATTGTATAACGATCCATCCGGTTCTTTGTATCCCGGACATGAATCTGCATATTTGAACGTGAAATATCATCATAATGCAGATGAATGACTTCAGAAACACGCATCCCGGAAGAATACATCGTTGCAAACATAGCTTTATATTTGATGTCATCAACAACTTCTAACAAACGGTCGATTTCAGGGGCGGTCAGTACTGTTGGAAGCTTATGCTCCAGAATCATACGTGGAACCGTGATATCATCCCAAAGTATGTGCAGGACATTCCGGTAGAAAAAACGGATGGCAGAATTATAAAGGTTCAGAGTTGTGGCTTTCAGTCCTTCATCTTTTTTTGCAAGTAAAAAAGTTCTGACATCCTGACAGGTAAGTTCTTCCGGACTCTTACCCTGATATTTCAGAAAGTAGGAGACATAGTTTTTATAGCAGTTAATGGAACGTTCTTTGAGGTTACGGATTTTTCCGGCTTCCTCAAGCTGTTCTAAATATTTTTC
>OFGR01002596.1_pt1 | contig 11798 bp, 7 predicted proteins | sample 1521811 | NCBI WGS metagenome assembly OFGR01 (sample SAMEA3504098, study PRJEB24116) | mouse gut metagenome | biome: mouse gut; feature: mouse-associated habitat; material: faeces | place: Denmark | collected 2011
TGTCCGACGCTCCCGAGATCCCCCGTAAAGATCGCATCGTAATCCTGCGGCTTTCTGCCAAAGTCTTTCAGGTTTCCCGCGATCGTCCACGCCGCTGCCGGAGCCATCGCACAGCCCATGTTAAAGGAATCCTTGATGCCAAAATCCTCTATCCGCCCTGCCGTTACACCTGTTATCCCAACTTTATTCCTGTATTTGCCCTCGTACTCGTTCTTGATGGTCCTGCCGCTCACCGACTTTCCCGATGCCGCCACATTCTGCAGCAAAAAGGCGGCGCTCCCGGTCACTGTCCAGGAGGCGTACAGCGGGCGCTGCCCGTCACGGTCCAAGATGCATAGAGCGGGCGCTGTCCGCCGTACTCGAGCGGATAGCGGAACTCCTTCTGCGCACTCGCAAAGTGGCTCGACGTCAGGCTGATCACGCGGTCCGCATAGCCCGCCGCCACGCTCATGCTGCCAAGGCTCAGGGATTCCCCGCAGGTAGAACACGCACCGTAAAGCCCGAACAGCGGTATATTGTAATCCACCAGCCCGAACGAGCTCGCTATGTTCTGCCCCAGCAGATCGCCGGCATACAAAAAGCGGATATCCCCTGTCTCCGCGCACGTCTTTGACAGGGTGAGCGCCACCGCCTCCTTCTGGAGCGCGCTCTCCGCCTTCTCCCACGTATCCGCGCCAAATATATCATTCCTGTCGTCCCCGACCTTGTCAAAGCTTCCCGCGAGCGGACCCTCGTTCTCCATCTGTCCCACGATCGATCCGCTTCCCATGATCAATACCGGACTGCCGTACGCTATGCTCGATGTGCCGAGCGCCCTGTTTTTCGATGTGTTATTTTCCACCTGATCGCCTCCTGTTTATCCCCGTCAACAGCCTTTACGCATTCTGTGACAGTTGTTATTTTATTTTTGTGATGATATAATACCACTTATTCCTTTATTTTTTCATGATCTGTCCCAAAATATGTATAGCGATCACAGACAAAAGTGCGCATAAAAAAGGACACCTCCAGTGAGATGTCCCTCCGCACGCTGTCCAACGCCCTCAGCGGTTCTCTTTGTACTTTTCACTCTGTGCCCTGATCAGCTCCGCGTCCTCGAAATAGTCGATCTTCATGGCACGTTTCACCTCCCGGAGTGTCTGTGCTGCCACCTCCCGCGCTGCGTCCGAGCCTTTCTTGAGGATATTGTAGATCTCCGGTATGTCCTTCTCATACGCTGCACGCCGCTTCCGGATCGGTTCCAGCTCCTCCTGCACGATATTGTTCAGCAGCTTCTTGACCTTCACGTCGCCAAGGCCGCCTCTTGTGTAGTGCGCCTTCATCTCGTCAAGGTTTGCATAATCCGGACAGTAGCGCTCAAAATGCTCGTCGCGCGCAAATGCGTCCAGATAAGTGAACACCGTATTTCCCTCCAGATGACCGGGATCGCTGACCTGCAGGTGCAGCGGATCCGTGTACATGCTCATGATCTTGGCGCGCACCTCGTCGGCGCTGTCCGCAAGGTAGATGCAGTTGCCGAGCGACTTGCTCATCTTCGCCTTGCCGTCCGTCCCCGGCAGTCTCTTGCACGCCTCCGCTTCCGGTATCAGTGCCTTTGGCTCCACGAGCACCGGCGCATCCGGGGCGTACACCGCGTTGAACTTGTGTACGATCTCCTTCGTCTGCTCGATCATGGGGAGCTGGTCCTCCCCCACCGGAACGACATTTGCCTTGCAGAACGTGATATCCGCAGCCTGGCTGATCGGATATGTATAGAAACCGACCGGAATGCTCGTCTCGAAATTCCTGAGCTGGATCTCGCTCTTCACTGTCGGATTTCTCTGCAGACGGGACACTGTGACAAGGTTCATATAGTAGAATGAAAGCTCCGCAAGCTCCGATATCTGTGACTGTATGAAGAGCGTGGATCTTGACGGGTCAAGCCCCGCCGACAGGTAATCCAGCGCAACCTCGATGATGTTCTGCCTCACTTTCTCCGGGTTCTCCATGTTGTCCGTGAGCGCCTGCGCATCTGCGATCATGATATAGATCTTGTCGTACTCACCGGAATCCTGCAGCTCCACCCGCTGTCGGAGCGATCCCACATAATGTCCGATGTGGAGTCTCCCCGTAGGTCTGTCACCTGTTAAAATTATCTTGCTCATCTTTCCATATCCTCCCATTTGTCATACCTTTTTGCCGGAACGTGTTTGAAAAATGCTCTAGCGCGTATTCTGCTTGGCGATATTTGCGGTCTCCAGATCCTGATATCCATAGAAACGGACTGTGTTTTCCATGATCTCACGCGCTACATTTTTGCCCGCCTGCGCGTGTGCCACGATATAGCGCCCGTACATCTCCAGCATCCTGTCGGAGTAGGTCCCCAGCTCTCCCCGCAGATACGTCTCATACGACGTCTCATACGGCAGATCCTCCGACGTGTGGATCCTGCGCGCATCATCTGCCAGATTGGGGTACGATGCCGCAAACTCCTCCATCCATCTCACCTGCAGTCCGATCACCTGCTCCATGATCGCGCGCTTCTCCTCCGAGACCGGCAGCCGGTCTGCAAAGCCGGCATACTCGAGCGGTGCCGTCGACTCCATCATGCGGGCATACTTCTCTTCTATCATATTCCTGCCTTCTGCAAAATTTGTCTTGAACTCATACAGATACTGCAGCAGCATATCCTCCGTCCATGTCATGTACTGGCTCATGCGCATGACCTTGAACGTCTGCCAGTTATTCTGGCAGCTCGCCCTTCCGCCCTCATTCTGCACCTTGTCGAACGCCTCAAACTCCGCCTTGGCTATGGACAGCGAGAGCGCAGTAATGACGGGCGTGTTCGCGACGATCGCCGTCAGGAGCGCGTCGCTCTTCGCCGTGAGTTCCTTTGTGCACGCGTCCAGATACAGGTCGCACTTTCCCACCATATCCTTCTTCTCAAGTTCGTTTGCAAAGATCACGGCAAGCGATTCGATCGCCGTGGTAAGCTCCGTCTCATGTGCCTCGTCCACGGAGAGCAGGCTGATCCGCTCTACCAGCTCTGCCACACCGGTCTGCTCGATACCTTTGCCGGCGAGCACCATCTTGGGATTTTCCGGCATGCCCTTGAAGAGCCACTTGTCGTGCGGCGCGTACTTCCTGTTCAGCAGATAATAGAGCTTCATCGCCTGCCTGGCGCACTCCGCCTTCGCAAGCTCCGCCGCGACGAGCTGCCCGCGCCTGCGCATGCGGGGCAGGTTGTACTGCCCATTCTGGGAGAAAAGCGCACAGGTCTGTGCGATCTTCCGATACCAGACTGCCTTGGGGTAATATTCCATCAGCATATTCCGATATCTGGTAAAGACTCCCTCGTCATCGCGGAACACTTCGCCGTTCACCGCCGCCGCGAGCGCATAGTCGTGCACGGCAAGCCAGCTCTTGATCGTCTCCATCGACTCCTTGCCGGACGCACTGCCCCGGTCAAGCATCTCCACCAGGTTAAAGCCCAGCAGATTCCTGTAAAATTCTTCTATGATCATGACACCGCAGCGATCCCTGCCGTGGGATGTCTCCACCCGCTCAACGCCCATAAAATGCCCTGGCAGGCTCTCATAAGCCTCCTGGAGTTCCTCGCCGATCTCCTCGTAGACGCTCTTTGTCACCCACATCACAAATCGCGGTCCGTAGTCGTGATCCTGCGACAGGACGTCATCGAACCCAAAGCAGTCCGAGCCTTTCCCCACGAGTCCCACCGCAATAAGAGACTCGTATGCGCGGAACTGCTCTGCGATCATCGGCATGCCGTACTCCTCGTAGTACCGACGGCACAGCTCAAGCCCCGATACCCGGAACGTGTCCTCGATCGGTTCCTCCTCGGCAGGATCGGCTCCGAACATTTTTTTCAACGCTTCCTCGATCGATTCTTCCTCCGGCGCTTCTGCCATCGCTTCCTCTGGCAGTCCCTCTTCCGTCGATCCCTCGATCGGTTCTTCTTCCATCGGTTCCGGCATTGACTGTTCTTCATAGGAGCCTTCCGGCATCAGTCCTTCCGGCATCGATCCCGCAGGCACGGCTTCCCCGTCGGCGCAAACTGCCGTCTCCCCCTGCAGCGCAGCTTCCTCCGCAGCGCTTTCTGCATCAAATGCGTTCGCGTCAAATCCGCTTTCATTAGATCCCTCTATAGCAAAGTCGTTTATAGCAGATCCTTCTACATCAGATCCCTCCGCGTCAATACCCTCTTCACCAGATCCGTCTCCATCAATACCTTCTTCATCAAAACTTTCTTCATCACTGTCTTCACCGGCAAACGCGCTGTTGATAAACTCCTCAAACGAAAATCCGCCGCCTGCCTCCTTTTGTTCCGCAGCCGCCTCGTCAGCAGCCCCCACGCCAGGTTCCGCCGCCTCCGGCACGGTCGCATCGGCGGATCCATCCCCCGGCATATCCCAGCTGAAAGACGCATCCGGCGCTTCCCCGGACAGCTCCTCATCTGACGGCAGCCCCTCTGACGGCTCTTCCGAAACGGCTGTCTGTGTACTGTACGCCGTCTCCTCTGAACCGGATGCCTGCTCTGCCGCCAAAGCGATCTCGCTCATTTTATTCCTGATGATCCCGATATTGTCACTGAGTCTTTGATACTGGATGTTGTCCGTCCCCAGATATTTTGCCACGCAGTCCCTGCTCTTCTCCATGACACTCAGCGCATTCGGATAGTCCTTATCCATATAATACAGGCTGCCCAGCGCCGACAGCGCCGCGCTGTAGTGGGCATCGTCCACACCGATCTCCTCAAAAATGCGGATCGCCTCCTCCGCCCTCGCCTTCGCCTCCTCATCCTGCTCCAGCTCGATACAGGTGTTGGCAAGGTTCGCCTGCGTGACCGCCACCTCAAACTGCTTATCCGGCTTGTGCGTCACAATGTACAGCGCATTCACAAGCTGCTCCTTCGCCGACGCAAAATCGTTCATCTCCTGATACAGCAGGCTGAGATTGTTATAGTAATTGGCAAAGTACATGTCGTCCTCGTCGAGCTGCGCCACATAGATCGGCCGCACCTTATTGTACAGCTCGAGTGACTCCTGCAGCAAACCCGCGGCGCGGTGCGCATTCGCGGCATTCAACAGCGTAGTCGCATACGGGATCGTGTCCTGCAGCCCCATCTCATCCATAAGCGCAACAGCCTTATGGCAGTTTTCTATAGAGAGATCATACCGCCCAGTCTCCCTGTAAAATCCGATGATCTCGTTGTAAAGAGTCAACAGTACATCCTTTGCATCTTCCTCGATGGCCTGTTCAATATGTGACTCCAGAAACTGTGGTATCTCGTCGATTTTTTCCTGTGCAAAGAGCGCGTCAAGCTCCTGTGTTACCCGATTTATGTCCATATTGTCCTCCTCACTCATAATACCATTGTTAACAATGCTATACCGCGCTATGAAGCGCCGTCAGATACCTTCCTCAATATATCCGTCGTGTGCGCACCTGCCCCGATCAGGTCAGCCCGCTCGCAGACTGCCATCTGATAGCGGACAAACAGCTCGAATTCCTCCTCGTCAAGCTGGTTCAAAAAGGGTCTGATATAATTCGCCGGTCCGTCAGGCGACAGGATCGTGATGCGCTCTAGCCCCTCCGCCTCATTCAGGGCATTGATGTCCTCAAGGCGCATGTAGTCATAGAGCGTGTCCGGCGACGATATCGTCTTGAAATCCTCCGTGAAACGCCCCTGCTCCATACACTCAAGCGCATGTCTCTCCTTAAAGCCATACGTGATGACGCCGTACTCGTTCATGCAGTATGCCACGAGGATCACCCCGCCAGGCTTTGTGACGCGCTTTGCCTCGTGCAGTGCCTTTCTCTTATCCTCAAACCCAAACAGGTGATACATCGGACCGAACAAAAGCGTCACGTCAAAAGTGTCACACTCCAGTTTTTTCAGGTTCATCGCATTGCCCTGCATCGCCTTGACACTGCTCCCCTTTTTCCTGAGGACGCCGAGATTGTACCTGACAAGCTCCACCGCCGTGACGTCATAGCCTTCCTCCGCCAGCGCCACGCTGTACCGCCCTGTCCCCGCCCCGATGTCGAGCAGCCGGATCTGACTCCTGTCCGCGGCGTCATCCGCCGCGCCGCCGCGCCTTGACACTGCCTCCTCAAGATACTTGCGGATATATTTCATGGAGACGCGGTACTCCACCTGCCCATGCCGCGAGTCAAAACGTTTTTCTTCATTGAACTTATTATAATATTCCTCAAGCTGCGTCATTTATACGATTAGTACCTCCAACTTCCGCTGTACCCACGCGATGATCGGTCCCAGGAAAAACGCCACCAGGATCGTGACGATGCCGACATCGCCAAGGAGAAACCCTGCCGCCATAAAGCCGATGTCCCACAACATGCGCACGACCTTGAACGAGACCTTTTTCACATGCCCTGATATGATGAACGGGAGCGCATCGTACGGCGAGGATCCCAGACCTGCACACATGTAAGCCGCCGCTCCCAGCAAAAAGACAGCGAGCGACGGTATCAGCAGTATGTACCGGTTCTCCACGCCCTCAAAAAAACCTGCCGGAAGGAGCAGTGCCCAGACCCACCGGAAAAAGTCAGAGATGTAGCCCAGAAAGCACATGTTCCCGATCGTCCCAAAGCCGATCATGCCGAGGTCGTAGCGGATCACGAACAGGAACGTCACCAGATGGCACAGGAGCTGGCATGTTCCAAAGCTCAGCGGCAGGAAGTTGGTGACGCCCTGCGTCAGGCAGGAGCAGGGATCCGTGCCCAGATTGATCGACCGCAAGAGCGACAGACCCATCCCCTGCGCCGTCACACCGCACAGCATCATGATCATCCGGTTTCTGAACTTCGGCGGACGCGCAAAACATCTTCTATTGGAATTTTTGGCAGCAGAACACTTATCAGAACTCATAAAAATTGTGCTCCTCCACCTTCTGTTCCTTCTCCATTTCTTTTTCCGCCGCCGGTTCACCGCCGGAAGCGACCGCCTCCTGCCTGGTGTGCACATTGTCTGTGCGTATGTCTATCACAGGACCGCCCGTTCCGTTGATATAGTCGCCCGTGATCGTGACCTCTCCGATATTGTCGTCCTTTGGTATCTCATACATGATATCGAGCATGAACTCCTCTATGATCGCGCGGAGCGCACGCGCACCCGTATCCCGCTCCATCGCTTTCTTCGCTATGGCATCCAGCGCGCTGTCGTCAAATTTGAGCTTCACCTCGTCCAGCTCGAGAAGCTTCTGATACTGCTTTAAGATCGCATTCTTAGGCTCCCTCAGGATCTTGACATAACTCTCCTGCGTGAGGCTGTCCATCGGGCAGATGATCGGCAGACGCCCGATAAACTCGGGTATCATGCCAAATTTCTTGATATCCTCGACCGTGACCTTCTTGAGGATATTTTTCTCCTTGTCAAATGCATCCTTCAGCTCCGCATTGAAGCCGATCGAGGACTGTTTCGTGAGCCTTTGCTTGATGAGCTCCTCGAGATCCGGAAACGCCCCGCCGCAGATGAACAGGATGTTTCTGGTGTTGATCGTCGTGAGCGGCACCATGGCGTTTTTGCTGTTTGCCCCTACCGGAACCTCCACGTCAGAGCCTTCCAGGAGCTTTAGCATCCCCTGCTGCACGGACTCCCCGCTCACGTCGCGCGATGTCGTGTTCTTCTTCTTTGCGATCTTATCGATCTCGTCGATGAACACGATCCCCTGCTCCGCCTTCTCCACATCGTTCTCCGCGGCTGTCAGAAGCTTTGAGATCACGGACTCGATGTCATCCCCGATATACCCCGCCTCTGTCAGCGAAGTCGCGTCCGCGATGGCAAGCGGCACGTCTAGCAGCCGCGCAAGCGTCTTTACCATATAAGTCTTGCCGCATCCGGTCGGTCCTAACAGCAGGATGTTGGATTTCTCGATCTCAATCTCGTCCATCGTGCCGGTAGTCACGCGCTTGTAGTGATTGTACACTGCCACGGATATCACCTTCTTGGCATAGTCCTGTCCGACGACAAAATCATCAAGCTGCGCCTTGATTCTGTGGGGCGCAGGAAGGTCATTGATGTTAAATACCGCCTTCTCCTTGTTTTCCTTCGGCTTTTTCTTCTTGAGCTTCTGCCTGTTGGGAATCCCGCCGTCCCCCTGCAGATCGGCAATGTTTACAAAACTGATATTCGGAAACCGTTTCTTTCCGTTCTTGCCGCCGTCCTTGTCAAAATTGAGGTTTGTGTTGTTCAGCATTCCCTGATAATCGAACTGGCTGACAGTGTCCATCGTCTTGTGCATGCAGTCCGAGCACACGGAGATATGGTTGGGAAGCTTGAACATCCGCCCGGTCTTGCTCTCCGGGCGCCTGCATATAAAGCACACGTCCTCGTACTCGCTCTCCTTCTCCCCGTACTCGTCGTCAGCCGCTTTCCGATCCTGCGTCTTCCCGTCATCCGTGCCTGACGTGTCCTCCGTCGTATTCACGATCTCGCTCTCCTCGTGGTTGTCAAAGTTGTTATCTAACATGGTGCCCTCCGTTTTTACATTCTTATTCCTGGTATCCGAGCACGACTTTGACGGTCCGCTCCTTGTATTCGCCGTTGCTCTGCCGCATCACTACGACCTCAACCTCGGTCCCTGCAGCATAGTACTCCAGCAGTCCCTGCAGTCCCTCCATATGTGTTATCCGCTCTCCGTCTATGTACATGATGATATCGCCCTTCAATATGCCTGCCTCGTCAGCGGCGGTATCTTCCAGCACATTGCTCACATACACGCCCTCGGGCATCTCATACCGCGCAGTCGCCTCCTCTATGACATCTGTGCCGGCGATCCCGAGAAAGGCGCGCTCCTCCTGCGGAACCTTCCTTCTCGTCTCCTTCTGCATCAGATCCTCTATGATCGGCTTTGCCGTCGAGATCGGGATGGCATAGCCCATCCCCTCGATCACATAGTCCGCGATCTTGCTGGAATTGATGCCGACCACCTCGCCCCTCACGTTCAGGAGCGCGCCGCCCGAATTGCCCGGATTGATCGCCGCATCCGTCTGGATCAGATATTCCGGCGTCCTGCTCGGGTCGTCGGCAAACAAATTCCTGTTCAGGGCACTGATGACACCCGTTGTGACGGACTGCCCGTACCCAAGCGAATCGCCGATCGCGATCGCGGGCTCTCCGACCTGCAGGCTGTCGGAATCCCCGAGCGCGGCGATCGCGATGCTTTCAAGAGTGTCGTCCGACATGTCCTCGAGAAATACGGAGACGATGGCGAGATCATTCTCCAGCGACGTCCCCTTCACGTAAGCGCACGCTTCCGCATCGTCGGTAAACTGCACGTACAGGCTGTTGTTGTCCTCCACCACATGATAGTTGGTGACGATCAAAAGCTCCTCGTCACTCTGGGCAACGATGATCCCCGAGCCGTTTGCCTGCTCGTTATACTCCTCGTCGTACCAGTAGTCGTACGCTGTGAATTCGTTCGTGATGGACACGACACAGGGCATTGCCGTCTTCACAACGGCAGTCACGTCTGCCATGACTGCCAGCGCCTGATCCTCCTGATCGATGACCTGCACATGGCTCACTCTGACTGCATCCCTGCTTTCCTTATCCTTATCGGAATCTTTCTCATCGGAATCCTTCTTATCGAAATCCTTTTTATCGGAATCCTCTTTGTCAGAATCCTTTTTATCAGAATCCCTTTCCGATCCGTCCGTTTTATCTGTTTTGTCTAAGCTGCTGCCCGATTTTTTGTCCGTCTCGTCCGCATCGCTCTTTTCACCGGACTGCCCGCGGTCTGCCTCTGTCCCGCTCACATCGGACTCCGATTCCATTTCCGTCTCCGTCTCTTCCTCCCTCTCCTCAAATCTGGGTTTCTGGAGTGTGTCCCCGGAATCGGACCGATCGCTGCCACCGCTGTTGCTCACACCGCTGTCCAGATTTTCCGGGCTGCCCGCAGCGCCGGCTGTCCCGGCGACCATACTGCCCGCGACGGTGTTCCCGGAAACCCTGTCGTCGACACGGATCTCCACTCTCTCGAGCCACGCCGGTTTCGTGCCGTCCTCTCCGCCAAGCAGGGAGGTGACCACGTACTTGCCGCCGATCGCATACACGCTGGCAAAAGCCGTGCAGCCCAGCGTCACCATGATATTCTTAAATATTGTCTTTTTTCCCATATCCTATACTCCTCCACTACTCCACCGTGACAGATTTCGCGAGGTTCCTCGGCTTGTCGACATCGCATCCCTTCCCGACCGCCACATAATAGCCAAACAGCTGCAGCGGTATGATCGCCAGGGAGTTGGTAAAATACTGGTTCGTCCTCGGGATATAGATCACATAGTCCGCCGCCTTCTCGATATCGGTGTTGCCCTCGTTGGTGACAGCGAGCACAAATGCGCCTCTCGCCTTCACCTCGACCATATTGCTGAGTGCCTTCTTGAAGAGTCCATCCTGCGTTGCGACCGCCGCGACCAGCGTCCCCTCCTCGATCAGTGATATCGTTCCATGTTTCAGCTCTCCTGCCGCGTACGCCTCGGAGTGGATGTAGGAGATTTCTTTCAGTTTCAGGGAACCTTCCATGGAGATCGCGTAGTCGATGCCCCTGCTGATGAAGAACACGTCCTTTGCCCCGATGTAGCGGTTGGCAAAGCGCTGGATCCGCTGCTTGTTTGCCAGGAGCATCTCGATCTGCGCCGGAAGGCGCTTTAGATCCTCGAGCATGTTGTGAAAAGCGGTGTCGCCGAGCTTTCCGCGCACCCTCCCGAACTTCATCGCGAGCAGGTAGAGTGCGATCAGCTGCGCGCTGTACGCCTTTGTGGTCGCCACCGCGATCTCGGGGCCAGCCCATGTGTACATGACATTGTCCGCCTCCCGCGCGATCGAGCTCCCCACCACGTTCACGATACCCAGCACCTTGTGACCGAGCTGCTGGGACTCCCTGAGTGCTGCAAGGGTGTCCGCGGTCTCGCCGGACTGGCTGATCACGACTACCATCGTCCCCTCCTCGAGTATCGGATCGCGGTATCTGAACTCACTTGCCACATCCACTTCCACCGGGATCCGCGCGATCCCCTCGATCACATATTTCCCTGTCACCCCCGCATGGTACGCGGAGCCGCATGCCACGATGAAGATCTTGTTGATCGCCCGGATCTCCTCGTCAGACATGCCAAGCTCCTCGATCACGATGTCCTGATCCTTGATCCTCGGACTCAGCGTGTCGGTCACTGTCTTTGGCTGTTCGTACATCTCCTTCAACATGAAATGCTCATAACCGCCCTTCTCGGCGGCGTTGGCATCCCACTCGATCGTGACAGGCTCCTTGGTGATCTCCTCCTCGTCGACAGTATAAAAATGCATATGGTCGGCGCGGAGACGGACCACCTCCTGATTTTCGATAAAATAGACCTTTCTGGTATATTTCAATATCGCAGGCACATCCGAAGCGATAAAGCACCCTTCCTCATTCTGCCCTACGATCAGGGGACTGTCCTTTCTGACTGCAAAGATCTGATCCGGGTGTTCCGCGAACATGATCCCGAGCGCATAGGAGCCCTGCACGCGATGCATGACCTTGGTGATCGCCTCGAGCGGATTTCCCTTGTAGTAGTAGTCGATCAGGTGCGCCAGCACCTCCGTGTCCGTGTCCGAGACAAATCTGTACCCTTTTGAGATCATCTTTTCCTTTAGCGGCAGATAGTTCTCGATGATCCCGTTGTGGACGACTGCGATCGTCTCCTCGGCATTGTAATGCGGGTGTGAATTGGCATCGCTCGGCGCTCCGTGCGTCGCCCATCTCGTGTGCCCGATCCCGATGCTGCCCGGCATCGTG
>OFGR01002597.1_pt1 | contig 11792 bp, 6 predicted proteins | sample 1521811 | NCBI WGS metagenome assembly OFGR01 (sample SAMEA3504098, study PRJEB24116) | mouse gut metagenome | biome: mouse gut; feature: mouse-associated habitat; material: faeces | place: Denmark | collected 2011
ATGTGAGAATGGCGGTGTCCCCTTCCTTGATGGTCTTCTTGTCGATAGAGGCCGAAAGTACTATCTTGGTGGTGGAGGCATCGTCACCTCCCCCACCGCCGCCACCTTTGACGGTAAACTCGGCGATGGTCGATGTCTTGCTCTGTAACTTGACCGTTGTCGAGCCATCATCATTATCTTCGGTATCGACACCGAACAGTGTCCCGGCTTCGAGTTCCGCGACCTTTGACGCGACCACACCGTTCTGAATAGGATTGGTGCTGTCCGGATCGAGGCTGCTGTCAACCTCCACCTCATCGATGGTGAGCGATACATTACCCTCGGCATCGGGGGTCTTTTTCTCGCCGTTGACGGTTATCTGCTTGACGGTGTTCTTTGACCCATATTCCTCCCATGCGCCGGGCGAAAGGAATGTGGAGAGGGTTGTTCCGATAAAACGGTAGTCCTCCCATTTGCCGGGAGCGGACTCAAAGGTGATGATCATCCCGCGTTTCTGCTCGTCATCGATGTCAGCACTGGAAAGTGCGGCAACAGCCTTGCCCTTGTCGTAATAGCCGGTTTTCAGGGGATGCTCGAGAGTTAGGTTGTAGAACCCGCTGCCACTGCCTCCCGCAGTGGAAAATTCCTGCCATTTATCGGCTACGGAAATTTCACTCTCAGGGTTGCCGGTAAATAGCCACGACTCCCACTTCTTGAGTCCGCGGAATATCATCACACAACCACATGAGAACAGTTCCTCACCACCGATGGCATCATTGTTGACGATAGCGTCCTTTGCGTCGCTCCATGTATTGAACACCTGATCATACTCACCAATAAGGTCATTAACAAGGACAATCGGGTGACGATGTGCTGCCGCTATGGCCGCAGTCAGTTCACCAGATGCAGCGGTTGCCTCCTTTGCGGCGTCAGATGCTGTTTTTGCCGCCTCATTGGCCTTAGTCGTGGCTGCTGCTGCATTACCCCTTGCTGTATCAGCTAATGAGGCTGCATTTGTTGCAAGTGTCGCTGCCGCCTGCGCAACCTTGGCCGCATCCTCTGCCGGCTTGCATAGGAGCGACACAGGCACGTTTACAACCTCCGTTCCGCGTATTACCGGGAGAAAGTTAACACCGTCAAGGCTCGCCACGGTCGCGAGTTCGTCGACGCTCTGGCTCTCTGCCTTGATTGCATTGAGTAACTCTTTCTTAAGTTCGTTTTTCTCTGCTTGTGTCAGTGCCATATTATGCTTCGTTTAGTTGTTCCATTAAACCATCGATAAATCCGGGCGAGGCATATTTTAAGGTTATTGCCTTTATCGTTGAAATCTCATCTTCCGAATACTCCACTTTACCTTCACCATTATAAATTTTCAGTGCTAAGGCATGCGCAGCAATACCATTGAGATTGTTGTAAATGAGATTGGCGATGGATTCTCTCGCATCTCCTGTCTGATATTCCGTTCTCCCGATATTTGTAGGCATGCGGAACGATTGAAAGTTTAATTTTCTCATATTTCATTGCATGTTATATGCCCACTGTGGAGCAAAAATGAATAATTCACAATTAGAATCATTGCATGTCGCATCATCCGACATTCCTATACTGAATGAAGATGACGTTGTTTCAAATACCCTCGCATCAATATTCCATGAGCCATATCCACATACCAACACCTTATATCCACTCGGCATTAAGGATGTATCAAATGAAATTTTATAACGACCTTCTTCAATCCTTTCTACAGTCATTAAATTTGAGAGATACCGGCCATCCCAAAAATTGCCACTAATTCCTGGTGTGCCGTCTGAATATGTCAGCCGCCCCATCGCAAGCATTCGTGGGAATCGTCCAATATAGGCATCTGTATTCCTAAAGTTATCCGCACCGAAACGGTTAGACATTAACCATTGGCATTCAATAAACGTATCAGTTTCATCTACGAGAAAATTCGTTATCTCCACTGTTTCCTGTGGCATAACTTGGACATTATATCCTGACAGTTCCATGCCATGAGACCCGTCTTTAGACGCTCTCCAACCATATAAATCAAAAGAATAAATTCCACCACCAAATGGAGATGAATTGAAAAAGCGAATTACTTTTCCTATGTCTCCAATCACATTATCATGTGGGAATGTAATATACTTTATTTTACCGGATGCAAGGGCCGGCATATGGATTATATTATTACCGTTGGTCAACCCCTTAAATCCAGCGGAAAGGTTTAGGACTCCCGTAAAGACTCCATTATGAGCCACGATACTGCCATCTTCAAGTATCTTGATATTACCATTGGCCGTGACAATGCCTTCCAACTGAATACTGTCAGCCTTGATTTTGACACCGTCCTGACCTGCACCAACAAAGGCCCTAAGCCGACCTTCACTATTGATAGCGTACATGCCTGATACTTGGGAGGTGGTAATAATACCGGATTCAGCAAGCACCTTGCCATCTTTATCAAAATTTTGCGCTGCAATCTTGACAAGTTTCTCGCTCTGCTCAAATAGGGTACGGTATTTGTGTGTCAATGCCTCTACCTTATCAGTTGACAGCACAAGCATGTAGAGATAAATCTCCCCTGTGAATGACAGTTTGAAATCCCCTGTGCCGTTCCATAAGCCATCGCAAGAGTATTGCACATAGCCTGTTGTTGCCGCAAGTTCCTCCTCCACCTCCATTGAGTTGAAGTTCTCGAAGCCGGCCTTATCGACATTCTCGAATTGCACTGTTAGTTTTCCCGGCTTGGCACAACGGTAGAAGAAACTCAGATACACAGGTAACGCCTCTTTCTTTCCTTCACTGTTAGTACGGAATGTGGGCTTGCTGCGGAGATTACCATTCATCTGTGTTATGTATCTGTTGACGATACGGACAACTGTTCGCTCATCATCGCGTGTCACACTGGCACAGTTGCCCTTTTGAGTAAGGACATTATCGTTTACCCATATCCACTTGTTACCGACAAGAAAGAATACGGCCTCATTAGCGGTATCCCACTTTTCCATCCCGGATACGAATGCCGGATTACTAAGATAGCCTTTGTCTGTGATAAAATCATCGCGTACGGACTCAATGGCACTTGTAATGCGTCCTTCTACAATCTCGAACTTGGTCTTTATGTCCTCACCGGTCACAAGAAGGAACGTGCCGCGCAGATAAGCGTTGTCGCTGTACAGGCCATCTCCGTGAGGTTGGTTATCCGGCGGGAACCAGTCATCGGTAATACCGTCAAGGTTGCCGAGTCTGGCACGAAGACAGCCGGTGAAATTCTTTGCAGACACACCGTCCATGACATCGATACGTGGCTGGCCATCTTCGGTAGCCGATATAAGTATGAGATTACGGCGTTTCGGGTTTGCGGTGCTGCCCATCAATACACATTCGTCGCCGGCTTCAGGTAACGACCCGTCAAACTCTGTTGTAGGAATGACAACCGAATTGCCGGACACGCCTGTTATCTCCACCCAATAACTCTTCAGATGGCCGTTGGTGAATGTCTGGCAACGCATGAGGTCACCCACCTCGAACGTATTATCCTGTTCGAAGGTTATCATATAATGGCCGTTGATAGTCTGTACTGCCTTGATTTTGCCATTGGCTGCAGATACGCATATCTGCCCCCCGACGCTGCGGATCTTTTCAATCAACAGTTCAAAGACGGTCATTACCTGGCGTACTGTCAGTTTGTCAACAGTGAGGTGCGACAATTCGTTCTCAAGCCAGATGCGCCAACCTTCGCCATTCAGTCCATCAACAAATTTAGGGCTACTCAACAACAGACGCACGATAATGGACAGCAACTCTGCATTACCTTTGCCATCGATAGTACCACCCTGGGCTCCGGCAATAAAGTCTCCTGCATCGATACCTTCGTCAAAGATAATCTTCTTCTTTGCCCGGTCCGGGCTGTTTTTGCTTATGAATTCGCGTTGACTGCGACGGGCCGAAAAAAGGTTGTTATCAGTTGGCAGCGTCCTGTCCCATGTGCGGATCATATCCGGCAATGCGACCGACTCCCCTATTGTCTTGACATAGCTCCTGGCATCGTTTATATTATCGGACATCTTCTGCATGGAGGTACGGCTGAGTGCATCTCCAATCTCAATATCCATCGATGACGGTAGGTTGACCTTACGCGTTATCTTGGTGATTCGGCTTTCACGGTAGCCTGTCTCCGGGAAGTATTGTTCGCTCTCGAGACACACACGACGGCCGACAAAAAGATCCGCGTCGTTCTCCTCAATCCATACATGGTCTGTAGGACATTTGAACACGGTCACGTCGATTGCATGCTCCTCGTTATATTTGTTGACCGCTGTCAGCAATTCCTCCTCCGCCAGCGCATAATATTCGTCCGGCATCCGTATGTTCCAAAGGATATACTTATCCCCGGCTTTTGGCACAAGGCTACCTCCCGGCAGTTGAGTATCGTCCTCATAAGGCCAGATGGTGATGATCTCAAATTCCTTGGTGTCACTATTGAAATTAACCTCGAAGTAATATGTACCGTTATCCTCGTCACCAAGGCCACCAAGCTCGCTCCCTTCTTGAAACGACACTCTCTTGACAAGGCCGCCAATCTCGTAATCATTCGGATCAAATGGCAGATTATTGTCGCGGAAATAGTATATCGTGAACGGCTTGCCATCCTCACCGGTCTTGACCTCGCTACGCACACTGCTGACCTCGCCGGTACGACGGGGATATATATCTGAAAAAGCGGTATCCTCATAATGATCCACTCGACCATATTTGTCAGCGTTGACCTCGACATACTTCTCGCCGCCCGGAAGCTGCAGCCTGGTATAACCGTATTTTTCGGGGTCTATGTTGCGGGAACTGCCCACCGGGAACAGGCGGGTGTAGAATTTTACATTATCGGCTTTATCTGGTGTTATACCGGTGAGCCCTTTGTCATAGCCGAGTATGATTTGCTCTCCGTGCTGACACCGGCACACATTGACAGTTTGACCCTCGACCCACCATTCAGCACCGACTTTCTCGGCAATTTCGCGGAGTGCCTCGTCGCAATATTTACCATGGTAATCTATTACAATGTTCTCCGTGCCGTCAACCTGACCCACTTTCCAGTCAGTGATATACCCCGCTCCATCGTTCATGCAGTTTACAATCATGGCTACATGCTCTCGAGGTGGCGCGGTCAATGTGAACACCGGATCATTCTCTCCATCGACACATTTAAGCACGAGAATATTCTTGATCATACTCTCAATGCCGTAGAGTTTTATGTCATAGACCCACTCCAATGTCGATTTCTGCTCAGGCCGGTAGGCTTCCATCAGCCAATAGCGCTCTCTCTCGAAGTCACAGTAATCATCAACTTCAAGGGAGATATGCTCATAATGAGTAAAAGAGAGCGTCAGGACGTTGTCGCCCTGGATCTCCTTTACCTGTGTGGAACTGTCGGAGGGTGACACCTCCGCTTTGAAGTTCCCTACCCTGTCATATATCGTTATAACCATATTTGAATAGCGTTATAATGTTGTTAGAAAGATGGCTCAGGTTCACGGAATTTCACCTTGAAACGGCTCGCCTGTACCCCCTCTTTCCAGAGATATGTCAAGGGCTTGTAACTGCTGCTTTCGACATAGAACATTGTCATAGTAAGGTCGAGTTCCGGAAGCCGGACACGCAGCCAGCCCTTTTCCCCCTGCTTGAGGAAGCCTATGAATGAGCGGTAACGCGACAGCCACTGATCCCTGGTAGGTGCGAACAGAGCGAAGTGCAAGGTGACATCCCGCTCCTCACTTTTGGGATTAAGGTCAGCGGAATATTTCACCCCGTCATGCTCCCGAATGTTGACACCGACATGACTCTTGGCCTTTGCCGGAGCCATTATGGCTGTAAGATTCTCCCGACCGCCTTTCTTTTCTTCGGTCAGAAACGCACCGTATCCTTTCCAGATGTCGATGCCGTTAATTATTACAAGTCCTTCGAGCGTCTCCATATCATCTTGACCTTACGCCATCGCGGATTATCTTTTCCATCATGGCCTTTAGTTCTTTTAATGTCTCAGCGCTTGCGCCGGTATTATCTGCAATCTTCTGAAGCAGCGATTCCGCACGGCTCAGTTTGGATGCGACATCCTCGGTCGCCATGTCAATATTCGACAAATGTCCCTGGGCGCTTACAAAAAGCCCCTCAAGTTTCGTGCCCTGATCCTGGGACATGGCGTTGAAACTGCCGGCTTTACCACTCTGGCTGCTGCCGTTCTCGGTCTTATCATAGCCGGTGGCGGCGGCAAGGCCATCACGTATCTTTATCGCTTCATCGACATATTTCATGTATTCATCAGCAAGAGCCTTGCGCTCGGCTTCGGTGAGGTCGTTATCCTCCATAGCCTTGCCGAACTTCTTCCACCACTCCTCAAGTTTGTCGGCATACAGTTCACCGATCTTGTTTGAGAGCATGGCACGCATAAAGTACTCACTGATATTGTCGGCAAAATCCTCCGCAGACGCGTCCATATCCATCAACTGGTCTATGAAACTGTCATACATGGAGTCGAAAGTGATGCCTGTGAGACCCTCGTACAACTGTGTGGTCAGCTCCTCGAGTTTTCCGGCCTGAGCGATGTAGTCATTGAGTTTCTCGGCTACGCGGCCTCCGTAGTTCCCTTTCCCGGCATTCTTTATCGCCTCCCACATATCCACGTTGGAGCGGAGCATCTTCATCTCCTCCGGCGACAAGCTCCAAAGACTGCCATCCCACTGCCGGCCTATCTGCTGGCTGAGACGGGCAATCTGCTCTCTGGAGAAACCATCGAAGTAGTAGTTCCAGGAGTGATGAGCACCGTGATACCCGGCCTGCGCACTCGCCATGCCGAGATAGTTTGCATTGGTCTCCTGCTGATACTTGTATGCGTCACGGTAGGCGGTCACACTCTTTGTGCCTTTACTTGCCTTGATCTCATCAGTCAGATCCTCGATGGCAGTCTGCAGCGTGGCGTTGCGTTCCGTGAGCCGGTCAATGGTCTCCTGTACCTCTTTGGCATTGCTTGAGCTTATCCAAGAGGAAAAGCCACCGAAAGTTACTGCATCGAATATGCCGGATATTCCGTCCATAAGGGATTTACCTATCTGTATGAACATCTGTCCGTTCAACAGATTCTTTAATATCCCGGCTACAGCCCCAAGCACGGTGTCGATTAGATCTGACACCAATACACCTATGCCGTCTTTTAATATATCCAGCATGGAAAGAAATGCAGATATAAGCTGTCCTAACAGACCACTGTCACCAAGTGCCGACGCAACGCTTTTCCCAATCTCGGAATTGCCAAGTAACTTGGATAGCCCTTTAGACAGGGCACCTCCGACAGCGCCAGTAACAGCCGAGTTGTTGAACAGCTTGTCAAGCCCCATGAATGCCGTGCCTACTCCCTGAAGGTTGCCGGAACGTAACCCGGTAAGTCCGGACACAAGGCCGCTGAACATATTGTTCATCCTTGCTACCGAGGTCTGGAGTGAGCCGGAGGTCTCCTGGACCTGAGAGCCGAAATCCCGGACACTTTCCGATGCGGTGTTTAGATTGTCTGTGGCTGCCAGTACATCATTCTTGGCAGAGGAGATAGCATTGGCATCTCCCGATTGTTCGGCCTCAGCAAGTCGTCGCTTTGCCTCGGTTAATTTCTCGGTGGCCACCCGCTCCGCTTCCTGGGCGGCGATATATTGGCGCATGGCCGTCTGATAGGCGGTGAGATCATCGCCGAGTGTCTTGAAGATTTTACCATCCCACGATGTGTTCGCCTCCTCGAGTCTCGATATAAGTTCATAGAGGGTCTGCTGATCCTGGAGGTCTGTATTCTTAAACTCCTCGGTTCTGGTAATGGCCTTGAGCTTTTCAATCGTGGGTTCAAGCTCTGATTTGAACATTGTACCAAAGTCACCGAACACGCTGCCCCAGTCTATCGATTGCTTGATTGCCTGTATATCGATATTCTGCAAAGCTGCCGCTTTTTCCTTTTCAAGCGACTTTCGGGCCCATTCATCAGAGGCAGTGGCTATCTTCCTGTCATATTCCTCGGCTATGGCAAGGCGATGCTGCTGAAAAGTGCCGTACTCCTTGAGGTAGTCAACCATGTGCTGCGCTTCCTCACGGTACATGTCGGCAAGAGATTTTTTACGGTTGTTTTCCGCAACGGCTGCGGCCCTGTCAATCTGTGCCTGTTGCTCCTCAGTAAGTCCGTTGGCATTCAATCCGCCGGTACCGAGTTCTGCATTGGCCGACGCAAAATCCTTGCGCTGTTTCTCGACCTCGGTCATCTCCTTTTCATAGTCAAGGGCAATCTGCCGGATACGGCGCTCAGAACCCTCAGCCATCTGGTTTATTTCATCCTGCTCGTTTTGCCAACGCAATCGTCTCAGCTCCTCGTTGACACGAGTCTCATATTTCAAACGATCATCTTTTTGGGGATCGGGATTTGGGTTGGGGTCGGCGTCCGGATCGACTGTGGTGCCCGGCAATTTATCCAATAAAGTATCAAGCTGATTATTAAGCGCGGTCATTTCATCAACATACCCGCCAATACGTTCCTGTGCTTCCTGACGGGCGGACTCCTGACGACCTAACGCAGCCGTATTACCAGCAGCCCGGCGCATTTCATTGATTATGCGCGCGCCCTCCTCGTCAATATAGGTACTTCCACCTCCCCACTTGGAACTTTTATAATACGTATGTCCGCTTACAGCAGCACGCTCCTCCGGGGTTATATCTCCAGCTTGCCATTGGCCGCCTGAAGCAGATGATCCATATCCGGCGTACCATCCATCGATAGCGTTGCCGGCCGAGACCGTTTTATAAGTAAATGTCTTGTTCCTTTCAATTTCATCCACCATCTCATCGGCCACGGCCTGTATTCTGGTCTCATAGGCTTTGAGTTCAGCACGAATGATAATTGCGTTCAGCATATCCTTCGTATGATCACGGAAAATCCGCTCCATAGCATTGACGGTGCTGATCTCCCTTCCAAGTTTACGCCACTCATCTTTCGTATCGGATACAAATTTTTTCTTCTTGTCAAGGCTGTCACCAAGATCATCCCAGGTTTTTTTTAGTCTGATGAACGATGAAATCTGTTCTCCTGCGGCGTCAACCACCGCCTGACGATAACTTTCCTGCTCCTGTTTGGCTTTTTCGAGTTTTGCCTGGCGTTCTTCCTCTGCTTTTTTAGCCTCTTTACTCCCCTTGGAGAAAGCCCATAAAGCACCTACGACAGTCACAACGGACGCCGCAAGGAGCACATAGGGATTGGCTTTTGCCACAGCGTTGAAAGCAGCCTGCGCCACTGTCGCGGCCTTGGTAGCCACAACACCCCGACCAACTGCCCATGTCTTTATATTTTCGGCTGTGGCAGCAGACTTGGCCTGAATGGCTGCGATACCCTGCATGACCGCGGATTGCTTCTGCAGATTGGCCTGCATAGATGTTAGGGCGTTACTTGCCACAAGCGCGGTCTGAAGCCTGGTCTGAACCTCGATAAGATCTTCCTCGCTCAACCCTAATGCCTGAGCCCCGGCTGTGGCAAGGCCAAAGCCATCTACCACCAACTGCATCCCACCGGCCAACTGGTCGAAACCACGGGTGTCCGATGCCGCGTTGGTTACCGCTTGCGAGGTATCCATTATAGCATCGTTGAGCTCTCCGGCTTTCTCAGTAAGCTCATCAATATGCCGGGCGAGTTCCCTTCCTTGTGCCGTATTTTTTTCAGCATCGGTAAGTGATCGGTATGCCAGCAGAAGGGTGGCAATTTCCTCCCGTACATTCTTGAGTTGCGTACGCAAGGACGCTCCGCTCTCATCCTGCTTGAACTTGAGCTCCTCCTGCCTCCGTATAAGTTCTGAAAGTCCGGCCTTCTCTGCCTCAAGTTCCTTGCGCATCTCATTGAGCCGCACGCCTATTTTAGTTTTGTCAACTCCAGGTACGGCTGACTTATAGGCTTTCTCAAGTGCTTTTATATCCCCTGCCAGTCCGGCTACTATACGACGCTGAACGGTTATCGCCCCGGAGGTATCCTTAAGCAGTTTCTTGAGATCCTCTGAGAAACGGCCGAGAGTGGCTCCGGCCTTTTTAAGACCAGGCGACACTCCGTCCTGTAAAAATATTTCAAGCTCTACCGGCTTCATGGGTCATTACTGTTTGAGATTGCTTCTGAAAAAATTCGCCACTTTTGCTGCATCCTCTTCGGGCGTGCTATCAGAGGTGGCGCTCTTTTTACGATGGCTTATGTAGCGCGGTGCATCGTTCATCATCATTATCAAGGTTTGATAATTGACCTTGTTAAGTATGTAGTCCACCGTCCAGCCTGTGGCATCTGCCACCTGCCATATAAATCCGAAAGGGCTATGGGAGCCTTCATAATGGCTCTTTAACTCCCTTTCGCTTCCCGGCTCAGCCTCGGCTTCATCGGATTCGTTCTCTCCACCGATCTGATAATAGGTAAAAAAGGGTCTGTGCCCATAAGTGACACGAATTTACGCATCCCGGCCAACAGGAACCGCTGCTCGACGCAGTTGCGGATAAACCATACCACCGGGCGCACGAATAAACGTTTTACCGGTCCGACACATATAGCGTCTGCAAGCATAAGCGCTATTTTATGGCCGTGCGTGGCAACGAACTGCATCTGCTGTTCCTTGGTAAAATTGTCCATCTCTTCGTAAGTGACTCCCATTGACAAATATGTCCGGGCAAAGCGTATCTGCCCGGACATATATGGTCGTTTGAGTGTCACGCGCAGCTTGACGGGGCGTTTACGCAACGGCAGCCTGAATTCCTTGAGCGCAATGGATATGCCTATATCCAACAGCGCGTCGGCAGCGTCACGCTGTATCGCCTTAGCTATCGCGTTATCCATAGCTTAACCGGCAGATGATTCTTCGGTCTCTGGGGGTAGAAGCCAGCCTTTGGCCTCGCTCCATTCAGCCGGAATTTCGGCGGTCTCAAACACTCCGTATGGGGGCACATCCTTCGCCTTCGGTGCGCTCAACTCCAGTTCAACCTCAATCTTGGCCGTCTCCTTGAGCGTGAGCTTGCCGCCGAGGTCTGATAACAGTGTAGCGTTTGGAATCAGTACTGACTGACCCGACACAAGTTTCAGCTCCCACGGACCTTCCAACACCATCGCTTTTGATGGTGCTGTCCAACCGACGATCTTCTCCCCCTTTTTATGGATAGCTCCCCCGAGGAACTGTTTCAGGCTGTTGAAATTCAGCTGGATCATGTTGAATTTCGGTCCTATCTTACCGTTGCTCTGAGGTATCACCAAAACCGGCACGCCGGGCACCTGCTCGGCCTCGATTTTTGCGGCCTCCGGCTTCGTTCCTCCCATATCAAAGGAGTCCTTCTCGATGTAACCCACCGATACTCCCCTATATTTTACGGCTCCAATACCGTACATGAAGTCCTCGTTCATTGCTTTTGTCGTTTTGTGATTATAAATGTTAAAATTATGCCGGAGAATAATCCGACGATAAGGTTCACTGTACCTATAAGTGCAGGACTTGTGCGTTGCTTGCGCTCCTGTTGGTAGTGCTCATACTGCTGCTCCAGCGCGTCACGGGCGGTGTGGTATAGTGCCTCGTAATATTCCACCTGACGCTGCAGACTGTCGCACGTGCCGGTGATATATACCGTATTGCCATGAGTAGCGACCTTGATATTAGCCTGGCCGCTGCGCTTGGTGTAGGCTGCCCCTTCAGGCAGTTTAAGGAGGCTGTCCACGGATACGGCCATCTCCACCTGGCTCTCCGGCACTGTCTCCCACCGGATCTGCCTTATGGCAGGGG
>OFGR01002598.1_pt1 | contig 11791 bp, 14 predicted proteins | sample 1521811 | NCBI WGS metagenome assembly OFGR01 (sample SAMEA3504098, study PRJEB24116) | mouse gut metagenome | biome: mouse gut; feature: mouse-associated habitat; material: faeces | place: Denmark | collected 2011
TACAGTCAAGCGTGGTATTAGATAATCCCCTTGCTGTTCATATTCGCCGCCTAATTTCTCAAAAATTGATTTTGCCATTTTGCAATTCCTCCGTATGATTTGACCTACAATCCAATCATACTGGCTGTTTACAAAGTCTTTTGGTTTTTACTTCCTTATGGAACGCCGCCCTTTTACGGTAAATTCCTGTTTTCAGTCATACCAGCAATCCTCGCTGCCCGCATTATGCTGTGGAAAAACTCCTGCCTGTAGTAGCTCGGCTTCGGAATTTTCCTCCTATACAGTAGCCAATACGGTTTATCCCATACTTTTCCAGAGCAAGGCTGTATATCAGCCTGACAGTCGGCGCTATGCGCCGCTTTCAAGATAGTTCCAGCCAGGGCAGGAGAGTTCTTTTGTAATAACTATATCAATTATTTGTTGTACTTCCTCCCAAATCCTGCAATAAAGTTTTTCATGTATATGGTTTCGTATAGATTTATTAGCAAAGAGGAAATCCAATCTTTTATACGCGTCAGTCATGTTATTTGTACGGACTTCCTGAAACCGCAAAAATGATTTCATGGAATCTTCCAACTGCTCACGGTATGTTTTGATTTTCTCTGCGCACGCCCTATCGAGATATTCTTTCATCTGTAATGGTTCCCTGCACGCTTTTTTTGTCCGTTCATCTGTATGCTCCCATATGTAATCCCTGAATGTATCCTGCGCATCGTATTCCAGATTTTGGCAGTTTCGTTCATAAATTTCATCTGCCTCCTGCCGGTTTTCAAATTGTGCGACTGCTTCTGACAGCATTTTATTAAACTTCCTATTTTGTTCATTATTATCCAATTCCCCTAAAAGGTTGCTGACAAGCTCTTTCGGCTCATCTGAAAGGAAATATATTATTTTTGAAAATTCGCGTTCCAAATCTTCCGCCGCAAAATATACATTTTCCAACGCTTCCATCCGCTCATTTTTATATTCACCTGTCAAAATCAAAAACGTGACAAACATGCCTGTAAACAGGCCGCCCATTATAGCCATTCCAAGCTGCCTGAGATCAGACAAAAACCTCATCCCTCCATGTATGCCTGTCAGTTCGTAACATCGGAACTGCAGGATAACAGGGCCGATGATTCCAATAATTGCAATACCCCCGTAATATACAATATGAAAACAATGTCCGCTCCTCTGCATTCATATTTATGCCAGTACCGGCTCTCTGCCTTTTATGATGGCATCCACTTCTTCCATACTTTTCCCTGCCACGTCTGCTATCTGTTCTAACGAGTAACCCTTATGGTACATATTCAAAATAAATCTGACTTCTCCCTCTGCCCTGCCTTTTTCCCTGCGATAAATTGCAAATTGTGACCACTTCCTCTCTCATTTTATCATCTAATGGGATGCGTACTCTGTTTCCAAAATCCCTAATTTCTTATCAACAGAAAGCTCCATTGACAATGTCGCGCTTAACAGACGGTGCAGCTCATATTTATCATCATGTTCCGGAAGTTCATCTGATATTCCTATCATGACAATATTCAGCAAATCAAGCCCGCCTTCCCACTGGTGGGAGCCTGATATGTCATCTTTCGTCAGATGCACATGAGCCATGCTGCCCTCGTCCATGCCCATGCATACCCAGATCGAATATACGCGCCGGATGTCGTCATAATTCATCTTGACAAAATCCCTTTCCTTCTGCGACGAGATCAGACGGCTGACATAAAAAACCGCCCTGTTTAAGATACGGTAGCTTGCGGGTTCCCCTTTTTGAGCCTCAATATTTACAATCACCTGCGAAATTCCATCTTTCATCCGCTTTTACCAGAATATATGCCAGAATCATTTTATTTCCTAACAGTCGTTTCGCCTTTTCATCATACTGCGCATCCGTATCCGACGCGCTCACTGCATTTTTTATTTCCATATCCACGGGCATGACCTCCCTGTCATACATTTGGCAAACTGAAAAACCATTCCTGAAAGGTATATGACCTCAAAATTATTATATCCCGAAACTGACGCTGATTCAACTTTTAATCTATAAATTTTCTGTAATGAGAAAATCATTTATGCCCTGCACTCCGAAAAGCAGAATTCCTGAAGTCAATTCCTTTTGTTTCCTGACTTCTGAAAAATGGAATGTAACAATACTGATATAAATTCTGAAGCATGCAATACCGAAGATAACGCATATTGGTGCAAAGCTCCGTCATACGTTCAGAGATTGCATACCCGTAGCAAAAGTTACGCCCCTGCACCCGTCAGTCCAGAGAAGTATTGTCAGGTATGGTTGTAAACTTTTGACGCGTTCATGGGTAAAAATGTTGCAATTTAACAACGATAACGAAAAAATCTGTTGTACTCCGGTATTTGCCAAACCTGTTATCTTATATTTTTATTCAGACTGCTCTTCAGACCTTCAAACATAATCTGTTTCTGTTCATCCCACCACTGGAACGGTCCCGGCTCTTCCGAAATATGCCTGAATTCGGCTTCGAATGCTCTCCACTTCTGTGATATTTTATCGGAACGCATCAATTCCTATAAAACAGTTTCCACCTCACGCCCATCGGGATAGCGAATGACAGCTCTGTAATCATCATCCATCCATTTAAAAGGTCTTTCTAATGCATAAACACCGGAACCTGTTTTAAGGTCAAGCTGTTCTGCAATTTCAGGATAATAATCCCGAAAATAAAAAGGAATATCATCTCTTTCGTGTAATTCCATATACATATGTGTTTCGCTTCTATCCAGATAAGCCAAATGGCCACCCCAAAAATCCATAAAAAACAGACCGAGTTTACCTTTCCACTCCTGTACCGTCAGGATATGCGTACGATGTGACTGCCAGATCCCCGGCAAAGGCACAATGCCTTTATAGTAACCGTCAAATGCAACGCAGATCTTATCAATCTCACGCACTTCTACCTTCGATTCCCCATGCAATGCCACTACCTGGCAAAAGAAGGAATTATTGCAGTTCAGCCTGTTCTCACTAAAAATATCTCCCACCTGCACACCGTACCGGTTTTCCACTTTTTTCTTTTCCATATCCTTCCTCCTGATTTTTCCATTGATACCGTATTCTGCCTTTACATCATTTGTTTTCGTATCGCTTTTTTTTAACGCCTCATATATAAAATATTTTTTCATCTTCCAACCGAATACAGGCGAGCTTTGCATCCGCATCTCTGTCCCGAAACACACAGCCACAGTCAATATCATAAAAAACACAGTCTTTTTTGGCATTGTAACAGCGGAAAACTTTTCCTCCGTTGCAGGCAAAACTTTTTTTGACGGTAGTGAGGGTATGTCCGGCAATGACGGTTCCAGACCTTATACCGCCCAATTGGAAACTTTCTTCCCTTGTGTAAAGATAAAATTGTTCCAGACTTTGAAAATGTCCGCAAATATCTTCCAAATGGTCCGCATATCCGGCATGAACCACAACATATTTCCTGCCCTTAACTTCTAATTTCTTATAATAAGGCATTTTTCGAATCATTCCCGACCATTTGCACAAATCATTCATCGTAACATGATTCTGCTCTAACAGAATGCTTATCGTGCCGTAAAAATCAAAGAATGCTGCAGGCAGTTTCTTTTTATGAAACAGATATTTCACGGATTCATATAATGCCGCTGTGTCTGCATGGGAGGAAAAATCCGTATCCAATTCTTCCAGGCAGTCAACCATCAGCATCAGATCTATATAAGACACAAACTCCTCTTCATGATTTCCCCGCAAAAGCAGAACGTTTGTCAAACGCTGTTCCATCCAGCATAAAATCTCATAGTTCTGTTTTCCCCTGTCGATAGAATCCCCTGCAAAAATCAGGCGGTCTGTTTCAGAAAAGCGGATTTTTTTAAGCATGGAAAGAAGCTCACTGTAACAGCCGTGAATGTCACTGATGACGTAACTGCTCATTTGAATTCCATTCCCGTCAGCCACCGGTTCAAAAATCTTTTTCCGGTCTTATTTTTCACGTCAGCATCAAATAAAACCGGAAATAATATAAAACCCAAACATGCCGCTGCAAAGAGCAGTAAAATGATTATTTGTATCAATATACTTATTGTTTCCATATGTTCCCTCTTACCTCTGTTTCTCCCACAGTTCCCTGACATAGTTCAACCGTTCGTCATTCATGGCTATGTACCGGCAGTTTTTTGGCTCACGGCCACGCCATATTTTTCTGATGCAATTCTTATCCGCCTGAATCAACGCGCTAAATTCAGACATCCATGTTTCATCTTCTTTCAAATCACCTTCGTAAACAGTCATCAACTGCTTATATGGGAAAATAAAATCCGGACTGTTTTCAAAGGGTATATAATCATCCCTTAAATTCACAACCCCAATTCCATGCGTCTGATCCCTGTGCTGCCGGGTTGGATAAATCAGCCATTGACCATAACAGTCATCCGGAAAGTTTTCCTCGTCCGGTTCTGTCATATTTATAAGAACTCCCTTCAATTCCGGAATATACGGGTTTTTCGGGATTGAAATAATGGTCCCTGAAGAATATGGGACTTTTACAGCGTCAAAATATCCCATGTCAATTCCTTCAGACATATATCCTCCATCCCTGCTATAAATGTTTTGAACATAAATCACTTCTCCATCATAACGGACAATCGTATTTTCTATGGGAACATAACCATGTGGGGGCTTACCGGATCTTCGGAATCCCCTGACGATGCCGCACCAGTTTCTTCTTTCCAGATGTTCTTCTCTGGCTGCTTTTTCAATGTGATAACAAATCGCATCGATCGCTTCCCCCGCGCTCCTGAATATGGTATCTGGCAAAAAACAATCTTTTTCTCCACGGAAAAATATTTCTATGCCAAATAAATACACATATATCCTCGTATCTGAACGGCTTCTATGTAAAGCAATTTCCAGTTTTTCAATTCGATCCTTAAGCAGCTTTCCATCGTGTTCGGATTTTAGTTCTTTTACGCCTTCCAGTTTTTCTTCCAGCGTTCTGTGGGGCGCCGCCCAGATACATGCAATCTGCTCTTCCAGATTAAGGGAAGTATTTTTTGCAGCCCATGCCGCAATATCTTTTGAATAAATCCATCTGCCAAAATCTATCATAAAAGCCTCTCCTGTTTTTCAAATACGCCAATCAGTTCGGACATAGACGCTAAAACGTCTATTTGCCGGACAGGTCCCATGTATTCACAATGACCTGCATATTCATCTGCTTTATCATCCGACATGACGGAAAAAAGTTTCTTTCTGGCATGAACAGACAGCCCTTTCAGAGAAATTACCAAATCGGTATTTTCAGCCTCAGTAATCACGCCTTTTAAATTCTGAACATCAGCAAATTCAATTTTCTCTTCCAACAATCTTTTTACGACTAAAATTCCCCCTTCTCCAATATCAGGATCGTGACTCAGCAGGATTTCCAAAGGCGTCTGCTCCTGTCTCGCCGGCTGATATTGCTTTTTGTACTCTGTATATTTTTCAGCGGCGTCATCCGGAAGATACGCCATAAGCAGACTTTCCAGCAGATCAGGCGGCGCGCCGTCCTGAATTCTTATGATGGATAAAATCATCATAAAATACAGCAATGCATCTTCCCCCTGTAAATTTTTTATCCAATAACGTGCAGTAAGGATTTCCATGACGTCTTCTCCTTCCAGACCATCACAAACATAAGAAACTGCAGACTGTATATCCTGATAAAATTCCACTTCCAGGGGGATTTCTTTCGCCACATCTGCCAAAGCCAGCAGTCCTTCTTTTCCTGCGGTCCGCGCCAGCAAATCCATATGATGCATCATGGAGAAGAAACGCTCTCCATATTCCGCATCGCCTGATTTTGCAAATACATCTTTTCTTATTTCGTACAGTAACGGTAAATTTATGTTCTTTTTCAAATCATTCATTCTTTGTCTCTCCTCACTCTGACATTACCAGGCCGCCGCCATCACTTCATACTGGATAGCGCAGGCTCAGATAAATTCCCATTTTTTGTAATGTGCTGCTAATCAGGACTTTCCCATCCCTCACCCGGTCTTTTGCATCTGTAATCAGCCCCTGCCTGGACAGAATTTTATATCGTTTCAAAATCTCATTTTTAATGGTTTCTTTCATATATGCCCTGCTGTTCTGATGAACTGCAATACAAATTTTATTCTTATGGTGGTGTTCTTTATTTGATTTTCAAGGTTCAGCATATCTTATGGAGCAAGTATAGCATATGGATTTCAAAATAAAGGACAACATATTGTCGCCCACATTTCGGCATACATATCATTGTTTTCAAAAACAAAAAAGGCTGCTGGAAATATCCATTTTTCACGGCTCCTCTTTTTTGTCTTAAAAATTCAGCTCTATTTTAAAAAAGCGTATACCTCTCCCCCTTTCCCCCTGGAATAACCTCTCTGCTTTTTATGCTGCTTCCGGGAGCCGCATCTTTTTATTCCTGAATTTACAGAGATTATGACCAATAGAAACCAGAAACAATTCCAGTTTCACCCTGTTCAGTCCTTTTCTTACCACCCGTTTATACCAGCGGTCGTATTTCATAACTCCAAACGTTCCTTCTGCCTGGATGGAGCGATTCATTCGCAGCAACGCCCCCTGGATGCTTTCCAGGTTTTCCAATACTTCCCTGTGCATGGAGCTTAGTTCCGAATTGATACATACCGTCCTGTTTTTATTCGTCTTTTTGCATTGGGATGCGTACAGACAGCCGCTGCAGTCTTCGCACGTATAGTATTCCTCTTGACGGCCATATTGGTTTCCCCTCACAGCCTTTCTATAGGCAAAATGGAATTTCTTCCCTCCTGGACACATCAGATCGCCATCCGGATCCACGTGAAAGTTTACCGCCCGGAATGGGTCATCATGATAGTTTTTATCCTTTGTTTCCTTTTTGTACATGGGAAACTTCATGTACTTCTCCATACCGTGTTCCTGGCAGTAAATATAATTATTGAACGAGCCATACCCGGCATCCGCAACCGGATATTTCGGGTAAAACCCATACAATTCCTTAAACTTCTCCATAAGTGGTACGAAACAGTCCATATCTGAGCGGTACTGCATCACATCCACCACCGCTATGTATTCATCTGCCACTCCAAGCTGAATGTTATAGGCTGGGAGAAGCTGGTCATTTCCCATATAGTCCTTTTTCATCCTCATAAATGTGGCGTCATGGTCTGTCTTCGAATAACTGTTGCGGTCCGGGCCGCAGATCCGGATTTTGTCCACGTATTCTTTCAGCTTTTCCGTATATTCTTTCAACTTCTCATAATAACACTGTTCCCTGGTTTTCCGGTTCCCCTTGCCGTGGACAAACTCCTTTTCGTCAATCCGGCACTTGAAAGCGTACCTGCTTAGAATCATTTCCAGACATTGCGGATTATATTCCGTGTTTGTTTCGACCTTCAGCCCGGTATATGCCAGATCCGCGTTGATCTGGTTCAGCACCTGGGTAATCTTTGCAAACAGCCGGTATCTGAATTTTTCCGTGCTCTTTTTCCAGACCCAGGTATATTTGTTAGCGTTCGCCTCAAATTTTGAGCCGTCTATATAGAGATGTTCCAGGTCTACTCCGTCTTCCTTTCGGATGTACTCCATAACGGCACGGAAGATGTCTTCGGCATTTCCATTGATTTCCTCATTAATAAAATATCCAAAGGCACGGTAACTGGGCGTTTCATAATCCATCAGATACATGTAACGGATATTGACTCTGCACCGGTCCTCCAGTTCTCTTAAGCTTGCGTATCCTGTGTCCATAAAGCCAAATAAGATTGTTTTAAGCATGTTGACCCGATTATATCCCGGCCTGCCATAACGATATAACGGCTCAGGCCTGAGATACTGTTCTATTCCGATCTCCTCCATGATCTGGTCAAATGCCAATACCGGATCGCAGATATCTAAACTATCTGCAAGAAATAGTGGTAATCTTCCCTGCTTTGGACTATAATAATGATTGGTATTATTTTTCATGGCAGATAAATTATACCAAAAAGAAAAGAACACCTCCAGGTTTTATTCCTGAAAGTGTTCTTTTTGGTTAAGGGACTTTTTTCACAGCCCCTTTTTCAGGCGCTTTCCCACCGCCCGGATGCCCCGCAGGGAAGCACAAGCCCGCTCGAAGACACGGGAAGGCCGATTTCATCTGCCTGTGTCCTGCCGCCGTACTGCTTCATGACGGTGTCCAGCATGTAGGCAAGCACTGCCGGCTGAAGCCCGGTCGTATAAGAATTAACGAGGAAAAATAAAGGCGTTTCGCGAAACAGCTGCGCACATGCCTGCATCAGAGGAAAAACAGCATCCTCAATTTTCCAGAGTTCTCCCTTCGGGCCGCGGCCATACGAAGGCGGATCCATAATAACAGCATCGTAAATCCTGCCCCGGCGGATTTCGCGTTCCACAAACTTGATGCAGTCATCCACAAGCCAGCGGACAGGCGCATCCTTAAGCCCGGCAGCAAGCGCATTTTCTTTTGCCCAGGTTACCATGCCCTTAGAAGCGTCGACGTGTGTTACCTGCGCTCCGGCTTTGGCCGCTGCCAGCGTGGCACCGCCCGTATAGGCAAACAGGTTCAGCACCTTCACCGGACGCCCGGCATTTTTGATTTTATCAGAAATCCAGTCCCAGTTGACGGCCTGTTCCGGAAACAGCCCGGTATGCTTAAACGAAAACGGCTTTAAATGAAACACGAGCGACTCATACCGCACATCCCATTGCTGCGGCAGGTCAAAAAACTCCCATTCCCCGCCGCCTTTTGCGCTTCTGTGATAATGCGCATTCAGCCTCTGCCAGCGGGAATCTGCTTTCGGCGTGTTCCAGATGATCTGGGGGTCCGGGCGCAGCAGCGTATACCTGCCCCAGCGTTCCAGCTTCTCCCCGCCGGAACAGTCAATGACTTCGTAATCCTTCCATTTATCTGCAATCCACATATCGGCTCCTTTTTCATGGGTAATATTCACATCCTGCCGGGGAGATTTCCCGTGCGGAAATTTCTGTTACTATCATAAGGGGCGGATGCCGGGGTGTCAAGTTATTTTTGGGGTGTTTGGAAGCAGTGGGCGGCCAGTGCGTTCTCTTTTGATTTTGGGTGTTTTGGCTCTTGAACCTTGCAGCTTGCTATATTAAACATAGAAAAAGGAAAACCATTGAAGCGGCTCTGCCCCTCAAATAACAATGTTATGACCTCATATGCAGCCGTCATTATTGGCAGTAGTAGTGGCTATTTTTTTCCATCGTAAATCTGATAAATCAAATTCGCAAGGACGACAATGGGGGTTCCAATTTGGATTAAATCCAGATATGTAACATACATTGCAACCGCCCTCCTTTTCCCTTTTCAGCTTACCTGACAGTAGGTCTTGTTGTTGTGCTCTTTTTCCTATAAAATTTCTTTTGATTTTTTCAAGTCCGAGTTCGTAATAGATATCCTGAAGGAAAAAATAGCCACCGTTGAAACGCTGCTGGTTATCAATGGCAAGATTCGTCCTTGCGCACAAGTTCAATGATAAATTTAGCGGAATCCTTTTTTGTCTCATTTATTAGGCGTATCTGTTCCTTAGCCCATGCCTTAGTATCAATGACACTGTATGTCTCGCAGAAGTATTTTTCGGAGCCGAAGGATTTCACCAATCAGTTTTTTCCAATCAATGTAGACTTAACAGCTCGGTAAGTGACGGAGTATTTGCTGGCGGTCCATTCAAGACGCATAATAATCACCGCATATATACTATATAAGGATAACATTGGATATTGTACCGTTTACAAAATGAACTGTGACGATGGGACAGAGTTTATGACGATTTATCAGGTCTATTCTGGCATCCAGATTATTAACGGTTGACATCTATTTTGCGTGAACGCATTACCATAGGAGAATTATCGAAAGAATACCTTATTAACACAGCTGTTTTGAAAAGTATATTCAAAGGTATCGATAGACAGCCTATTGGAACTTATAAGAAAGAGTACCGCATCCGGCAAGTGGCATTACTTCTCCGTCAAATACAAGAGAACATTGCTGCGATTGCAAATCAAATCGGATGCGAAAATCAGAATAATTCTGCTGTAACATTTCGGGATGTGATGAAAATTGCTCCCATAGAATATAAAAAACATAATATTGGTGAATGATTTGCAATATGGTATCGTTTCTGCCAGATTAGATGACATGGCTCAAAAAACCAGAGGGATAGTGTATTATGTTCCCTCTGGCTTTTTCTATTTAGACAAGCCAGCATTGCAAAGATTCTCTGTTTGATGGCTTATCTGGAAAAATCTGTATCGCCTTGCAGATCTAATAGCTACTCCGCTAAAAAATCAAATGTGGGCAGAAAACCGCCTGATACTTAGAATTGCACGACTGGAAAATTACTTTTTTGTTTATATCAACTTGCTTATCATATCTTTTTGAATATGCAGTATTGATTAATCAAATGCAGACGATCGGACTTCGCATAAAATATTTTTTGGATATCCAGCTGAATTCACCCATGAATATGCGCGTAAAGAAAGTCCGACTAATGGTTTTGAAGGAGTATAATAGAAGCTGTCTTTGGCTGGAGTTTTAACTTCGTACATTCCATCCCCGAAAGAGCCATCTATCCGAGCGACACCGTACAAAACCTCTCTATTTGATAGTGTTCTTCCGTTTGCGCTCCAGCCACCTGAAACACTAACAATTTCATTTTCTGGACCAAAATTGTCTATCCATGTCATTGAAATCCAACAGTATACATTATCCTCGTTAGTTGATGCATCGCTTGTTTTTTTCGAACTAGCTGTTAAGGTATATACTTCTCCTGCTGTAATGCTTCCTAAGTGCCTTACAGTATACGATACATCGTCTTCCTCATTGCATGTAAAAGAAATTCTGTCAAGGACTTTCTGGCACACGTTGGAATCAATAATTCCTTTACGGGCATTTTGCAATTCTTCTACAATGTTAATGTCAGAAACTAAAGATAATGCTTCCGCATCAATGCAGCTCGCTTCGTTTTGATAAGCGTAAGCAATATTTGTATTAAAGCTGAGACAAAGTACAAGGCTTATTATTATAGATATTATTTTTTTCTTCATGATAATTCATCCTCCTTTTCATACATAATTTATGATTGTATTATTTTAATAGATTCGTTCTTTGACACAACAAGAACAGAATACAAGATGAAAGTAAAATAGCTGTAATGATTCCAGACAACAGTGTTTTAAAGATAAAAAAAGTTATTGCACTGGCCACAAGGGATATAAATATGGCAGCTAAAAAACATATTTCAATTTTATTTCCTTTCTTCTTACCGAACAGAATGGTAAAAAACAAAATTACGGCAACCACACAGGCGAACCAAGAAATAAAAGGGATAAAACCACTGTAGTATAGGGAATTTTTGCTTAAATACGCATACACATTTGTCACTATCGCTGCAGTTTCATTCCCTGGCCTGTACATGGTCTTTATAGGAACGCTAAGTGGAATTAACATAAGCACAAGCGCAAGAAACAGATGGAACAGCAAGACAATATCTTTCTTAGTAAACTTACTCATTCATCTTCTCCTTAATTTAATAACATTCAAACACTGTTATTACCTCACGAATATCCTTAATAGGAGTTTTGTCAGCACATTGGATTCACCTCCTCTGGAAACAGACACTGAATACAATTCAATCAATGGCTTTTATTTATTATATAATATCATATATTTACTAAATAAGTCAATTAAAATTGTATTTAAACAGCTCTGACGAGTAAACTTTCTTTTAGCAATCTGAGCAGGAACTTCTATTCTTT
>OFGR01002599.1_pt1 | contig 11789 bp, 10 predicted proteins | sample 1521811 | NCBI WGS metagenome assembly OFGR01 (sample SAMEA3504098, study PRJEB24116) | mouse gut metagenome | biome: mouse gut; feature: mouse-associated habitat; material: faeces | place: Denmark | collected 2011
TGAAATAAACGGACAAGTACTCTTACTTCTTCTTTTAGAGAGTCTGCGGTCGCTGCAAGCAGATAGAAGTAGAAGACGAAATTCTACCGTTGGACTTTATTAATAAGTAATCAAGGCACACGATGTGAAGTTGGATGGAACCGCGTTTTGACGCTCCAACATAAACATGCGTGTGTTTTTTCATACAATACAGGAGGTTTTCTATGCTAGATTTAAAACAACTTCGAACTAATTTTGCGGCAGCTCAAGCCAAATTGGCAACACGGGGTGTAGATGCTGCTGTTCTGGACAAGATGAAGGAACTGGATGAGCAACGCCGCGAACTACTGGTTCAAGTCGAAGAAGAAAAGGCGAAGCGTAATACTGTTTCTGCGGAGATTGCCCAGGCTAAACGCAACAAGGAAGATGCTGCTGACAAGATTGCTGCCATGCAGGCTTTATCTGCTGAAATCAAGGAATTGGATAGCCGCTTAAACAGCATTGACCAAGAACTACAAGAGATTCTGGTAACCCTCCCAAATCTTCCCCACGATTCTGTACCGGTCGGCGAAGATGAAGAGGACAATGTGGAAATCAAAGGAGTGCGGGTAGAAGAAGAATATCGGGAAAAATCAGAAATTAAAATTACCACCATGGTAATCGAGACAGAAAACGGGGCAAAAGCCATGGGAAAACCCAAAGGGACCTATATTACACTGGAAGCAGCCAATATGGACTGCCAGGACGAGGACTACCATCGGGAAATTTCCCTTGAGCTGGCAAAAATCATCCGGAAGCTCCTGCCTCCGAAAAAAGAAACGCTGTCGGTACTGGTGGCGGGGCTGGGAAACCGGGAAGTAACGCCCGATGCTCTTGGGCCCAGGGTGGTGGACAACATGTTGATTACCCGTCATGTACTGAAAGAATTTGGAAAATATGCATTCGGAGAAGAAGAGGTAAATGCGGTCAGCGGAATTGTGCCCGGGGTGATGGCCCAGACCGGAATGGAAAGCCAGGAAATTATCCGCGGTGTTGTGGATGAAACGAAACCCGATGTGATGATTGCCATTGATGCGCTGGCAGCCAGAAGTACCAGAAGGTTAAGCCGAACCATACAGATTACAGATACCGGTATTAATCCCGGTTCCGGCGTGGGGAACCACCGCCATGGACTGTCAGAAAAAACCATGGGAATTCCCGTAATAGCCATCGGGGTGCCTACGGTTGTGGATGCGGCCACCATCGTAAATGATACCATGCATACCCTGATTCAGGCCATGGAGGAGAACAGCCACCTTGAGACCCTTACCACCGGGCTGAATGCATTGAATGACATGGAAAAATATGAACTGATTCGGGAACTTCTGTCTCCCCAGCTGAATACCATGTTTGTAACCCCGAAGGATATTGACGAATCCGTCAGACGTCTGAGTTTTACCCTTTCCGAAGGATTGAATATTGCATTTGCATAAATATTTTCGTACAGGCATATATTTAATTATTCAATATAAATATAACTGCCTTTTTGCAGACGACGGATAAGGAAGACGGGAATGGGGAATTTTTCAGGAAAAAAGAGAAGAAGGAAAGTCAGGAGTTATACAGGAGGGGTTCTGCTGCTTGTAAGCCTCCTGTTTGTATTTGTATGTTATCAGAACATGTCGGAAACGGGAAAAGCGCCTGCAGTAAAACAGGTTATCTCCTGGATAAAAGAAGAGATTGCGGTGGGAGCCTTTAAAAACTGCATGATGATTATGATAACAGAAAAAGACCAGGAACAGTCTCCCACACTGGGGGCCTGGTTTCTGGAAAAACTGGAACAGACTTATCCGGTCTGCCAGTTCAGCGAAACCATGACGGAGTATAATACCAGGGTGGAAAGCGACCTGGCCGGAGCGCTGCTGGCAGAAAATGAGCGGGAAGGGGAAAAATCTCCGGAGGAACAGGGAGGCCAGGAAACTCCGGAGGAACAGGAAAGCCAGGAAACTCCGGAGGAACAGAAGACAGAAGAAAGCAAAACGGAACAGAAAAAGAAAGACGAACAGGAACAGGCGGAAACTGTTGTGGATGCAGAGGGAAAAGCCCTGGAGATTTCCAGAGAAAAATTAAATGATTTTGACTATCTGGTGCAGAATTTTTATCAGATTGACCGTACCACCACCATTGACAGCAGCCAGCTGAATGCAGACGCGCTTCTTGGAAAGAGTATGAAGCTGGAAAAGGGAGCTGAAAATGTACAGATTCTGATTTACCATACCCATTCCCAGGAAGGATACGCGGATTCCACACCGGGGGATACAGGTACCGGTGTGGTGGGCGTGGCGGAATATCTCACAACACTTTTGAGGGAAAAAGGATATAATGTTATACACCACACCGGAGAATATGATGTAAAAGACAGAGATAATGCCTATTCTTATGCAGGACCGGCCCTGGAACAGATTCTTGCGGAAAATCCGGAGATTGAAGTGGTGATTGATCTGCACCGGGACGGGGTTGCGGATACGACTCACCTGGTGTCGGAGGTAAACGGAAAACAGACTGCTCAGATTATGTTTTTCAACGGGCTGAGCCGAACCACTTCCAACGGTGATATCGCTTATCTGGCAAATCCGTTTCTGGCAGATAATCTGGCCTTTTCTTTTCAGCTTAAGCTGGCGGCGGAGGAATATTATCCCGGTTTTGCCAGGGCAAATTACCTGAAAGGTTACCGCTATAACCTGCATTACCGGCCCAAAAGCCTGCTGGTGGAGGTGGGCGCCCAGACCAATACGCTGGAAGAGGCCATGAATGCCATGGAGCCCCTGGCGGATATTTTACATAAAGTGCTGTCAGAATGATTTTCAATACCAATGGAGGAAACAGTGATGGAAGAAGCAGGCAGAATCCGGTGGATGAACCGGGAGAATCTGGAACAGAAAGAGAGAAATCAGCAGGAAGAACTGCTGCTGCAGTCCCTGTACAAACTGGAGCCGGAATACTGGAGCGGTGTGAAACTGGTGGAAGATTCCCTGTATGGAGCCTTCCGGATTCATGAGGGAGCACAGGGAACCGTCAGCGCTGCCTTTTTGCTGAATGAGCAGGATTTCATTCTGGTAACCGGGAAAGAAGAAAAAGAGATTTTGCTGCGGTCTGAAAACCCTCCCATGGAGGAAGGGCTGGAAGAGCTTTTTGAGGCTGTTTTAAAGCGGGGTCAGCAGAAAGTGGAACGGATGGAAAAATATCTGATTGACATGGAACAGGAAATTGTGAAAGGAAAAATCAACCGGAACCGAAATCAGAATATTTTTGAGTGTAAACGTTCTCTGGCGGTGTGGAAAAATGATTATGTGCAGTTTCTGAATGTGGTGGAGGGGATCAACGGACTGGAACAGAAAAAGAAAGAAGGACGGGGGCAGATTTTAAATGAGGAATCTGCCTGTTTTTTTCGTGTCTATGAAAATAAGCTGCGGCGCCTCACCGAGGAGACCCAGTTTCTGTACGAAGAACTGGTGCATATTCGGGAAGCGCTGGATGCGGCGCTGTCCTATGAACAGAATCACATCATGAAGGTGTTCACCACAGTCACTACGGTTTTCATGCCCCTTTCTTTGATTGCAGGCTGGTACGGAATGAATTTTGCCGGAATGCCGGAGCTGGGCTGGAAATACGGTTATCCCTTTGCAGGTGTTTTAAGCGTGCTGGTGGTACTGGTATGTATCTGGTTTTTCCGGAAGAAAAAATTGTTTTAGGAAAAAAAGATTGCGAAGATACAGGCGAGAGTATATACTATAGTCTGAAACGTAACGAAACAGAGATAACAGGAGGATTTTGAAAGATCATGGCAGCAACGGACCAAAGTAAAATCAGGAATTTTTGCATTATTGCACATATAGACCACGGAAAATCCACACTGGCGGACCGCATTATCGAGAAAACCGGCCTTCTCACCAGCCGGGAAATGCAGGCCCAGGTCCTTGACAATATGGAACTGGAACGGGAACGGGGCATTACCATCAAGGCTCAGACGGTACGAATTGTATATCAGGCGCAGAATGGAGAAGAATACATATTCAATCTGATTGACACGCCGGGACATGTGGATTTTAATTATGAGGTATCCAGAAGCCTGGCAGCATGCGACGGGGCGGTGCTGGTGGTGGATGCAGCTCAGGGAATCGAAGCCCAGACACTGGCAAACGTATACCTTGCACTGGATCATGACCTGGATATTCTTCCTGTCATCAATAAAATAGATCTGCCCAGTGCCCAGCCGGAACGGGTAATTGAGGAAATCGAAGACGTTATAGGTCTGGAAGCTCAGGATGCACCCAGGATTTCCGCAAAGACCGGACAGAACATCGAAGAAGTGTTAGAACAGATTGTGGCAAAAATTCCGGCGCCGGGAGGAAATCCGGACAACCCGTTACAGGCATTGATTTTTGACTCCCTGTATGATTCCTACAAAGGGGTTATTGTATTCTGCCGTATCAAGGAAGGCCGGGTAAAACCGGGCACCACCATTAAAATGATGGCCACAGGAGCCAGAGCCGACGTGGTGGAGGTGGGCTATTTCGGAGCAGGACAGTTTATTCCCTGTGAGGAACTCAGCGCCGGAATGGTGGGTTATCTGACTGCCAGCCTGAAAAATGTCAGGGACACACAGGTGGGAGATACCATCACAGATGCGGACCACCCCTGCGGGGAACCCCTTCCGGGATATAAAAAGGTAAATTCCATGGTTTACTGCGGCATGTACCCGGCAGACGGCGCCAGATACCCGGATCTGCGGGATGCGCTGGAAAAACTTCAGTTAAACGATGCGGCTCTGCAGTTTGAGCCGGAAACATCCATTGCGCTGGGCTTTGGATTCCGCTGCGGATTTCTGGGACTGCTGCACCTGGAAATTATTCAGGAGCGTCTGGAGCGGGAATATAATCTGGACCTGGTGACTACGGCGCCTGGTGTTATTTATAAAGTCCATAAGACCAACGGGGAAGTGATTGAACTGACCAATCCTTCCAACCTGCCGGATCCGGCGGAGATTGAATATATGGAAGAACCGGTAGTCAGTGCGGAAATCATGGTAACCAGTGATTATATCGGGGCCATTATGGATTTGTGCCAGGAGCGCCGGGGAATTTATGTAAGCATGGAATATATGGAAGAAACCAGAGCTCTGCTGAAATATGAACTGCCCTTAAATGAAATTATCTATGACTTTTTTGACGCCCTGAAATCACGGTCCAGAGGCTATGCCTCCTTTGACTATGAGATGAAAGGCTATGCCCGTTCGGAACTGGTGAAACTGGATATCCTGATTAATAAGGAAGAAGTGGATGCCCTGTCTTTCATTGTCCACAGCGGAACCGCTTATGAGCGGGGAAGAAAAATGTGTGAAAAATTAAAAGAAGAGATACCAAGGCATCTGTTTGAAATCCCGGTTCAGGCGGCCATTGGAAGCAAGGTTATCGCCAGGGAAACGGTGAAAGCCATGCGCAAGGATGTGCTTGCAAAATGTTATGGTGGGGATATTTCCAGAAAGCGGAAGCTGCTGGAGAAGCAGAAAGAGGGAAAGAAACGGATGCGTCAGATAGGTAACGTGGAAATTCCCCAGAAAGCCTTTATGAGCGTGCTGAAACTGGATGACAAATAGACACTGGAGCCCATTTATGAAACCTTTTTCCGAAAAAGAAAACAGAAGGAATCTGGAGCTGTATCTGCATATTCCCTTTTGTGTGCGAAAATGCAGTTACTGCGATTTTCTGTCCATGCCGGCAGAAGAAACACTCCGCAGACAGTATGTGGACATGCTGCTGACAGAACTCAGAGAAAAGGGGCGATTTTGCAGAGGATATCAGGTTTCCACTGTATTTTTCGGAGGCGGCACACCTTCTCTCCTGTCAGGTGTGCAGATTGCGGAACTGATGGAGGAAGTAAGGAACAGCTTCAGCCTGGAACCGGAGGCAGAGATTACGCTGGAATGCAATCCCGGTACTCTGGACAGACAGAAACTTTTATTCTGCAGAAATTCCGGAATCAACCGGCTGAGCATGGGGCTGCAGTCTGCCAGCAACAGAGAGCTGGAGCTTCTGGGGCGCATCCACACCTTTGAGGAATTTCTGGAAAATTTTGCACTGGCCCGGAAAATGGGATTTGAAAATATAAATCTGGATTTAATATCCGGACTTCCCAGGCAGACCGTAGAAGACTGGAGAGATACACTGGAAAAGGTGCTGGCCCTGCGGCCGGAGCATATTTCTGCCTACAGCCTGATGGTGGAAGAGGGGACGCCTTTTTTTGAACAGTACGGGGCGGACGAGCTGCGCCGGGAACAGGGGGAACATCCCGAAATTCTGCCGGAAGAGGAAACAGAGCGGGAGATGTATGAGCTTACCCGTAATCTGCTGGAGGAAAAGGGATATCATCGTTACGAGATTTCCAATTATGCCAGGGCAGGCAGAGAATGCCGCCACAATACCGGCTACTGGCAAAGAGTTCCCTATCTGGGGCTGGGTCTGGGAAGCGCTTCCCTGATGGAAGAGATACGGTTTTCCAACCCCAGGGATCTGGAGACGTACCTGAAGGGACAGTATGTGGATCTGTCCCGGATTCTTCAGAAGGGTCCGGAAAACCCAGGGAGAGAATCCGGGAATGGGCCAGGGGAGCAGCAAAATCTGCCGGCGGAAGTGACAGTGCTGGATAAAACACAGCAGATGGAGGAATTTATGTTTCTGGGCCTTCGCATGACAGAAGGCATTTCCAGAGCAGAATTCCGCCAGCAGTTTGGAATGGAGCCGGAAGGCATTTACGGGGCCAGGCTGCAGCAATTTCAGGGCCAGGGGCTGGTGGAACAGAAAGAAGGCAGGATTTTCCTGACAGAGGCGGGAATCGGAGTGAGCAATTATGTACTGAGCGGATTCCTGGTGGAACAGGATGAATAATTACAGGTTTTACATCAGAAAAAGGGCGCTTCACAACAAAAAAAGTTTTTTCCGGCAGAATCACACGATATAACATAAAATATGCGCAGATGGAGGGAAAAGACTTGAAAATTGCAGTATGTGATGATGAAAAGGTGATAAGAGCCGCCATTGGGGAGCGAATCCGCCAGCTGTATCCATCCTGTCAGATTCTGGAATATGAAAGGGGCGAACAGCTTCTGCCTCACAGTCAGGAGCTGGATATTATTTTTCTGGATATTCAGATGGAGGGAATTGACGGTATGGAAACAGCCCGCCGAATCCGGAAAAAGAACCGGCAGGCAGTCCTGATTTTTCTCACTGCATGGGAGGAATATGTATTCCAGGCCTTTGATGTGGACGCCTTTCACTATCTGGTAAAGCCTCTGAAAAAAGAAAAATTTTATCAGGTGTTAGAGGCAGCGGTGAACCGGGTGAAAGATTCTTCAGTTTCCCCTCAGGCAATGGAAGAGGAGCGTGCAATTCTTGTGAAATCCGGGGCGTTTTCCAGGAAAATTCCCGTGAGTGATATTATGTATGCAGAGGTGAGAAACCGTAAAGTAACGCTGCATACCACCAGAGAAAGCATGGAATTTTATGCAAAGCTGATGGATCTGGAACAGGAGCTGGGAGAAGATTTTGTGCGCTCCCACCGGAGTTATCTGGTTCATCTTCGGTATGTTTCCGGATACTGCGCCACGGATATTACACTGGAAGACGGAACAGTGATTCTGCTGGCCAAACAGAAGTACCGGGAATTTGTGCAGCGGTATCTGAACTATATAAAAAGGACAGAGGAAGCCATATGAGCAGTTTATCGCCGGAAGAGATATTTGAAATCCTGACCTTTCTGGAAATGAATCTGGGGCATCTTACTGGCGCATTCTTTTTTGGACAACTGACAGAAATTCTTCTGGAAGCAGATTCAAAAGGCAGGCGCAGATGGTATGTAACGGCAGTTTATGCTGTCGCCATGATTTTTCTGGGAGAAATACCGGTGGTTCTGGACAGTTTTGCGGCATATATTCTGGGGGTTCTGGCGGTATTTGCTGTACTGCTGCCGGGAAGCCGGGAGGATATATGGATTAAGGTTTTTCTGTGCGTCACCTTTTTTTCCATACGATTTCATGTGATGTCAGCCATCAATCAGATTAATATGTCCCTGTTTGAACTGGGAACTGTTCTGTTCAACAAAGTTACGGAAAACCGTTATATCAATGCAGGACAGATTTCCATGGTGCATATTGCTCTGTCTGCCGCACTGGGTTTGCTGTGGCTTTTGGGGAGTTTTGTTATCATGGCGAAATTTGCGGCCCGCAATGTGCCTTTTCGGAACCGCAGGCCTGACGGAAAAGAAATTCTGATTCTGCTGATGCCGGGAATTCTGGGATCTCTCTGCTATTTTATGATTCACTGGATTCACGTGGAATCAGGACCGGGACAGAATGCGGCATGGTTCAGCCCCTGGCAGTATTTCTCTATCTGGCTGACCGTTCTTATGATTAATATTCTGAGTCTGGCGTCCATATTTGCGGTGTGGAAGCTGTTTCATGAACTGGAACGGAAGCAGGAAGAAGAAAAGTATCAGGAACTGCTGGAAAATCAGATGCGGGAAATGCAGTCTCATATCCGGGAAATCGAACAGCTTTACGCCGGGATCCGGGGGATGAAGCATGACGTGAAAAATCATATTACTGTAATGGAATCCCTGATGGATCAGCAGAACTATGAGGAGGCCCGGGCCTGGCTGGGTTCCGTGGAACGGGCGGTGGAGCAGATGGAATATGAGCACAGAACGGGAAATCCCGTTACGGATGTAATCATCAACGAAAAATACAGCCGGGCAAAAGAAGAAAAGGTTCGGTTTGAAACGGGATTTTTCTTCCCGGAGCAGGAAGGGCCGGATGTATTTGACATCAGCATTATTTTAAATAACGCACTGGAAAACGCACTGGAAGCGGTAAGCAGGGAACCGGAAGAAAACCGGCAGATTATGCTCCATTCCCGCTGCAGGAAACAGGTATTCCTGATTGAAATAAAAAATACCTTTACAGGTTCCCTGGACTGGGACAGGGAAAGCGGTCTACCTCTGTCTGCCAAAGAGGACAGGCAGCATCATGGTCTGGGGCTGAAAAATATCCGCAGGGCAGCGGAAAAATATTATGGGGCCATTGACATTGAAACAAAGGACGGAATGTTTTTGCTGACCGTTATGCTGAATTTGGGCGGTCACAGTATGGAAAAACGGAGTGAATCATAACAATGAGGAAGCGTAATTATCAGAAAGAGCTGGATCAGATTCTGGAAGAACAGGAACAACAGGGCCGGGTGCCGAAATTATTTCTTCACAGCTGCTGCGCCCCCTGCAGCAGTTATGTACTGGAATATTTATCCCGGTACTTTCAGATTACCCTGTTTTATTACAATCCCAATATTTATCCGGAAGAGGAATACCATAAACGGGTGGAAGAACAGAAACAGTTTATGTTCAGAATTCAGCGGGATATGCAGGAGACAGAAAAGCTCTGCCATCCCATGGAATTTCTGGAAGGAGCTTATGAGAAAGAAAGGTTTTATCAGATGGCCAGGGGGATGGAAGAACTTCCGGAAGGCAGAGAACGCTGCTTTCGCTGTTATGAACTGCGGCTGCGGGAAGCAGCACGACAGGCAAAAAAGCTGGAAATGGATTATTTTACCACAACACTGTCCATCAGTCCCCTGAAAAATGCGGAGAAATTAAATGAAATTGGGGAAGGGCTGGCAGAAGAGTACGGCGTGCCTTATCTGGTTTCTGATTTTAAGAAGAAAAACGGTTTCAAACGTTCCACGGAACTTTCCGGAATGTATGATATGTATCGGCAGGATTACTGCGGCTGCGTGTTTTCCATGAGAGAACGACAGGACAGGAAACAGAAGGCAGGAAGCAGCGGCAGTCCGGAACTATAATAAATGAAGATTTAACAAAACAGAGAAAGAGGGAAATACTATGGCACAGTTATGGGGCGGACGCTTCACAAAAGAAACAGATCAGTTGGTTTATCAGTTCAATGCATCCATATCCTTTGACCGGAAATTTTACAGACAGGACATGGAGGGAAGCATTGCTCATGTAAAAATGCTGGGAAAGCAGGGAATTCTGACGGAATCTGAGACAGAGGAAATTGTAAGGGCGATAAAAGAAATTCTGCAGGAAGTGGAGGATGGTACACTGGAGATTTCTCAGGAATATGAGGATATTCACAGTTTTGTGGAGGCCACGCTGATTGACCGTCTGGGGGATACCGGGAAAAAGCTGCACACGGGAAGAAGCAGGAATGACCAGGTGGCTCTGGATATGCGTCTCTATACCAGACAGGAGGTACTGGAAACTGACGAACTGCTGAAAGAATTACTGCAGGTACTTTTTACAGTGATGGAAAATAATCTGGATACTTATATGCCGGGATTTACCCACCTGCAGAAAGCGCAGCCGGTAACGCTGGCGCATCATATGGGGGCGTATTTTGAAATGTTTCGGCGTGATCGTTCGCGTATGCGGGATATTTATGAGCGCATGAATTACTGTCCGCTTGGCAGCGGCGCGCTGGCAGGATGCAGCAGAGTCACGTCTTTAACACTGCCGAATGGTCTGACCACGATTGAAAGCGGCGCCTTTTCCGGCAGCGGGATTCGTTCGATTACGATTCCGCGTTCGGTTACTTCCATAGGATCACAGTCTGGCTGGTCACCGGATGTGATTACCGGATACAGCAATACTGCAGCGGAGACATTTGCTGCATCTGCAGGATATACATTTTCCAGTCTGGATGGCGGCAGTTCTTCTGACAGCAGCGATGACAGTGCGGAAGATGATTCCTCTTCATCAGCGGGAAGCACAAGTGTGGATCTGGGTGAAGATACCTCCAGCTCTGGCAGCAGCGGTTCAGATGATGATGTCGATGAAGAAGGAGCAGGAAGTACTTCGATCGATCTGGGCGGCTCTTCCAGCGGTTCGGGCAGCAGCTCAGGTTCCAGCTCATCCGGCAGCACTGGCACTTCGTCCGGCAGTGCAGGTTCCGGCTCATCCGGCAGCGATTCGGGCAGCTCAGCAGGCAGCACTGGCAGCTCAGGTTCCGGCTCATCTGGCAGCACAGTCGTTAAGTCTGGCAGTACCGGCTCTTCGGGAGCATATGCAGGGACGACGTCGAATAGTCATACGTTAGACGAGACGCCAAAGACAGGGGACGGCTCTGTCGATCCAAAGCTGTTTTTGATATTTGGTCTGGTATTTGTTGGATGCGGACTTATGATTGTTGGAAAAAAACAGGGCGTATAATAAGAAAGTATGGAATATAAAAAGCATCTGATCATGAAATGATTCAGATGCTTTTTTGTGTGAAAAGTAAGAGATTTAGTCTAGGGCAATTTTGGCGGAAACAATATTTTTCAGCTGCTGATATTGCTCCTGCGTAATTACGATTTTATTTCCCTCTTTAGTGATCAGATCTTCTTCTAAAAATTTCTTTACACTTCTGCTGATACTCTTTACGCAAAGACCGGTCGCATCGGCCAGATTCTGCCGATTTCCTTTGACGTACAGCATTCCGCTCTTGCTGTATCGTTCAAAACGGTCTACGAGCAGCATGGCCAGTCGGTCAGAACCCTGAAGAAAAAGATAGATACGGCTGTTTCTGCCTTCTTTGAGCAGGTATTCGCCAACCAGTTTTGCTTCATATTTGAGCGCGCGGATATCAGAATACATCCATTTTTCGAATTTTGCCCGTGACAGCTTTACAACGGCACAGCTGGTAATTGTCCGCAGAGTCGTCATGTAGACGTTTAGATCCATCAAAAATTCCATGCCGCCAAAAGCGTATAGCCTGTCAAACT
>OFGR01002601.1_pt1 | contig 11781 bp, 7 predicted proteins | sample 1521811 | NCBI WGS metagenome assembly OFGR01 (sample SAMEA3504098, study PRJEB24116) | mouse gut metagenome | biome: mouse gut; feature: mouse-associated habitat; material: faeces | place: Denmark | collected 2011
TCGTCAATGATGAAATTTTCGTCCTCGTCCATGAGGTAGCCGTACACGGGCTTGCTTGTGACGGGCTTCCCACTCATGCCTTTTGAGCGTTTTACCGCCCGGATTTTCTTGCTCGTATCTCTCACCAGCCATTCGTTGAAAATGTTACGCAAGGGCGCAAAATCATTTTCACCCTGTGCGCTGTCAACGCCGTCATTGATGGCAATGAAACGGACGTTTTTCTGCGGGAAAATCATTTCTGTATACATTCCCACTTGAAGATAGTTTCGCCCTAACCTTGACATATCCTTGACTATGACCGTTCCTACAAGCCCCGCTTCAATATCGGCAAGCATGGACTGGAAACCGGGTCTTTGGAAATTTGCCCCGGAAAATCCGTCGTCCGTGTACCATTTCAGATTCGTAAAGCCGTTCTGTTTAGCGTAGGCTTCAAGGATTCTTTTCTGAGACGCGATTTGTCAAGGGTAAATTCACCGATCAGCCCAACTTTCTTCAAGGAGTTGGGCTTCTTTCACTACAGCACAAAAACTTGACAACTCAGGTTGATATTTGGATAATCATGATTTATAATATTTTCCAAGAAAAGACGTTTTCCGTAATTTTTGTGGCAGAAAACAAATCTCAATTCTCTAGTCACGATAAAGTGGGGAGCCAAATAGTCATATGGACATAAAACTCGACATTAAAAAACAGTTCCCGGGAGGCAACATAATTCTTGAAATTTGATAAAAAGTTGCATCTCGATAGTTTGCAAATAGAGAGGTTTAATGCTAAGTTTGGTTTTGCAGTATTGGCCCAAGCTTGATTTAATGAACTTAAAATTTAACTAAAAAAAGAGAGGTTACAAAATGTTCGAACATGGTTTAGAGCGTATGCGAGCAGATTTCCATTTGCACACAAAGAAGGATAAGGAATTTAAGTATGCGGGGGAAGAAACCTCATTTATCAATGATTACATTTCTGCCTTATCAGCAAAACAAATAAGTATTGGTGTTATCACTAATCATAACAAATTTGATGAGGGCGAATATAAAGCGTTGCGCAAGGCTGGTAAAAAGCAAAATATTTTTATACTTCCAGGGGTTGAATTAACGGTTAAGGAGGGTGCCAACGGAGTTCATGCACTAATTGTTTTTAATCCCGATGAATGGTTACGAGAGGGTAACAACCACATTGCGACATTTTTAGCAACTGCTTTTGCTGCTATTCCAAATCCGGAAAACCGAAATACCAAGAGCATACTTGACTTGAAATCTGTGTTTGAAGTATTAGACGGATATGGAATGGATTATTTTGTCATATTTGCTCATGTTGACCAAAACAGTGGTCTATTCTCTGAATGCAAAGGTGGAATGCTCGAGACACTAGTCTCTTTTCCGTCTTTTAAAGAACACGTACTTGGCCTCCAGAAATCGACATCAGAGAGCAACTACAAGATGTTCTCTCAGTACCTCGGCTATGAAATTGCACGAGTTCATGGCTCTGACCCAAAATCTATTGTAGATATTGGAAAAGGTGATCGCCAAACATACTTGCAAATCGGAGAATACTCTTTTGATTGTGTGAAATTTGCACTTTTAAACTACAAAAATCGCGTCTATGAAGGTGTCACAGCCATCACCCATGGATATATAGAATCTGTGGCCTTTCAAGGCGGAAAGTTTGACGGACAAACAATTAATTTCTCCCCCAGCCTTAACTCTTTAATTGGTGTTCGAGGAAGCGGGAAATCCTCGATATTAGAGGCTGTGCGATACGTATTTGATTTACCTCTTTATGTGGATGAAAAATACAAAAAGGGACTAGTTGAGAGCATTCTTGGCTCTGGAGGGAAAGTAACTCTTGCAATAGTTGACAAGCATGGAAAACGGTATACAGCAAGTCGCATTTTAGGAGAGAGGCCAACTGTGCTGATGGGATCTGACTCTGATTTGAATATTACTCCCATGAGTTTGTTTGACAATATGCAATATTTTGGACAGAAAGATTTATCCTATAGTGCAGATCATGAATATGGGCTTCTTGAAAAACTCGTTAAGGGACGGTTTTCTTCCAACAAATCTAACATTGAAGATACTGTTGCCACGTTGATTAAGAATATTAAACTACTATTAAAATTGGAAACTATTCCAGCACAAATCGAAGATTGTAAGGGGAAAATCGCAGAAGCAAGTCATAAAATGACAATCTATCAGGAACGGGGAATTGCTGAAAAGCTACAAAAGCAAACAGATGTTGAAACAGATAAAGTAAAATTGGCAACAGCTAAAGAGAGGGTTAATGGGCAACTAGCAGTTCTTACCGAAGATTGCAAAAAAGCATTGACAAACCTAGAGCAGTTATCAAATTATGCAAGCAGATATAATCAGGACATCATTGATCAAGCTGCAACAGTTTTGAATGAAATTGACAGCTCGCTAAAGCAAATAATGACTATACTCATATTATGTGCTGAAAAAATGAGTGATTATGATAAGATCGAACAAGTCCTACTAGATAGGATTAAAAGTTTGGCTGATGAATTTGCTGAGATTAAACGTGAGTTTAATGATCCAACATTAAATCCCGATACTTACGTCGAACTATCTACATCGTTGGGTGAGCTAGAAGAAAAGTGTCACAAACTTGAGGAACAATCGAAATCAAAATCTGCTATCGAAAATGTTATTGCCCAAGCTATTCGCACCAGAAATGAACTTCTTTTAAATGAATTCAATTTTTATAAAAATGAAGTACAAAGGATTAATCATGGGCAAAATGACCTCAAAATCGAAATAGTGTTTAAGGGAGATCGCGTTACGTTCAAAGAGGAGATGAAGCAGTTTTTTAAAGGCACTAGCATCACGGATACAAAATATCAAGCTATGTGTACTGAATTTTCAGACTTTACTGCGTTGATGGAAGATTATATCTTGCATAGAGGTGAGAAACTGCACGCCATCCTTACTGCATCTGAATACGCAAAGATCGTTCAAAAGCTTGAGACATCATATCCTGACCTTATTCAACACCAGGTAAAGAATCGTGTGGATATTTATTACCACGGAAAATTACTCCAACAACATTCCATCGGGCAACGGGCTTCGGCGCTCATTCTGTTTATATTGACACAAAGTGATAATGATGTTATCCTAATTGACCAACCTGAAGATGACCTTGATAATAAAATAATTTATGATGAAATTATTAGAGCAATACTTTCGACAAAGCATCATAGTCAGTTCATTTTTGCTACGCATAATGCAAATATTCCCGTTCTTGGTGATGCCGAAAAGGTGCTTGCAATGGAATACCAAGATAAAACTATTATTGTAAATTCCGGGAACATTGATCAAGCAGATACTCACAAGCAAATTGTAGATATTATGGAAGGAGGCCGGGAGGCATTTGATCGGCGCCAATTAATTTACGCATCTTGGAGGAGAAAATAGAGGGTTCCCGACAGAATTACAGATGGATGATTATTAAAACACTGCTTTGCAATTTCATTTTTTCTTTTGATAAACTGTATTTTTTGCAAAAATTAGGAACAAAGCGGCTCAAGCAGATATGCTTGAGCCGCTTTACACTATAGGTCTCTCATAATTTCTACGAACTGCTCAAGTTTATAGGCCCCATCAATTCCAAAATCCTTATTCTTAAAGACCATGAAATAACGATAGTTCGGCCCCGCCTGCGCCTGCCACTGACGGCCCAATTCCAGTTTCATCCTGCTGTCGCTGTTATCCCGGTCATCGCCCTTAAACTCAATCAGCGCCAGCTTCCCGGCCTTTGTCATAACCATAAAATCAGGATAATGGTTGATATTTCCGTTGAGCCGGAAGCCCTTGCGGTCAATAATTCGGTGCCACCACCTGATATTGCCCAGCCCTACCACAATGTCAATTAGGTTCCGTTCCTCCTGGTTCATATCGTCCTTTTCAGCATTATACAGAGAATACGGGATCGTATCAATCGTCTCAGCGGGGGTAATGACCTGCGGCAGGACATAGGACTCCCTGCATACCACCTTCCCGCTGTCCAGCCACTTTTTGAATTGAGCCGTCCGGTAGGCACGCTCCAGTCCGTCAATCTTGTCCTGGATTTTTCGCGCATAGGTGGGAATCGCCGTCTCCATTGCCGCCAGCTCGTCCTCCGTCATGTTCTCCACCACACGATGGACATATGCGCTGATCTCCTGAGCGGCATAGCGGTCATTCCGGTTGAGGTTTCCGCAAATCAGATCAACGCATTTCTGCACCTTCTTCTCCGGCGGCAGCTTCGCCAAGCGTTCCCGGATATACTCGCTTTCCTCCTTGGAGGCCCGCATATATTTGGGGATCGCCTCGCCCTTCTCCTGGAGGTCCACCCGGTACATTTCGCCGGTGGCCAGCTCAAAGCTGATCTGCGCGTCCTGGCCGCTGAGAGAAAACCCCTCCGACAGATTTTCCGCTTCCAGCAGTTCATACTCCCCACCGAACAAATCAGGTGTACCTTTAAGGAAAAACTGCGGGATACGCAAAGCGGAAGCTTCTGCTGCAAACTGAGGCTGCATAGCGTTCTGGTTCAACATCTCTCCCAGCTCTCCTCCCCAAAAGCCTGAGCTGCCGCTCTCCTTCATCTCCGCATCGTAGCTGTCCGCCTGACGCTGCGCGTCCTGAACCATCTCTCCGAGGGGAGAATCAGGCTGCTCGGTTCCGCCCTCCAGGGCCTTTTTTACTGCCTCCGTATCAACATCGTCAAACGAATCTGGTTCTGCGGCGGGAGCGTTGCCGCCGAGTTCCATCTGTTCCGCTTCATCCGGCTTAGGCATGGGAGCCGGGTCGGGAACTTCGCCTACCCGGAAATCCTTCCGGCTGAATCCCGCCATGTTCAGACCGCTCACGATGCTGTCCAGAGTATTCCTGAAATCGTTGGAGCAGGTAAAGACATAGGACATATTCAGCAGCGGAGATTTGTGCCGTTTTGCATAGGGCTGGCGAAGGATACGGCCCAAAATCTGCTCCACATCCACCTTGGAGGTCTTATTCGCCAATGACGCCAGAATGTACGCAAAGGGGCAGTCCCACCCTTCCTTGAGGGCGTTGACCGTGATAATATACCGGATCGGACAATCCCGGCTCATGAGGTCCGTTTTCCCCAGCTCGTCCACTTTGGAGGTTTTGACCGCGATCTGCTCTTTCGGTATCCCCATATCCACCAGCATGGCCTTGATTTTGTCAAAGGTTTTACTGTCTTCATTGATCTTGGGCTGGGCCTGGAACAGAACAATAGGACGCATGTATTCCCCGCCCGCTTCATTCTCCGCTATCGCCTGACGCTCAATGCTGCCTCGGAAATGAATGGCATCCTGGATCACGCTCTGGCGGGAGGTACGGTTATACACCACAACCGGGAGCTTCACCATGTTTTCTTTTTTCAGCTCCCGTGCGTCCACATAGGAGAGGATATTGCTGTTCTTCCTGGGGGTGGCGGTCAAGTCCAGCACAAAGGACGGGTTCAAATTGTTCAGCATCTCCACACTCAAATCGGACCCAGCGTTGTGGCTCTCGTCCACCACTGCCACGGGAGACAACTGCCGGAGCACCTGAATCAGCGCCGTGTCCGGCGTGTCGGCCAGCAGTACGGAGTCATCCTTGAAATACTGGGCGAATTTCAGCAGGTTTCCGTTCTCCTGGTAGACCTTGCGCACGTCCTTCTTTTTGCTGTCAATGCGCAGAGAGGCATAGCTCAGCACACAGACTGTCAGCATCTCCCGGACGGTATCGGGGGAGAACTGATGGCCGCTCAGGAGCATTTCCTTCGTATACACGCCCACCCGTCCGGCAAAATCCGAATTGAGCCGCAGGCGATATTCGTGGTCCGGGTTGGACAGGTTCCGAATGGTCTGCGTCAGAATGGAATCCGACGGCACGAGCCACACCACCACCTGGGGCTTGTCCAGAGGCATGGTATCAAAAATGCGCTTGAGGGCGGCGCAGACCATGAAGGTTTTACCGCCGCCAGTGGGGACTTTCGTGCAGACATGGGGAACGCCGGGAATGGCGGACTGGTACGCCGGAACGCCGCCCAGCCCAACAGGGATGTCCTGATCCATCCAGTAGCCCTTCCAGGCGGCAAACAGGTTGCGGTCCCGGTTCAGATGGCCCAGATAGGCGGACAGATCATCCATGACCTGCTTTTGATAGGTTTTCAGTTCCATAGCGCCGCCTCCTTACAGCTTTGAGATGTCCCGTGGGATTTTTTTGAAGGTGATGTGCCACCGCTCCAGCTCCGCCTGGCTCAGGGTGCATTGGTCAGCGTAAATGGTGTACCGGCCCGCCTTGGTTTTGATGCTCCCCAGGAAGTCGCGGCTCAGGGTGGTGAGGCGGTCACGCTCATAATAGAAATAATAGGCGCTATCCAGATGGACGCCCATATAATAGGGCTCGTCCGCTTTGTCCGGCTCAATGCAGGACTTCGTCTCCATGAAATAGACGTACTCCCGGATTTTCTCCGCGTCCACGTCCTCATTCAGATTGCCGTTGGGCAGGAGCAGGACGGGGCCCAAATCGTAGAAGGTGAAATTACCGCCTGTGCCTTCTACTGCATTTTTGTCTTGGCCATAGCCGTCAATGACTCGTTTGACCCGTTCAGCGGTAATGCTTTCGGCGTAGTCCATCATCTCCACCAGAATGAATTTGCGGTGTCCGCCGTCGGCCTTGTTCATGTTCAGGACCGCATGGGCGGTGGTGCCGGAACCAGCGAAGGAGTCGAGGATAATATCGCCGTCCGAGGATGCCATTTGAATTATGCGGCTAATCAAGCGAATAGGTTTGGGGTAATCAAATACCGCCTTCCCCAAAATGGCAGCCAGTTCTTGTGTGGCCATCTGGGTGTAGCCCACTTCCGAATTTGTCCACCAAGTCCATACACCGCGACCGTCTCTTTCAGAAAGATATGTTTTTCTACGCGGAACACCGTTTCCATCTGCGCCAAACCACATTCGTCCCTCTGAAAGTAACCGCTGATATACTTCTTCAATGTTACACCAGCAACGGCCTTTAGGTGGCATCATGGTTTTTCCTGCGGGTGTGGTTATCGGATACATCTGATTTGGACGATAGCCTGGGGCAGTAAAGGGGGATGAAATCCAAGGACCTCTTGGATCGCTATCGGGGTTGGTATAAGCCTCAGCATCCTTGCCCTCTAAAGGGAGTAGTTTAAGCCCTAAGTTTTGATCTGGATTTTTGGTATATATCAGCACATATTCATGGCCACTACTGAGTTTTTTTCTTGCATCGGGGGAAGTACGTTTTTGCCATACAATTGCCTCTGCAAAATTCTTGAAAATCTCATCGCATATCAATCGCAGATAAGAAAATTCGGTATCATCAATACTGATGAAAATGACTCCGTCCTCTGCCAACAGCCGCTGCAACAGCTTCAGCCGGGGATATATCATGCACAGCCACTTGTCATGGCGGCTTAGGTCCTCGCCTTCCTTGCCCACTACCTCGCCCAGCCACTTCTTGATTCTTGGATCGTTTACGTTGTCGTTGTAGACCCAGCCCTCGTTGCCCGTGTTGTAGGGCGGATCAATATAGATGCACTTGACCCTTCCCTCATACTGGGGCAGCAGTGCCTTGAGCGCCTCCAGATTATCGCCACGGATAATCATGTTTTCGCTCTGCTCGGCGTTGTATGTATACTGTTCCTCCAGCACCCGGTAAGGGACCTCCAGGTGGTGGTTGACTACTTTGTCTTTTCCAATCCATTCAAGTGTGGGCATTTGTGTGATCTCCTCTATCTAAGTGTGTTGACGAAAGCACAGAAAAATGGTAAAATAGCGTAAAATGCTGCACAAATGAGGTAATATCATGAATATGCTGATTATTGGGAATGGGTTTGATTTGGCACATGGGCGACCAACAACTTATGCGGATTTCCTTCAATTTTTATCCTCAGTACAGTATGCGCAACAATTTGGCTATAAAGATAAGCGATCTACTGCTATCAAATTAGAAAAGGATTGCCCTCAAGCGAAAGAATATCTACTTCTCTCACTTGAAATTAGGCGAGTCAGCTTTGGAAAGGTAGTTAATTCAAATTACAATATTCAGGAGATATTAAATTATTTGGATATGAATATTTGGTTTGAATATTTCAAGTGGATAAAACGGAAAAATTTAATAAAGGGAAGAAATTGGATCGACTTTGAACTTGAAATTCGAGAGATCATAGAATTCTTTGACCACGATATTGGAAATATATATGATACTGTATCAGCGCCTAAAGCAGGTATATCAAGCGATACCGAAAAAGTTCGTCATTTCTGGCTATTATTCTCCCAAAAAGTAAAATCAGATAGCTTAAGCAAGTATACATGGTCTGATTTTGTCAATATTACATATCACGATTTAGAACACCTGGTACGTTGTTTAGAAATATATCTGGATGATTGCGTGGTTAAAATGCTACTTGAGAAGTATTCTCCTGATATTAAACAACTCAATATTGATTTTGTTTTAAGTTTTAATTATACGGAAATTCCAACTGACATATATCCCTCATTGAAAAATGCTCATTATATCCACGGACATGCACATGCCCAATATCCCGCGTCAGAGAACAATATGGTTTTGGGGGTGAATGAATATTGGGATGACTCGGAAAAGGACTCCCGCACAAATTTTAACTGTTACAAGAAATTCGTTCAGAGAATTATAAAAGAGACAGGAATAGACTATAAGAGAGCATTGTATTACATGCGTTCTGCCGAAAACAAACGTAAAACCGTTTTGGAAAGCAAAAACGCAGACTCTCAGTATATGAATCATATTTACATTTTTGGACATTCTCTGGATGTTACAGATGGAGACATTTTGAGGGAGATTATAGAGACAGATGATACTGATACGACAATTTTCTACAAGGACAAGCAGCAACAAGCCAATCAGATTGCGAATCTAAGCAAAGTTTTAGGACAGGACGAACTCCTTAAGCGTACATTCAGCATATCCCCTACCATTATTTTCAAGAAGCAAGCGGATATGAAAGAATTATAGCACACTGGCATCTAATTATCAATTCATTTGAAACACCCTCTCTGATTTTGTACCTTTGCTTGCTAATGGGGTAAAATTGTAATCTGAATCATCCCGCATCTTTCCCGTTTTTGCGCATACTCCACCAATTCCCACGCATTACTGGCTGGATGCCACGCATAAGCAATCAGATAGTCGCTGTGTTCTACCATGTAACGGTTGGCCCGGATGATGGCTGCGCGTTTGGGGACCGTCTCCATCCCCGGCGGATAGAATGTTTCATCGAAACCGGGCGGTGTTGGGATAGGGTGGTCATACGGATGATAAGGCAGCAGCAAAGTAAGCGTCACCTCCGGGTGGCGCTTCTTTGCCGCCTTAACGCATTTTGCCGCCAGTGTATCAAAGTGTCCATACTTGCCTACGACGAACTCAGTCACACCGTATTCAGTGATATGCCGCTCAATTTCAGCAGATAATTGAGGTAGGAGACTATCCGGAGCCTCGCGGTGTCCGATGAAAAAACAGGTACTCATTACTATTTCCCTCCAATATAGTGATATATCACTATATTATCATAAATCTTGTTTGTAGTGAAGTATCACTAACAAGCAAACTTCAAATAATTTATCATAGTGATAAATCACTTGAAGGGGGCGCAATATGAATACTCGTGAAGCAATTGCGGCCCGAATTTTGCAGTTATGCAGAGAACGCGGAATTACGCCTAACGGATTGAGCAACATTTCCGCCGTTCCGCAAGCGACGATTAAAAGTATTCTTAACGGAGAAAGCCAGAATCCCGGTACAGTAACTATTAAAAAACTTTGCGATGGCTTTGAAATAACATTGGGCGAGTTTTTCTCTACACCAGAATTTGACGCACTTGAACAAGAAATTTGTTGATAGAATGGTTGCAGGCCAGGAGCATTACCGCTCCTGGTTACGTTCCTTCTCATGGTTTTGTCTACTCTGCTGTCCTTGCAACTGTTGCAATTTCTGACGAATAGATACCGATACCGCTGGCTCATCCAACATTTTTGCAATATTCTTTCGGCTCTGCGCCAGCATCCCCGCATCAAACTCCTTGCCATAAGCAGTTTGCAGCCGCTGGACCGTTTCCCGCTCCTTATCAGACCGTATAGCATGACAGGCGGTATCCAGTTCTAGGGCATCCATATCTACCGCCTGCTGTTGCAGCTCGGTATATTGTGCCAGTGCCGCTTCCAATTCAGCGACATACTTTTTCCCCTGCTGGTCCAGCTTGTTCAAAGAGTTCTCCATGGATGTAATGTGCTGCTTAACTCCTGCCATACCTTGATCCTCTGCACAATTAAACTGATTTAGCAGCAGGGCCTTCTCGCTTTTTAGCTTCTCAATATCTTCGGTCAAAGCAGCGATTTTCTGTGCTAACTCTCGCTGTTGAAATATCTGGATTGCCGGGGCTGCTTTCTTCTCGTCCAGCAACGTCCGACGCTCCCGAATCTTGACTTTAAGCTGCTTCATGATGCTCTCATATTTCCTAAAATCAGGCTTAACCATTTGGAGGGTATCGGCAAGTTTCTTCTTTCCACCCCCAATATGTAAAAGCTGATACCGGAAGATAATCATTTTCTGGCGTACAGTTTCCATCGCCTCTGCGATAATGGGAATCGCGTCCTTTACCGCATCCATCAGTTTCTTAACCAGCAACTTCAACTCCCGTAGCAGGGCGTTGTCTGCTTTGATCTGCCGGTTCAGTTCACAGCGGTCAGAAATGATGCCCTTTTGCTCCAGTGCGCGGGCGACTACCCCTTCATGAATGGTAGGCTGTTCGTCCAGCCCACGCTCCGCATGGCTGCGGTGATCAACACGCTCCTGGCTCCCAGTCCGCTCAAGAAAGCGGTTGGTCACATCAGCCCATGCCGTCCGCCAGAGGGCAAGCTGATCCTCGCTGTTCCAACGGGCAGAGATAGGATTTTGCCTGCCGTATTTTGTGCTCTTGGGATACTTGGAAATGCGCTGATAGCCTTGCGCTTCCGCCTGGGAGGGCAGCATGTACACCTTCTTTTTGCCAACCTTGTATTGATACTGCTTCTCCCAACCCTCGGACTGCGCAGACTTGAACTCCACCGCAGTAAAGCCCCGTTCCTCACCGTCCTTGACGCAAAGGTACTCCTTCTCCGTCTTGTGCTGCCATTTGCCGTCCTTGGTCAGAGGCCGCACGGTCAGCATGATATGAGCGTGGGGATTATGACCATCCGTATCGTGGATGCACACATCAGCGCACATCCCATCCGCCACAAAATTGATCTGTATGAAGTTCGTCAACAGGGTTATCCACTCGTCCCTGCTCAGTTCAACAGGGAGCGCCACCACGAACTCACGGGCGAGGCGGCTGTCCTTCGTTTTCTCCGCTTCCTCCACGGCGTTCCAGAGGATTTCCCGATCTGCCCACTCTGCCGGTGCCATATCCGGCAGAAAGACCTGCTGCCAGATAAGCCCCTGTTTCCGGATGTAGTCATGCTGTACCCCATCGTAATCATTGTAAATTCGAGAACAGCTCATGTAGGCCGCTGCCGCAACAGCGGAACGGCCTGTACCCCGGCTGATAACCTTTGCTTCCAAATGATAAATTGCCAGTTTTTATTACCTCCGTCTTTCGTTTCCCGTCCCTCGTCCAACGTCCCCGGTAAACAGCGAAAAGCTGCCAGTGGCAGGTTTTCGCTGGCGTATGGAACAGGGCGGCGCGCCGGTCTGTTCCATACGCACCGGGAATGACCGCAGTCATTCCCGGCAG
>OFGR01002602.1_pt1 | contig 11778 bp, 9 predicted proteins | sample 1521811 | NCBI WGS metagenome assembly OFGR01 (sample SAMEA3504098, study PRJEB24116) | mouse gut metagenome | biome: mouse gut; feature: mouse-associated habitat; material: faeces | place: Denmark | collected 2011
GAACTGGCTGCTGTCCGGCAGGTCCCCGAAGGCCCCCGCCTCCTTGAGCTGTTCCAGGTGGGTGGAGGATACCTTGGTGCATGCAAGGGAAAACTCCTCAATCGACAAGAAGTCCCTCCCCTGCCGTTTGTCCATAATGTCCCAGCCCACCGTCTCCCCCAGCCCGGCCACAGAGGTAAAGGGCGGGATAAGGGCGCCTCTATCTTCATCAACCAGAAAATTGACGGCGTGGGACCTGCAAATGTCCATCCGGGTAAAGCTGAGTCCCCGGAGGTAAAACTCATAACATACCTCCAGCGTGGTGAGCATATCCTCCTCCACCGCCGAGGGCCGGTCTTTTTTTTCCTTCGCATTCTTTTTTGCGTTAATCTCCGCCATTTTGCCCTTGACCACATCCATTCCCCGGCACATATATTTTTCATCAAAGGCCTTTGCCCGGATGGAAAAATAGGCGGCGTAAAAGGCCAGCGGCCTGTGCACCTTGAACCAGGCTATGCGGAACGCCATCATCACATAGGCCACCGCATGGGCCTTGGGAAACAGGTAAGCGATCTTTTTGCAGGACTCGATGTACCATTCAGGAACGCCGTGCTCTTTCATCTCGTCCTCCGCCCCATCTGGCAAGCCCCGGCCCTTGCGCACCGCTTCCATAATCTTAAAGGCCCTGGTATCCTTAAATCCCTTGGAGATGAGGAAAAGCATGATATCATCCCGGCAGCCGATGGCCTCGTTGACTTGAGCCGTGCCGGAGGTGATGAGATCCTTGGCATTGCCCAGCCACACGTCAGTGCCATGGGAGAAGCCGGACAGGCGGATAAGAATGTCGAACTGGTTGGGGTGGGTGTCCTCCAGCATTCCCCGGACGAAAGAGGTTCCAAACTCCGGAATGGCCACCGCCCCCGTGGGGCCTAAAATTGGGTCGTCGGTGAAGCCCAACTCCTCCGAGGTGGTAAACAGGCTCATGGTTTTGGGGTCGTCCAGAGGGATTTTTTTCGCGTCCTCCCCGGTAATGTCCTCTAACATCCGAATCATGGACGGGTCGTCGTGGCCCAGCATGTCCAGCTTCAAGAGGTTGGACTCCATGGAATGGTATTCAAAGTGGGTGGTGATAATATCCGAATCTTTATCGTCCGCCGGATGCTGGGCCGGGCAGAAATCGTAAATTTCCTTGTCCTGGGGAATGACCACCATGCCGCCTGGGTGCTGGCCGGTGGTGCGCTTAACCCCCTCGCAGCCCTTGGCCAGCCGCAGCACCTCGGCAAATGGGGCGTCCGTTTTGCCCACCAGCTCCAGATACTTTTTTGCGTAGCCGATGGCGGTCTTTTCCGCCACCGTACCGATGGTGCCCGCCCGAAACACGTGGTCCTTGCCGAACAGTTCAAAGGTATATTTATGAGCGCTGGACTGGTACTCGCCGGAGAAATTCAGATCAATATCGGGCACCTTGTCGCCGCCAAAGCCCAAAAATGTCTCAAAGGGGATATTAAAGCCGTCCTTTTCATAGTCCACGCCGCAAACGGGGCATTTCATGTCCGGCATGTCCGCCCCGCAGCCGTAGGGGTGGGCGGGATCCTGGGCATAGTCAAAGTCAGCGTGCTTGCAGTTGGGGCAGCGGTAGTGGGCGGGCAGGGAGTTTACCTCGGTGATCCCCGACATAAACGCCACCAGCGACGACCCCACCGACCCCCGCGAGCCCACCAGATAGCCGTTCTCCAGCGAATTCTGCACCAGCTTCTGGGCGGACATATAGATCACGTCATATTTGCAGCGGATGATGTCTACCAGCTCCGCATTGATGCGATCCACCACAATCTGGGGTGGCTCATCACCGTAAAGTCTATGAGCTTTACCCCACACCAAATCCTTGAGCTCCCCATCGGAATTTTCCAGCTTTGGAGCAAACAGCCCATCGGGCAGCGGCCGCACATTGTCGCACCAATCCGCAATGAGCCTGGGGTTGTCCACCACCACCTCATGGGCCTTTTCCACACCCAGGTAGGAAAACTCCTCCATCATCTCATCGGTGGTGCGGAAGTAAAGGGGATTGGGCTGGTCGGCATCCTCGTACTCCTTGGCGGCTAGCAGCACGTGGCGGTACACCTCATCCGTGGGCTCCATGAAGTGGACGTCCCCAGTGGCACACACAGGCTTGCCAAGCCGCTCCCCCAGCTCCACTACCCGGCGGTTAAAGGCTCGCAGATCCTCCCAGTCCCGGGCAATGGACCGGCCCTCCTTGTTCGATCGGAGCATATATGCGTTATTGGTCAGCGGCTGGATTTCCAAGTAATCGTACCAAGAAGCAATGCGCTCCAGCTCCCGGTCCTCCCGCCCTGCCGCTACCGCCTGAAACAGCTCCCCCGCCTCACAGGCAGAGCCAATAATGAGTCCCTCCCTGTTCTCATCAATCAGGGATTTGGGCATGATGGGGAAACGGTTGAAGTGCTCCAGATGGGCTTTGGACACCAGCTTGTACAGGTTCCGCAGCCCGGTCTGGTTTTTCGCCAGCACAATCAGGTGGAACGCGGACCGCCTTCCCCGTCCACCCCTCTTTTTCCCGGCAAACACCCGGTTAATTTGCGCCGCCCGCTCCACCCCCTGCCCGCGGAGCATGGGCGCCATTGCCGCCAAAATACGCCCACAGGTCTCTGCGTCATCGTAGGCCCGGTGGTGCTGGAATGGGGGCAGGCCCAGGGCGCTGGCCACCGTGTCCAGCTTGTGGTTGGGCAGCTTGGGGCACAGGTACTGTGCCAATATCAGGGTATCAAAGTACAATGGGTCAAATTTCCGGCCTGAACGGGCGCAGTATTCCCGGATGAAGCCGGTGTCAAAGGCGGCGTTGTGGGCGCAAAGCGCCGCGTCCCCCGCCCAATCCAGAAACAAATCCACCGCATCCCCTGGAGTTGGCGCACCCCGCAGCATTTCATCCGTAATGCCGGTGAGGGATACCGTCTTGGCGCTCAGCGGCTGCCCCGGTTGGGCAAAGGAGGCAAATTTGTCCACCACCTCCCCCCCCCGGATGCGCACCGCGCCAATCTCAATGATGGCGTCTGTCCGGGCATCCAGGCCGGTGGTCTCCAAGTCAAAGGCTACAAACTCCCCGTCAAGCGGCATATCCCCCGGTCCATGAACTGCCGCCTGTTCATCCACATCGTTCTGATAGTACGCCTCCACCCCGTAAAGAACCTTGATCTTTTCCCCCCGTCCGGAGGCGTTGTAGGCGTCCGGGAAGGATTGCACCACCCCGTGGTCTGTAATGGCGATGGCGGGATGCCCCCACTCAATGGCCCGCTTCACCACCGTTTTGGTGTCGCACAGCGCGTCCATGGTGGACATTTTGGTGTGCAGGTGGAGCTCCACCCGCTTGTCCGGGGCAGTGTCCTCCCTGCCCGGCTGCTTAGGCACCTCATTGATTCCATAGGGTTCCAGCACAAGGTCGTTGTTGTCAAACCGCCCCAGGGTAAGCCTCCCTTGAACCTGAAGCCGCTGCCCCTTCTTCACCTGAGCGATAATGGGCTTGGCCTCCTCCCCCTCCATAAACCGGGTAATCCGAATGGAACCGGTGAGGTCGGTGATATCAAAGCACACCACCCAAGCCTTGCGGCGGGTGAGCTCCCGGTGCTCTACGTTGAATACCTCGCCCTCCACCAGCACGCTGCCCATGTCCAGCGCCAGTTCGTTCATGGGTACGGGCTTCTTCTTCCCGCTGATCTTGCCGTATATCTGTTTAACCCTCTTATTTCCCTTTCCGGGCGCTGGGGCATCCGAGCGCAGCAGTTTGCGCCGCATCGCCTCCATCTGTGTCTCCAGATCGCCGGCAGGTTCCTGAACAGGGGGAGGCGACGGCGCATGTTCGGACTGCCCCGGTTCCACTGCCGGCTCCCTGTTCCGCTTCGCCAAGGGCGGCTCATCCGCATCCGCCGGCGCCGGATCAGCCCCGGCGGGGTTATCCTTTCCCGGCCCCTTCACAGTGATTGCGGCGGAATTGAGGCCAAAGGTCCGTTTCAGACAATCCTCCGCCTGGGCAAGCGTTTCACGTGAAACGCTTGTTCCTGTCACAGCCACTTCCATAGCCCGCCGGGCCTTGACCACCCGCACCTGTGCGGGATAGTCCCCCAAAACAGCCAAAACCCCCTCCGGGAAGGGGCAGTTGGCAAAGGTCTGTTCAAATGTAGGCATATCTACGTTTCGCTCCTTATCTCTCGCCGTGCCCAATCGCGTAGCAACAAGCCCAATCCTTGGTTATCTCATATTTCATGCCGCATTTTTCGATAACTGCCTGAGAGGCATGATTTTCTTGATCGCAATAGGCTTCTATCCGAGCAACTCCCACCCGGTCAAGCAGATAGTCAATCACCGTCCCCAGCGCTTCTGTCATGATTCCCTGATTCCACCACCGCCTACCAAGGCAGCAGCCCAAATTGGGCGCGCCAGTGATCTCACCCCAGCAAAACACAATCACTTGTCCAATGGCTTCAAAACCATTTTCTTTCAAAACAATGGCCCAGTTATAGCAGTCCAAATCGGAATATTGACTAATCCACCTGTCCAAAATCTCTTCCACCATCGGAACCGTGCAGTTTTCAGGCCATCCAGCCAGGAATTTCGTCACTTCATCATCGGCTGCGATGTTGTCAGGAAAAGACTGAGCGTCGGATCGTTCCAATTTCCGCAGAACCAGCCGGTCCGTTTCCATGTACTGTGTTCCAAGATGTGTCATATTTTTCCCCTTTACAGGTCCGCAATCAGCTTCATCAGCCCGGGAACCAACTGGTCCTCGGGCACCCTGGCCACAATCTCCCCGCGCCTGAACAATACACCCTCGCCCTTTCCCCCGGCCAATCCCACGTCCGCGTGGCGGGCCTCGCCGGGTCCGTTGACCACGCAGCCCATCACAGCCACGGTGATGGGCTTGTCCACACCTTTCAGCAGCTCCTCCACCTGCAGGGCCATCGGGATCAGCTCGATCTGTGTCCGCCCGCAGGTAGGGCAGGCGATGACCTCCGGCCCCTCCCGCCGCAGGCCGATGGCCTTTAAAATCCGGCGGGCGGCATAGACCTCCTCCACCGGGTCGGCGGTGAGGGACACCCGCAAGGTATCCCCAATGCCTAAAGCAAGCAGCCCGCCGATCCCCGCCGCCGCTTTCAGTTCCCCGATTTCCCGGGTGCCCGCCTCGGTAACCCCCAGGTGCAGGGGATAGTCGTACCGTTCCGCCATGAGCCGGTAGGCTTTCATGGTAACAGGCACACGGGACGCTTTCAACGATACGCAGATGTCTTCAAAGCCGTACCGCTCCAGCAGGCGGATATGCCCCAGGGCGCTTTCCACCATCGCCTCCGGGGTGGGGCCGCCGTATTTGGCCAACAGCTCCTTTTCCAGCGAGCCGCCGTTTACCCCCACCCGGATGGGGATATGCCGTTCCTTACAGACACTTGCCACCGCCTCTACCCGGCCAGGGGAGCCGATATTGCCGGGGTTGATGCGGATCTTGTCAATCCCCTGCTCCGCCGCCTCCAGCGCCAAACGGTAGTCAAAATGGATATCCGCCACCAGGGGCACCGGGCTACCCGCCTTCAGGGCTCCCACAGCCTTCGCCGCCGCCATGTCGGGTACCGCCACCCGGACGATCTGGCACCCAGCCGCCGCAAGCTCCCTGATTTGTGCCAGCGTAGCCTCCACATCATGGGTTGGGGTATTCGTCATGGACTGGATGGACACAGGGGCGCCCCCGCCCATGGGGACGCCGCCCACATTAAACTTTCTGGTCATTTCAAGCACCTGCCTAGGCAAAAATCTTCCACACGTCATGGAAGGCCACCACCGCCATTAACGCCAGCAGCACCACAAAAGCCCCGGCGTGGACGTAGCCCTCGTACTTCTCCGGGATGCGCCGCCGGGCCACCGCATAGAGAAGCCCGTTGAGCAGCACAAAAAAGATCCGCCCGCCGTCCAGCGCCGGGATGGGCAGCAGGTTCATCACCGCCAGGTTGACGGCGATCAGGGCCATCATGCTCACCACGTTCACGATTCCAACCGCCGCCGTCTGGGCCTTGGCCCCCTCCTCGGATACCACGTCCACCACTCCGATAACGCCGGACAGCTCGGACACCGCCACCCGGCCCGTCACCAAATCTCCCAGGCTCATCCAGACAATCCGGACAAAATCCACCGACTGCAAAAAACCATATTTTACCCTGCCGCCCAAGGACAATTGTTCTGTCTGCGTAAAGCTCAGGCCAAACTTTTTAACCGTCCTCCCACTCTCTTCCACCTCGATAGACCGCGTCAGGGGAAAATTGTTCAGCACAACCTGCTCCCCATCCCGCTCCACCACCAAGTCAATCCCGCTCACACCATCGTTTCGGTCCAGATAAACCAGCGCGTCCGAATACAGCCAAACAGCATGGCCGTCAACCCTGACGATGCGGTCCCCAACCATCAGGCCGCCGTCCCCTTCCAGGGCAAAACCGTCCATGAACGAGGAGATAACAGGAACACGGGCCTCCGTCACGCCAAGGGACAATGCCACCATAATGACAAGGCCCAGCAAAAAATTCATAAATGATCCGGCACACAGGATGATGATTTTTTTCCAACCCTTCTGCCGGGAGAAGGCACGGGGATCGCCTGTGTCCTCATCCTCCCCCTCCATGGCGCAGTATCCGCCAACCGGGAAAGCCCGCAGGGCGTAAAGGGTTTCCCCCTTTCTCCTGGACCACAGGGCAGGGCCCATACCGATGGCAAACTCATTCACTTTCACCCCCAGCAGCTTGGCGGTGATAAAGTGGCCAAACTCGTGTATGGCGATGAGCACGCCAAACAGCACAACAACCAGCAGAACATACAGGAATCTCGCCAAAATAGGTCACCTCACAGATTGATAAACCGCCTCACGGGCAGCGCGGTCCGCCTCGAAAACATCGTTCAGGCCCGGTGTGTCCACCACAGGTACCCGGCCCAGCGCAGATTCCACCAGCCGAGGGATATCCAAAAAATTTATCCTATCCGCCAGGAACAAAGCAACTGCCGCCTCATTGGCCCCATTGAGAATGGAGGTCGCCGTACCGCCCCGTTCTGCGCATTCCAGGGCCAGCCCCAGGCAGCGGAAGGTATCCAGGTCGGGCGTCTGGAAGGTGAGCGGCGGGCAGGACAGCAGATCCAGCGGCTTAGCCGGCCCTGGCGTCCGCTCCGGCCATGTCAGGGCATATTGGATGGGCAGGCACATGTCCGCGCTGCCCAGCTGGGCCATGATGGCCCCGTCCTCAAACTCCACCAGGGAGTGGACAATGCTCTCCCGGTGGACCACAATTTGAATCTTTTCCGGCGGCATGGCATAGAGCCGGATGGCCTCGATAAACTCCAGCCCCTTATTCATCAGGGTGGCCGAGTCAATGGATATTTTTGCGCCCATGGCCCAGTTGGGATGTTTCAGCGCCTGCTCTTTTGTGACAAGGGAAAGCTCTTCACAGTTTTTCCCGTAAAACGGCCCGCCGGAAGCAGTGATGATGAGGCGCCGGATCTCACCCCTGTTTTTACACCCTTGCAGGCATTGAAAGATTGCGGAGTGCTCCGAGTCCACCGGGACAATTTCCGCGCCCTTCTCCTCCGCCCGTGCCATCACCAGCTCCCCAGCGCACACCAGGGTCTCCTTGTTGGCCAATGCGATGCGCTTGCCGCAATTAATGGCGGCCAAAGTGGGGCGCAGCCCTGCCACACCCACGATGGCAGTGACCACCGTATCTGCTTCAGGCAGCGATGCCGCCTCCAACAGCCCCTCCTGGCCGGACAGCACTTTTGCGTCGGTGTCCGCCAGCCGCACCTGCAGCTCGGCGGCGGCGGCTTCATCCACCGCCACCACCAGCCCCGGTCTAAATTTCCTGACTTGGGCCTCGGCCAGCTCCACGCTGCGGTTCACCGTGATGGCGGCTACCCTGTGGCCACAGGCCTCCGCCACCTTCAGCGTTTGCCGCCCGATGGAACCGCTGGAACCCAAAATAGACAGCGTTCTTTTCATCGTCCCTCTCCTCAAAATACCGGCAGGCGCTGCACAATGAACAGCACCACCGGCCCGCAGAACATCATGCTGTCAAATCGGTCCAGCATCCCGCCGTGACCAGGCAGAAGGTGCCCGTAGTCCTTCACGCCATACTGCCGCTTGATGAAGGAAAACGCCAGATCGCCTACTTCGGTGGCCAGGGCCCCAAACAGCCCGCACAGCACCAGAGGGAGGAGGTTGACATCCGCATTTGCGATTTTGCTGGCAGCACCGCCATAGGCAATGGCAAATACCACTCCAGACACAAACCCGCCGATGTACCCCTCTACGCTTTTATTGGGGCTTACCTTGGTGACCCCCTTGTGCTTGCCCAGGGACACCCCGGCAAAGTAGGCTCCCGCATCGGTGGCAAAGGTGAGCAGCACCGCCAACAGCACCAGATACTGCCCATGGTCCATCCGCCGCAGCTCCACCAGGGCGGACAGGGCCAGTGGGATGGTAATCCCGCCAAACAGGCAGGCCAGAACATGGGAAAAGCCAATTTTGACCCCTCCCTCATCATAGGCACGGATGGCGCACCAGAAGCACCCCGCCGTCACCACAAAGGACAGCAGGTTCACATAGGCCGTCCCTAGCCCCGCCCAACTTCCGAAGGGCAGCAGGGCGGCGGCGGCAATGGTGACCACCCGCATAGGCAGGGTGATCTTCCCCTCCCCCACCGCCCGGAGCAGTTCAAAGGCCGCTATGGCCGAGATGAAGCATACCAGCGCCGTCCACGCCAGCGGTGGGGGCACCAGCATAATCCACAGCATGGCTGGCATTAAAACCACTGCCACAATAATCCGTTTCGCCATCTCACACACCTCCATACCGCCGGGAACGGTGCTGATAAGCCGCCAAGGCCCGCAGCAGCTCCTCCTCAGTAAAGTCAGGCCAGAGCACATCAGTAAAGTAGAATTCCGCATAGGCGGACTGCCAGACCAGAAAATTGGATGTTCGCACCTCCCCGCTGGGCCGGATGATGAGATCCGGGTCAGGCACCCCGGCTGAGTATAGGTACTTGCCAAAGGCGTCCTCCGTCAGGTGTCCCGGGTCAGCCCTGCCCTCCATGCAGTCCAAAGCAAAAGCTTTGGCCGCCCGGACCAGCTCGTCTCTCCCGCCATAGTTCAGACAAATATTCACCTGGCAGCCGTCGTAGCCCTTGGATATCTCCTCCGTTTCCCGGCACAAGGCCTGGAGATGGGGGGCTAATGGTGACAAATCGCCGAAAAAGGCCATTTTCACCTTGTCCCTGGCCATGGTCTCAATGGCCTCATGAAGATACCTCTCCAGCAGCTTCATGATGGCCGCCACCTCGTCTGCGGGGCGCTTCCAGTTCTCGGTGGAAAAGGCGTACACCGTCAGGTACTCCAGCCCCAGCTTCTTGGCATAGGTGGCGATGGTTCGGAAGGTCTCCGCTCCGGCTGCGTGCCCCGCCTTCCGGGGCAGGCCGCGGCTTTTGGCCCAGCGACCGTTGCCATCCATGATAATGGCTACATGGCGGGGCAGGTGGTCCATATCCACCTGGGGTTTATCCGCATGACCGCGGCGAAGGAAAGCCATACACACCCATCCTAACTTTAACTTTATTGATAGTATTGGCAAAAAAGAACCGGGTCATAAGCCTCTGAACAGCACACAAGGGGGGCGCGCCCCCCCTTGCTATGCGCTCAGCCGCAGCTCACACCGCCATCAATTCCTTTTCCTTGGCGGTCGTGAGGGCGTCGATCTCCTTACACCGTTTGTCCGTCAACTCCTGGAGCTCTTTTTCGCTCTCTTTACGGTCGTCCTCCGTGATCTCCGACTTTTTTTCCAGCGCTTTCAGGGCATCCATAGCGTCCCGGCGGATGTTGCGGATGGCTACCTTGCCGTTTTCCCCATACTTGCGCACCTGTTTGGTGAGCTCCACGCGGCGCTCCTCGGTAAGCTGCGGGAAGGCCAGACGGATCACCCGCCCGTCGTTCTGGGGATTGATGCCCAAATCGGAGGTCTGGATTGCCTTTTCAATTGCCTTGAGGATGCTGCCGTCCCAGGGCTGGATCTGGAGGGTGCGGGGGTCTGGGGTGGAGATGCTGGCCACTTGCTGAATGGGGGTGGGCGTGCCGTAGTAGGAGACCTGAATACGGTCCAGCACACCGGCATTGGCCCGGCCCGCCCGGACGCTGGCAAAGTCCCCCTTCACCGATTCAATGGTCTTGCCCATTTTTACATCGTAGGTTTTGCAGAAATCAGTCATGGTCCTTTCCTCCTATGTCTTTCACAATTGTTCCTATTCTCTCCCCGTGCACTACACGGAGGATGTTCTCCGGATCCTTCAGGGCAAACAAAATGATAGGGATATTGTTGTCCATGCACAGCGATGTGGCGGTGGAGTCCATCACCCCCAGATGGCGGGCCAGCACATCGTCATAGGTGATGCTGTCGTATTTTACCGCCTTCGGATCCTTCAAGGGGTCGGCACTGTATACCCCATCCACATTCTTGGCAAGCAGAATGATATCCGCGTTGATCTCCGCCGCCCGGAGTACCGCCGCCGTATCGGTGGAGAAGAATGGGCTGCCGGTGCCGCAGCCGAAGATGACAACCCTGCCCTTCTCCAAGTGCCGGACGGCCCGGGAGCGGATGTAGGGCTCGGCAATGGACTTCATCTCAATAGCTGTCTGCACCCGCACATCCACGCCCTTGTTTTCCAGCACATCGGCCAGCGCCAGGCAGTTGATGGCGGTGGCCAGCATGCCCATGTGGTCGGCCCGGGTGCGCTCCATGCGGCCCCCGTCGGCCCGGGTACGGTTGCTCATCCCCCGGCCGTCCTTCAAGCCCCGCCAGAAGTTGCCGCCGCCCACCACAATGCCTACCTGCACACCCTCGCCGGCACAGCGGGCTACCACGTCGCACACCCTTTCGATGACATCAAAGTCCAAGCCCCGGCCCGCTTCGCCGCCCAGCGCCTCGCCGCTGACCTTCAACAGCACGCGCTTGTATTTCAATTCATCCATGGCACACACCCTCTCCCGTTTCAAATTTACGGCTCATCTGTACTTAAGTAATATTATACTGGAAAATACTCCTTTTGCATAGGGGGCAAATGAAAATTTTCCGTGTATTTTTCCCCACATGGATTGACGGGCCTCTTTCCTCATACATTGATGGCAAAGGAAAAAGGAGGGCATACTATGATTTGCCGCATCGCCGACCTGCAATACAAGGAAGTCATCGACATTGCCGACGGCACACGGTACGGATTCGTGGGCGACGTAGAGCTGGACCCGGAGCGCGGCGTCATCCAGAGCATCGTTGTGCGGGGGCAGCCCCGCCTGCTGGGGCTGCTGGGCCGTGAGGCGGACGCAGTTTTCCCCTGGTCGGCCGTCAAGCGCTTTGGCACGGACATTATTTTGGTAGACGGAAACGCCGCAGGCACCCGGAGCCGCAGAAAAAACTGAGCCGCCATACAAACAGCCTGGGCACACAAATTAGCCATTCGGTACAGCTTCTAACTTTTTCCCAAGAAATTGGAGAAAAACACTTGCGTTCCCCTATAGCTTGTGGTAAAATATCCAGGCATTCCGCACGAGAGCTGATTTTTCGCCCGGTGCTTTCCGTGAAAGTGGGCGGGAAAAATGAGGCTTTCGGAGGTAAAAACAAAAAACAGGAGGAAAAAACAATGGCAGTCGTATCTATGAAGCAGCTGCTGGAGGCCGGTGTACACTTCGGCCACCCGACCCGCCGGTGGGACCCCCAGATGGACA
>OFGR01002603.1_pt1 | contig 11777 bp, 6 predicted proteins | sample 1521811 | NCBI WGS metagenome assembly OFGR01 (sample SAMEA3504098, study PRJEB24116) | mouse gut metagenome | biome: mouse gut; feature: mouse-associated habitat; material: faeces | place: Denmark | collected 2011
TTGGGTTTGGATTCAGCGTCCATGACAAAAACGGCGCGGAGGTTTCCCGCAGCGTTGACCCATATTTTTATGAGGAGAACGCACTGACAGCGGCGAGGGCTGCGGCGGACGCGCTTCCGGCGCAGGAATAAAATAGATACATAGCAGCAGAAAGGGTTCCTCCGGGAGCTCTTTTCTGCTGCGCAAATTTAAGGGAAGGAGGCGGCACAGATGCAGAGCGGAAGGAAACCAAAGCCCACGGCGGTCAAGGCGCTGGAGGGCAATCCCGGCAAGCGCAGCCTTAACACGGGCGAGCCGAAGCCGGAGAAAAAAGCCCCGCGCTGTCCGGCATGGCTGGAGGGCGAGGCAAAGAAAGAATGGAAGCGGATGGCGGGGCAGATGGAGAAGCTGGGCATCCTCACGGAGATCGACATGGCGGCATTCGCCGGGTACTGCCAGGCATATGCGCGCTGGAAGGAAGCCGAGGAATTCATCACCCAGCACGGCACCATCGTAAAGACGCCCTCCGGCTACTGGCAGCAGGTGCCGCAGGTATCCATCGCCCAGACCTATCTTAAGATCATGAACCGTTTCTGTGAGCAGTTCGGCCTCACCCCTTCCTCCCGGAGCCGCATCGTGGCGGAGGGCGGCGAGGATAAGGAAAGCGACACGATGGAGCTTTTGCTCTTTAAGGGAGGCGGGGGATAGTGTTTGACGAGGGAAAGGCGAAACGGACGGTAGATTTCATCAACTGCCTGAAACATACCAAGGGGAAATGGCGGGGGCAGCCCTTTGAACTGCTCCCGTGGCAGGAGGCCATCATCCGAGACGTGTTCGGCACGGTGAAGGAGAACGGGTACAGGCAGTACAACACTGCCTATGTGGAAATCCCGAAGAAAAACGGGAAATCGGAACTGGCGGCGGGTGTGGCTCTGTATATGACCTGCGGCGATAATGAGTGGGACGCGGAGGTCTACGGATGCGCCTCTGACCGACAGCAGGCATCCATCGTCTTTGACGTGGCAGTGGACATGGTGGAGCAGTGTCCGGCGCTGAAAAAGCGCATCAAGCCCGTCATGTCGGTAAAGCGGCTGGTCTATAAGCCGACCAACAGTTTCTACCAGGTATTATCTGCGGAGGCATACACCAAGCATGGCTTAAATGTACACGCTGTTATTTTTGACGAGCTGCACAGCCAGCCGAACCGGGAGCTGTTCGATGTCATGACCAAAGGCTCCGGCGATGCCAGGACGCAGCCGTTATTCTTCCTCATCACCACCGCAGGCACGGACAGACATTCCGATGGCAAGAAATAACACCCTGCTAGGCAATAGTATATATATTATGTCTGCTTCGGTAATAAAAAAGACAAAATATTCTGTTCCCCGAACCAGATACCGGAGACGAAACTTGCAGAGGCTGTCCTGTGCCTTTTGCAGATGCATATAGAAAAGGTGCTGACGTTGGAAATAGCAATGGAAAGGTTAGTTCGTACTGCATGACAAGTATGCGGATGGGAAGCTAGAGAGGTAAGATCTTCTTGAGTAAGAAGAAAAAATATGATGTAGATATGGAACAGATGGAAGAAGAACGTACGGCACTTAAGCAAACACAGGAAGCAGAAGAGAGCGTACAGGATGGCTTCAAAAAGAAAGCAGAGCAGGCAATGCTATTTTTGGAAGAGAACGAGCTGACCGGGGATATGAAGGAGAAGCTGATTGTATATGCGGGGAATAGGATTGAAATTGTGTGTAGATTTGAGAAAAATTTATTTAATTGGATTAGGTATAAGATTACCTGGTCTGTAGTGAAGGAAAGTGCTTTCAGTATAGATAGGATTTTTATCTTCAAATACTGTTGCTTTATATAGAAATAATTCTTGTCTACAATTGTAAGTTGGATAGAACTATTGTAGAATAAAAATGTAGGGTAAATTATAAATAGCACTTATTAACTTATGTATTACTAGAGAGCAGGGGGAAGAAGATGATCGAAAAGTACAGTGTGGAACAGATAAAAGAGATAGGGGAGGTTATTTGCATATGTTAATTACAGTGATTCAAGTTAGGAGGTTGGAGAACTCGATTACTAAATTAAAGGGGGTAGCTAATATTACATTAGATGGTATGGTTGCTGTTCATGATATAAAAATATTACAACATAATCATGATATGTTTCTTGCAATGCCTAGCAAGCAAACGAAAGTGGGAACCTTTAAAGATATTGTTCATCCAATAAACAGCCAGGTTCGGGATATATTTGAAAAATTGATTTTTTTTGCTTATGAAGAGGCGAGTAAAAAGCATTATACTTGTTTAGAAATGTGTATAATTGATGATTGTGAAATTGATAATTTGCTAGATCAAAGAACAGAGCATTTTAAGATTACTAATTTTTCAATGACAACATTTGAAAAAGATTCGCAGTTTGAAGCCAAAGAAACTATCAATATGATGCAAGAAGCAGAAAGTACAATAGATGAAAGCCTGATGAAGTGGCTAGAAAGTTGAGGGAATATGACAGGGGAAATTTTGTTTATAAAGAAAACTTTTAAGGGTATTTATGGATTTATACGGTGTGAAGATGGCAATACATATTATTATGATACATCTAGTATAGTCAAAGGTAACTATCTCAAAGCAGGAAATGCTGTAGAATTTGATATTGTATTTTTGGATGACGAAAAAACGAAAGCAGTAAATGTTAGAGTTATACAGAGTGCAGAATTATATCCAGAATTGGAAAATGAAAAGAAATTGGAAGTTTTAGAATTGCTTACATCAAAACTAAAACAGAGTTTTTTTGTAAATTGTGCGATTGTGCCCGAACTTTTGAAATCAAAAGGTATTAATTATAAAGAATATGCAAGTGATTTGAGTTCTTTTATAGAAAAAAATTTCTTCGGAGTTTTTAATGTTAAAAAGCAAATCGAGATTAATGGGAAAAAATACCCAGCAGTTATTATACAAGCAAGTAACTCGGTTGATGAAATATCAGAGGAAAAGCGTAGTCAGATAGAAAATAAATTGTTTGATGAAATAAGCACTAATGGTTTCTTTGAGGCGAGTAAATTTCCAATGATATTGCAGGAATGTGAGATTACAGAGTATCGGGATTATGCAATTAATATGGATAGTTTCATAGATAAATTTTTTCCTAATAAGTTTATCTCCAAAATGAATGTACAAGTAAATGGAAAGAGATATACTAAAATCTATGTTCAGACAGAAAAAGCGGATGAGTTTATTGAAAATAGTTGGTTGGAGAAAACTACTAATGATGAAAAAAAACTTGTTCCGTTGGATGCAGAAGTAGTTTCTGTTGTTAAGGATAAAATGAATGAGATTATTGAAAATAGGACTTATTTTTTAGCATCTGATATACCAGATTTCCTAAAAAAATTTGGGATAGAGAATTACCAATTATATGCTCAAACTATAGAAAATTTTATAGAAATATATTTTTCGGATACATTTGAAATGAAGAAGAATATGGTGATTGATGGGAAAGTTTATCCTAATGTAATAGTGATTAAATATACAATATGTGATCAGAATTTTATGCTTAAAGTTAAGAATCTATATGATGCGTGTGATTATGAGGGAATTCTTAAACTGGAAGAGTTGCATACGATTACTCCGCCTATGTTAGGAACTGATGGCATACAATTGTTGCTAAAGGTCCTATTAGCGTATTTAGGAGAAAATGAAAAAAAGGCAGATTTAAATGAGTTTCAGAAAATATTAATAAGAACTGAAAAGGTGGTGAATTTGAAACAATTCAAAGATAATACAAAACTTTTAGCATTAGGAATGGAAACGTCATATATTTCTACTGGATTAGATGAATTTAAGAAAATATTCGCAGATGTCCATAATGGAAAGAAAAATTTCAATCATAGTTGGAATGGTATTATTGAAAGATTTTGGAGTGCGAAGAACGAACTTGCAGTATACCTTACTTGCCTATGGGTTATTATATGTAAAAAAGAAACATGTATTGATTTGTATATAGAGGAAGCGGGAAAAGATAATAGAATTGATAAACTTCCGGTTATATTAAAAGTATATAAAGAAATTGTCATGGGAGGGAATAAATATATTTCTACATCGCTTAAAAGGAAAATATTAGGGCACTGCTTTGATTGCAATGATATTCATTCCCTTATAGATTCAGCAAAATTTTTTGATGAGGACAGCATTCCGGAAATAAAAGAAGTTATAGAATTTTTGGAAGAAAAGAGGATAGTAGATAGCGAAGATTTTATTAGATGGTTTCATTCGGATATTGGAGCTCTTGTATCTGAAAAGATTACAAATTATTACTGGTGGAGTAGTTCTGCGCAAGGATTAAATGCTAATATGTTTAAGATATTGGCATCTTTATGTTGGGAGTATCCCGCAGGATATTTTACAGAGATTATTTATAATGCTTCATGCCCAATGTTCGGTAGAAAAGAAAAAGAACAGATTCTTTGTGAGAATTTTACCCAGCTATGTCAAAATACAAAAACGTATAAGAAAGCATATGTTCTACTTAATTATTTATACTTAAATTCGATTGAAAAGTTGAAGGATGAAGAATTAGATTCTATATGGAACGATTTGAGAATTTGGATGAGGTCACAAGTATTAAAGCAGTTATCATCGGACTTAAGAACAGCTTCTAGTATTGAAATATTTAGATATGATAATGAACTCAGGCAAGAAATAGAAATTTATTATTGCAATAATTTTATAGCAGAAAAAGTGAAAAATAGTTCAGAAGATGAATTAGATGAATTTGTAGAGGAGTGTGAAAAGATTGGATTGCATTTTATAACACAGTGGATTGTTGATAACAGTGGAGGGGCTGTAGCGCAAGATGAAGAATGGTATATCAGATCTTTAATATCATCTCAGCAGTTCCATGAAGCAATCCAGTTCCTTCAGCAGGGAACTTCATTTGAAAAAATGAAAAAGGTTGATATGCTTCGTGAAATATTGAGCGAGAATTTTAATATGTATCATATGAGTGAAAAAGCTTATACAATGTTTCCAAACATCATCCCGGTGGAGGTGGCAGAGAGCGCACTACTGCATCACCTTACATTTATGGAGAGAAATGTACTTGTAGCATTGATTGCAATTTATGTGTACAAAAAGGAATGGCTTAAGGTTGCATTCCTTTATGCTCCATTTAAAAAGATGCATTTTAATGCACATAGGAAATTTATTGATGATGTCAAAAGTAGATTGAGTGAAAATAATATTAATCCGAGTCGGAACATGGAAAGCCATTATGATGTTATGAAAGTTGCGCTTAAGGTCTGCGATTTTAAAGAATTTGACGATTTTGTTAACTGGGCAAAGAAAATACCAGTTCCAAACACATCGAAGGTATATGTTCCAAAAGTAAAAACTTTTGATAATACATTAAAAAATATGTTGTCTGAATCGGATTATGATAATTGTTGGAAACAGCTTGTCATAACAGCTTTGCGGACAGATAATGATGATAAACAAGATAATTTACGATACTGTATTATTGCATCATTTGTCGGAAGATACGGGATAGAACAATTTAATCAAGTACTTTATGGACTTGTTAAGAATAAATATTCTGTCAAATCTTTTACGGATTATTATACTAGTTTATGGAAAGGATTGTCTAATGGAAGGTATAGTTTGAATTTTCTAATTTTGAGTCAAGCGTTAATATCGGAAGTTCCTGTTACGTTTTGGAATATGTTTTACGATTTTGCTATATGTAAAAATCATGTGTTTTCAATGGATGGTTTTGAATTTCAAACGTGGAAAGATGTAATACGTGAGGATCAGAAATTTTATAATGGAATACTTGATCAATATAGTAGCACTAGAGAAACAGTTTTTTTAAAAATTGCAACTAGAATACTATTAGAGAGTAATGAGAAGTTAGAGCCATCCTTTGAAAAATATCTTCCATATTGTAATAGTAGTCGTAAAAAGGATTTTCTATTTTCAGCGCTGATTCAATTGGTGTATCGAGGAAAATATTTACACGAAATTAGTGAGTTGTTAGACTCAAATTATTGGAGATGCTCAGAAGTAGAGCAGAGGTTGACTCGAATGTTATTTGCATTTTGCACTAATAAGATTGATAGCTTTTTTGAGGATATTGAAAGGATATTTAGTATTGCTGAAATTGAAAGCTTTCGGAAAGATTATCTCAAATGTGTGTTAAATTATCCAGAGATTAATATGGTACAAACTATACGTGAAAGTATATATGGGAGAACTTACAAATATAAATTAATGGAACAATTGTTGCAAATAAAAAATCATGATGAGCAATATTACGATTCAGAGTATTCTGCTTTAAAAAGTGAGATTGATGCGGTACCTGAAATATTAGCTAATTGGAATCAAAGCGCTGAGATAGAATGCTATTTACAGTTTGTAATAACATTTTATAGACAGCAACTTTATCAGGAATCAGATGATGTGGTATATATTAGAAACAGATATTATAGGATTCTTGCTGCAAGTATGTTATTAGAAAGAGATTTTGTGCAGTATAGTGATGATGATATAGTAGCTTTGATGAAAAGGAATAAACATTTTACAGGAGTGTATTCTGGATATGAGAGTTTTAAGAAAAGTTTGTATGAATTTATGAGTTTATCAACTATTTCGCAAGAACTAAAGGTTATTTTTATTATAGGGTTGATTTCAAATGTGTGGAATCAATTTATTGGTCGGAGAAATGAGTATGATAGGGAATCTCTTCAAGTAATTAAGAAGATTGAGAGTTATACCAACTATCGAGATCTAAATATTCAATTGATTAGGCTGTTTGTTTTTGATAGACAAGGAGATATTACAGAAAAAGAAATAAAGTTTATTGAATATTGTTCACCTAATATTGCATTTGTTGTAAAGCAGATGATGTCAATAAAAGAAAATAGTATCAGCGGTTATACTCAGTGCCAGAAGTTGATAAATGGAATTTGTCGTTTGAATAATTCGGGGAAAGCAAAAAAATCGTATGAAAACCTAAAGCATTATTTGAAAGTATTTTCAAATGATTTAAAGGAAAACTGGGATATGTATATGGTTGCACTTATGGCTACAAGTTATAAAAAAACTATTGTAGTTAATTTGGCAGCTGATATCAGACATAACAAGATTAATGCAGAAGAAATAAAATTATGGATGCCTGTTCTGGAATCAATAGATGAACTGCAAACCTATTATTATCTTTTAGCGGTTAGGTATGCTATTGATAGAAAAAAAGAAGATGCACAAAAAGCATATTCACAAATTACTGTATCTTCTGCATTGCCAGATGAATGGAGGATTGAAAGAAATAATCTTGAAGCTTATGTTTCGGGAAAGCAAGAATCCTTTTTTACTTCTAGCAACAGTTCAATTTTATCGTTAGTTACTGAGAAAGAGGCAGCAGATATTTCATTTTTGCATAATATAGCCTCTGATACAAAGATGAGTATGTCGGAGGCAATGATTGCCTATAAGGATATTATAAGAGGTGATACAGAGGATATTATAAAATTTGATGCGTATAAAAGATTGTTTATGTTTGTCCAAAAACCAGATGATTTATACGAAATATACAGACAAATTGAAGGAAAGGGGGCTGAAGAAAGAAGGAGGAGACTTACTTATAATGAATTAGTTATTGAATATGGAAGTTTATTAATTGTTTTTTCACAGGAATTTAGTATCAATCAGAAATTTGAAGTGCTGTCAGAAATTTTTGAGGTTTATAATTTGCTGAATGATATTAACAAAGGCAAAGGAAATATTATATATAGACTTAAAAATGCAGAGCAGGCAGTACTTGAAACTCCGGGTTTGGGGTTTGAAATTTGGATAAATAAGCAGGATCGAATTAAAGAAATAATACTGCATCCTATTATCGATTGTCTTGTTTCAGTGTTTAATGAATGGGTATTATCCGTTGAAGAATGTACTTCCCTACTTAGTTCTTGTTCGACCGAAATGCAAAGACTGGAAGATTTAGAGAAGTGGCGTAAGAATTGGAATTTACCTCAAGATTGTTCAGATTATGAAAATGCTTTTATTTATTCACTTGATGAAGAAATTAAAAGACTAAAAAGTGGTGCAAATTTATCTATATCTGTGATTAACAGTAAATTGGAAGATCAGAGTATCTTTTATCAAATAGAAAATATTGCAGATACCAGTAATTTGTCTATAGTATTAAGCAATACAAGTGATGAAAATGCGGCACATTTAGAGGTGTTTATAGGAGTTAACGGGGCAGAGTTAGAAGCATATGAAGGAGCCTTTTTTACAAATGAACTTGAGTTGCGTCCGGGAGATATTTGTGGACAAGTGTATAGGCTTCATAATCATGTTTTATCGAGTTTGAAATATGGTGATAAAGTTGAGGTAATAATCAATGTTGTTGTTGGAGATAGAATTATTTGTAATAACAGCAGACAGAAAAAAATATTTGATTATGTAGAGTACACATATATGTTGCAGCCAGGTGTGATTTCCAATATTAAAAAATATGAGATTGCGGTTCCTGCATTTTCAAGAACAATCGAAGGCTTTGGAAGGGATATAGAAAAGCAACGTATAAGAGATTATCTTGAACAGCAACTTGTCATGATTTATGGACCATCTCGTGTAGGTAAATCATCACTATTAAACTATGTTTCCAATCAGTATGTACACGAATATTCTGCAAAGAATCCTGATATAGCGATAATGTGTACTATGGTAGCTGATGAGCAATGCAGTAAAAGTGACTATAAATTAAGTATGTTGGATGGTAAAGAATTAACTTTTGATAATGAATTTCAAATTATGGATTATTTATTTATTACACCAATGAGGATAGCATTCGCGGAAAAAAGCAATATTCAGCAACGAAGAAGATGCAAATATGTTGGAGAGAAATTTTCAGAATCAATCAAAGCAGAAATTAGGAATATTTTAGATGAAGATGGAACCGTCAGAGATAAGTATGCATATATTTCTCAAATTTTGGAAGAAAATAATTGTGAAGTATGGATTCTTTTTGATGAATTTCAACAAATGATTGCATATTGGAAAGGTAGTTCAAATGATTTGGCGGAGTTATGTAATGATATTAAATATTATCAGAACAGTATAAAATTGATATTTTGTGGATCAGATGCTTTGTTGCGGCTTTTTCAATGTGAAAATAATTCTGATTGGAATGAGTTTAAAAATATAACTGCAAATAATTGTGTGTTTGTGGGACCGTTAAATGATATTGATTTTTATGATATGATGAATGATCGTAATATTTGGAGCGGATTACCAGGAAGCATGCCATGGTCAAAGGAGGCATTAGAGTTGTTGTATAAGTATACGGGAGGTAATGCCATATGTGGAAAATTATTTGGAAATGAACTGTTGGAGAAGCAAAAAGTAGGAGAATTTAGGAGAAGAAATTTTATATATCCATCGGACATTACTAAAACAGCATATGAATTATTACATAGTGAAGTAGGGATGGTTAAAAATCTACTTGTTTTGCATAATACAAAAAATTTAGATGATGAAATGCCATATCTCATTTTTATAGCTTATGAACTAATGAATGATAGAAATAAATCGGATGTTTCATTGAGAAAAATTCGTGAATTTTTTGCTACAAAGAGTCATCAAGATGTAGATTTAGCAATAAAAATTCTGATAGCACGTGGAATCTTAAAAGCTAATTCTGAGAAGAAGAGATATGGATTTACGACTATGTTTTATTATGATTTTTTCCGCAGTCAAGCTACAGATACTCAAATGCAAAAAATTAGTGTTGTTGAGCATCCCGGATTATTTGAAGAAAAGTCATGGATTAATCAAATGAAAAATAGTATTTTGCAAAATGATGTAGAAATTACTACGAGTAGTGCAATTGATATTATTGATGCAATGCCAATTGAAGTTCAAGTTGGAATTCGTGAGTATTACCAAAGGGAAGCTGGTACAATAGATACTCCGAAAAATGATATTTTATGTTGCGTTTTGAATAATTTTTATGAATATCTTGAGACTTTACGGGAACGTAGATTACATGGAAAATCAACACTTTCAAAATTTAAATTGGAAAATATTGTGATTGATAATGAATATGATATACAATTTTTATTGTTTGCATATTTAAAGCCATTATTTCCAAAAGAAAGATTAGAAGTGAGTGAAGATACTGGGTATGGAACTGTTAGAACTGATATTTTAATAGATAAAGATACATGTATAGAAGTAAAGTGTTCAAGGTTAAGTATGAACGAAAAAGCGTTAGAAAGTCAGATAAAGGAGGACATGGTTCATTATAAACAGAAAAATATATTTTTCTTTATCTACGATAAGGATAAAATAGTAAGAAATCCACCAGCTTTTAAAGAGTGTTATGAGGAAATGATGGTGGGAAAAAATATATATGTTGTAATTCACCAACCAAAGAAGTTATAAAATAATAGGGTAGTTGTGGGAAATGCCATATATTTTATATCGATGAGCTGTTTTCTGCACCGATTTTAGTTACGTGTAAACACAGAATTTACCTCGCAGGAATTGCTTGCATTTTTTAAGGATTACTATAAGCAAAAAGTTTATTTGTCCATTCAAGTTCGTTGAAGAATGTCGAACTGGATCATCAATAGCTCAGACCGATATTTTGCCCCACTGGTGGAACGCATGAGGCAGGAATTACTGAAGTTTCCGGTCACGCAGGCCGATGAAACGCCAACCCAGGTAATCAACGACGGCCGCAGTCCTGGCAGCAAAAGTTATATGTGGGTCCACCGCTCCTGCGAATTCTGCAAAGACAGGCCAGTCGTCATCTATGAATACCAGAAGGGGAGGGATCACGGACTGCCGCTTGCATTCTATCAGGATTACAAGGGCGTGCTGGTGACCGACGGCCTGCAGCAGTACCATCTGGTAGAGAAAAAACTGGAAGGGCCGGTCAATGCGAATTGTTGGGCACACGCCAGGCGCGATTATGCGGATGCAATAAAGGCGGCAGATAAATCGGATCCGGATGCGGTAAGACGTTCTGCCGCATATCAGGCATTGAGCCGTATCTCGCAGATCTATAAGCTGGAGGACGCTTTAAAGGATTTTTCCCCCGAACAGAGACTTCAGGAGAGGCAGGATAACATAGGGCCTCTGGTTGATGAATATTTTGCGTGGGTAAAAAAGCAGCTGGAAGAAGGGGCAGTCCCGCCGAAGAGCAAAACGGCGGAAGGCCTGCGCTACAGCGTAAATCAGGAGAAATATCTCCGGGTATTCCTTTCAGACGGAAATGTCCCGATAGACAATTCAGCAAGTGAGCGCGCCATCCGGACGTTCTGTATCGGGAAGAAGAACTGGATGTTCCATGATTCGATCAGGGGTGCCAAGGCGAGCGCTGTGGTCTACAGTCTCTCGGAAACAGCAAAGCTGAACAATCTGAGGCCTTATCATTATTTTAAGTATCTACTCACAGAGCTGCCAAACCTTTGTGATGAAAGAGGAAAGATAGAACCTGCAAAGCTGGATGAACTGCTGCCCTGGTCAGAGGCGCTTCCGGATGAATGCAGGAAACCACGCCGCTGAAAAGCGGCGTTACTTTATTCCCTCACGGGTTTAATACCCCGCTGCTTGCAGCGTTCTGAAGAATGAAACTAGGAGTAGATACCCAGCAGCTTGCTGCGGGGTGGTTCATTTATGAGGCGCAGGGTTTGACGTTTACCTTTACGGAGGCTGCTCTGGATATGATCTGCACTGGTCAACAAAAATTGGACACTTAAATTGTATTTTTTTGCATACAATCCG
>OFGR01002606.1_pt1 | contig 11761 bp, 12 predicted proteins | sample 1521811 | NCBI WGS metagenome assembly OFGR01 (sample SAMEA3504098, study PRJEB24116) | mouse gut metagenome | biome: mouse gut; feature: mouse-associated habitat; material: faeces | place: Denmark | collected 2011
CGTACTCTTGTCGTACCATACTGTCTTTAAGTCCGCAAACCCTTGATTTTACTGGTCTTTTCCGCCAAGCGTTTTCATCGTCGGGAAGAGCAAAACATCTCTGATCGCAGCCGAATCAGTAAGCAGCATACACATCCGGTCAATACCAAAACCAATTCCCCCTGTAGGTGGCATACCGATCTCCAGGGCATTCAAAAAGTCTTCATCCGTCGTATTGGCTTCCTCATCCCCCTGAGCCAAAAGCTCCTCCTGGGCCTTGAAGCGTTCTCTTTGATCAATAGGATCATTCAGCTCCGAATAAGCATTCGCCATCTCCCATCCATTCATAAAGAACTCAAAACGCTCCACATAATCCGGGTTGTCCGGCTTCTTCTTGGTCAGAGGCGATATCTCAATGGGATGATCCATCACAAAGGTAGGCTGAATCAGATGTTCCTCCGCAAATTCCTCAAAGAACAGGCTTAAAATATCACCCTTCTTATGGCGGGTCTCAAACTCCACGCCCTTTTCCTTTGCCACGGCCTTTGCCTCCTCCGTGGTTCTGATTGCATCAAAATCAACCCCTGCATACTTCTTTACCGCATCAACCATGGTAATGCGCTCAAAGGGCTTTCCGAGATCCATCTCCACGCCGTTGTACACAATCTTTGTAGTTCCCAGAACCTCCTGAGCCACGTGGCGGTAAAGATTCTCGGTCAGATCCATCATGCCGTGGTAATCCGTATAAGCCTGATAAAGCTCCATCAGGGTAAACTCCGGATTGTGTCGTGTATCCAGCCCCTCATTCCGGAATACGCGGCCAATCTCATAGACACGCTCCAGACCGCCTACAATCAGCCGCTTCAGATAAAGCTCCAAAGAAATACGAAGCTTAAAGTCTTCATCCAATGCATTAAAATGCGTTTCAAAGGGCCGCGCCGCCGCGCCGCCCGCATTGGCTACCAACATAGGCGTTTCCACCTCCAGGAAGCCCTGTCCGTCCAGATAACGGCGGATGCTGCTTAATATGCGGGAACGCTTTACAAAGGTATCCTTCACCTCCGTGTTCATAATCAGATCCGTGTAGCGCTGGCGATAACGCACATCCGTGTTGGTCAGGCCGTGAAACTTCTCCGGAAGAATCTGAAGGCTCTTACTGAGAAGCGTAATCTCCTCCGCATGGACCGAAATCTCCCCTGTCTTGGTGCGGAATACCAGTCCTCTGATTCCCACGATATCACCGATATCAAACTTCTTAAAATCCTTGTAAGACTCCTCTCCTACGCTGTCTCTTGCCACATAAGACTGAATATTGCCCTTCAAATCCTGCACATTGCAGAAAGAGGCTTTCCCCATCACACGTTTGGACATCATACGTCCCGCAATGGTCACGCTCTTGCCTTCCAGGCTGTCAAATGCATCCTTGATCTCCTGGCTGTGATGGCTTACCACATATTTCGTAATCCGGAAGGGATCCATGCCCCGCTCCTGCAAATCGGCCAGCTTTTCACGCCGCACCTTGAGAAGCTGCTTTACATCCTGCTCCTGGACAGCTCCGCTCTTTTGTTCTCCCATAATCTTCCACTCCTCATTTTCTATATGTAACACTCCAGATGACTGAACTGTTACTTCTCTATCTCTTTGGAGAGCCATATCCGGACAAATCGTTTAATTTGACCGCTGAATCTCCAATACCTTATACTCAATCACACCTGCCTGGGTTTCAACCTGCACGGTATCCCCAACCTTTGCGCCAATCAGCGCCTTGCCCACCGGAGACTCGTTGGAGATCTTGCCGCCGAGACTGTTCGCCTCGGAGGAGCCTACAATCTTGAATTCCTCTTCCTCGTCAAACTCCACGTCCAGAACCTTTACCTTGCAGCCCACGCTGATCTTATCCAGATCAACCTCATCCTCTACAACTACCTCGGCATTTTTAAGAATCTTCTCTATCTGCTCAATTCTGGCCTCAATGTCGCGCTGCTCGTCCTTCGCCGCATCATACTCCGCGTTCTCGGACAAGTCGCCCTGTTCTCTGGCCTCCTTAATCTTCTGTGCGATTTCCTTTCTCTTAACAACTTTCAAATTCTGAAGCTCGTCCTCCAGTTTTTTCAGTCCTTCATAAGTCAGTAAGTTTTTTTTCTCGCTCATTTCTTTTTTACATCCTTCCTATGTTTCTTGTTGCAAATTTATTGTTACACTTCACGGCGTGAATTGCAACGATCTATATTTAGTAGATTATATCTTCTTTTGTATAATTTATGCCTCCGGATTCACCTGATTTTGTCCAAAAACAGGCAAACTTCATTCGTTAAAGTATAGCTTAACGGTCACTTCTTGTCAATATTAATTCCTCCAGCTCCGCAAGACTCTCCACGCTGTTAATCTGCGCCCTTAGCCTGGCGGAATGGGGGCAGCCTGCGGTGTACCAAGAAATATGCTTTCGCATCTCCCGGATCCCGGTGTACACGCCTTTTTGGGCAACCTGCAGTCTGGCATGGCGCAGTATCATCACTTTTACCTCCTCCCGGGATGGGACTTCCTCTGGTTTTCCGGTCTCCATCTGATGGAGAATCTGCCGGAAGATCCAGGGATTCCCCTGTGCACCCCGGCCGATCATCACGCCGTCGCAGCCTGTCTGCCGCATCATAGCCTGCGCCGTTTCCCCGGAAACCACGTCCCCGTTTCCGATCACAGGAATCGATACCGCCTCCTTCACCTGACGGATGATCTCCCAGTCTGCCCTGCCAGAGTAATACTGCTCTCTCGTCCTCCCATGGACGGCGACCGCCGCTCCTCCGGCTTCTTCTATGATCTTCGCGATTTCCGCCGCATTGACATGCCCGTCGTCGAATCCCTTACGGATCTTCACCGTCACCGGTTTTCTGATCGCCTTTGCCGTCCGGTTTACGATCTCATACACCAGCTTCGGCTCCTTCATAAGCGCTGAGCCTTCACCGTTCTTCACGACCTTCGGAACCGGGCAGCCCATATTGATATCCAGGATCTGGAACGGAAGTTCCTCGATCTCCTTTGCCATCTCACTGATAATATACGGATCCGAACCGAATAGCTGCAGGGACACCGGATATTCCTTCGGATGAATAGCAAGTAATGCTTTTGTATTCCTATTCTTGTACTGCAGCGCTTTGGCGCTGATCATCTCCATACACAGAAGCCCCGCCCCCTCTTCCATACACAGCAGCCGGAACGGCAGATCCGTCACGCCCGCCATGGGAGCCAGAATATATGGATTTGCAAGTTCTATATTGCCGATTTTCAATTCAGGTACACCCCTTAAGTCAAATTTGGGGACGCAGCAAAACCGAATTTCACTACGCCCCTGTTATATTTTAATAACATCTACCGTTTGTTTTTCTCATAGATAAACCGCAGTCCCTTTAACGTCAGCTGCGAATCATAGACATCGATCACATCCGTCTCCTTCGCGATCATCTTCCCCAGACCTCCGCTTGCGATAACCTTCGCATTCAGATATCCCGATTCTTCCTTAATCTTCTTAACAATATACTCCGTCTGCCCGATCTGTCCAAAGACCAGCCCGGCCTGCATGCTGGCTACAGTCTCTTTCGCCAGGATAGATTCCGGCTTCTTGATCTCGATAGCGGGCAGCATTGCCGCCTGTTCCGTCATCGCCTGAGCCGCGATCCTGATTCCGGGCGCGATGACCGCTCCTTCAAAGGTTCCGTCCGCTCCTACGATATCATAGGTCGTCGCCGTGCCGAAGTCTATCACGATCACAGGTCCGCCGTACAGCGTATACGCCGCCACCGCATCCACGATACGGTCCGCCCCTACCTGCTTGGGATTCTCCGTCACAATGCGGATCCCTGTCTTGATCCCGGCAGATACCACCATCGGTTTGATCCCGAAGTATTTGATAAATGCGCTTCCGAGAGAATGCATGATATCCGGTACTACAGACGCAACGATCACAGCGGTAATCTCGGTGCTTCGGATACCTTGGCGTTCTACCAGCTCCTTTAGGGTGATCCCATATTCGTCCGAAGTCCTCGGAAGCTTCGTTGTCAGCCGGAATGTACCGAGCAGCTCTTCGCCTTTGAATACTCCCATTGTAATATTCGTATTTCCTACGTCGATCACTAACAGCATATCTCTCCTCCTTATACGTCCTCACCCAGAAAAAAGACCTTATAATACATCTGCAATGCCTCCAGAAGCTCCTGCTTCTCTCTTTGAAGCTGCTTGATCTTCAACTGACTCCCGATCTCGTCGAACATAGGGTCAAATTCTTCCGCAGTCACTTCAAAGCATAGTTCTCCGTCTTCATCATAGACCAGCGTAAGAATACCGCCCACATCATTGACATAGAGCACGCACATGATCTTCATCTCGTTCTTGACTGCCTCCGGAAGCTGCTCAAAATCCGGATTCAGATAATACTTTTCCTCATAAGAATTGGCGCCGCAGAGCACCACCTTCCCATCATACATATCCATATACTCCTCTCACAGACACCTCACCGGCATAGACCGCCTTCTCCTGACCGTCCTGCGTCCTGACCATCAGCTCTCCCGAGTCATTGATACCGAGCGCGCAGGCTTCATACTCATTGCGCGGCTCTAACACCCTCACCTTCTCGTCCTTATTTACCAGAAGGGAATTATAACGCGCCTTCAAGACTGACAGATCTTCCGTCTTAAGAAATGTCTCATAGCAAGCCTCGAAGCTCTCCATCACCGCCGCAATCAGTTCAGAGCGCCGTATACTGCCGCCAAGTTCCGTCTTCAAGGATATGGCCCGTTCTCTGAGCTCCTCCGGAAATGTCTCCTGATTCACATTGACCCCAACCCCGATGACCACATGATTGATATAGTCGATCTCTGTACTCATCTCTGTCAGGATCCCGCAGACCTTCCTGCCGTGAAGCACGATATCATTGGGCCATTTGATCTGACAGTTGATCCCCGTAACCTCGCGGATTCCTTCTACCACGGCAACCGCCATCAGAAGTGTCAGTTGGGGCGCCTTGGCCGGCAGAATAGCCGGACGGAGCAAAAGCGTCATATAGATACTGGTCCCGGCAGGCGATTCCCACCCCCGGCCGCCCTTCCCTGCCGCCTGGCGTTCCGCCACGAATAAGGTTCCGTGCCCGCAGCCCTTATCCCCGGCTTCCTTGGCACGGTTATTCGTAGAATCCGTCTCCTCGTAATAGACGACTTGCGCCCCCGCCCATCTGCCCTTCGTCAGACTTTCGATCTCCGCTCTGGACATAACATCGGGGCTGTCTATGAGCCGATATCCCTTATTCCTCACCGCCTCTATCTGATAGCCTTCCTTCTTAAGCTGCTCTATGACCTTCCACACTGCCGTCCGCGATACCTGGAAGCGGTCGCAGAGCTGCTGCCCGGACAGATAGCCCTCACTCTCTTTCAGAAGCCGCAGAATCTCTGACTTCATAATATCTAACCTCCCATTGGCAGATTCACATCAGCCGTTAGCCCAGCGTCGCGGCCATGACTGCTTTGATGGTATGCATCCGGTTCTCGGCCTCGTCGAACACCTTCGACTGCTCAGATTCGAACACCTCATCCGTCACTTCCATATCCTCGATCCCAAAACGCTCATGGATCTCCTTGCCGATCTTCGTCTTCAGATCATGGAACGCCGGCAGACAATGCAGGAAGATCGCGCTCTCCTTCGCATTGGCCATCACCTTGGAGGTCACCTTGTACGGCGTAAGCTCCCGAATCCGCTCTTCCCATACTTCATCCGGCTCTCCCATGGACACCCATACATCCGTATAGATCACATCCGCGTCCTTCGTTCCTGCCGCCACATCTGAGGTCAGCGTGATGGTCGCGCCGCTCTCCTTCGCATAGCCCCGGCAGGTCTCCACTAATTCTGCGTTAGGGAAATAACTTTCCGTAGTGCAGGCAACAAAATGCATTCCCATCTTGGCGCAGGCGATCATCAGCGAATTACCCATGTTGTATCTGGCGTCGCCCATGTAAACCAGCTTTATGCCTTTAAGCTCCCCGAAGTTCTCCCGTATAGTCAACAGATCCGCCAACATCTGTGTAGGATGGTACTCATTGGTCAGTCCATTCCATACCGGAACGCCGGCGTATCTGGCCAGATCCTCCACGATCTCCTGCCCGAAGCCGCGGTATTCGATCCCGTCATACATCCTTCCAAGCACCCTCGCCGTATCCTCAATGCTCTCCTTCTTCCCGATCTGTGAGCCGCTTGGGTCAAGATAGGTCGTCCCCATCCCCATATCGTGCGCGGCTACCTCGAACGCACACCGGGTTCTGGTACTGGTCTTCTCAAATATCAGCGCAACGTTCTTTCCCCTGTAATTATCAACAGGCACGCCGTTCTTCTTCTTTTCCTTCAGATCTGCCGCCAGATCCAGCAGATACGCGATCTCCTCCGGTGTATAGTCCTTCAATGTCAAAAAATTTCTTCCTTTTAAGTTCATCGTCAATCCCTTTCTCAATCCAATCAATACATGGACGAACCTCGGAAGGTTCATCTGATCACTCAATGCTTCATATTTCTTATATACTATATCATACAACTGGTCAACCGTGTATATCTGATACTTGGGGATGCGCAGTAATTTGGCCGCCGCCTCCAGCATACCCATGAACAGCTCCTTCCCCTTATATCCCAGCGGCAGCTTCAGCACGAATGCGATCTCTGCCTTTTCAATCTCCCGGATATCCGCAAGAAGCTCTTCGTAATACTCATCCTCATGGGACTGCTCCAGATAATATATCGTCCCTTCCAGACCGTACAGCATCCTGCAGGCGTCATAATAACCAATCACAAGATTCTGCCGGCTGCGTTTCCCCGAGAACTCAATGATACTCCCAAGCTTCACCCGCGGCGCGATTTCAAGCTTCTCGCCCTCCTTGGGCAGCTTAACGCGCGGTTCACGGCCCGGGCCGTAGATGCGCACCTCTATGATAGTCTCGTATCCTCTCTTCACCAGTGAATTCAATGGTACATTATTCACCACGACGCCGTCAATATATTTCTTCCCCTGAATCTTCTCATTCTTGAAACCGATCAGATATGCGCTTGCCAGAAGAAAATCCTCCAGAAGCCCCTCCGGGATATCCTCTATACTGAGATCCAGCTCTCTGAACTCCGACAGCGAGAATGTCAGCAGGCAGAACTCCTTGCCACAGTTCCGTATGGCCTCCTCGTCTACCGTCTCGTGGATGAGATTGCGCAAAGGCGTGATATCGACCCCGCCCTCTTTAAGCCGCTTCCAGCCTTCATTCAGGAATTCCCTGATGCTTGTCTGCTTCTGGAACAGCCCTTCCATCCACTCGTCATCCACATCCATGACCCTTGAAAATGTCATCTCATTCCAGATCTTCTCTGCCTTCCCGATATCGCCCATGCAGATCAGCGCGCCGTTCAGCGCTCCCACAGAGGTTCCCGCCACCGCATTGATCTTCACACCTGCTTCCGTAAGGGCCTTCCACGCGCCGATCTGGTATGCTCCGCGTGCTCCGCCTCCGTCCAGTACCAGACCATATTCCTTTGACAGGTCAATTACAGGCTTCATATCACCACGCCTTTCTTATATATATCTATATCCGCCTTCCCGACCTCCTGCGCTGCCTCGCCGCCTCAAACATCAGCACCGACGCCGCAACCGCTGCATTCAGGGACTCCACCTGTCCCTCCATCGGTATCCTGATATAAGTATCGGCAAGCCTTGCCGTCTCCTCTGTAAGCCCGTTTCCTTCATTTCCGATCAGAAACCCGCAGGGCATGCTGTAATCTTCCTCATCATAAAAACACTGTCCCGCAAGATGCGCCGCATAGATATGGATCCCCATTCCCTTAAGCTCCGCGACCGCGTCATGAAGATCCTCCGTATAGCAGAAGGGCATACGGTAGACAGACCCCATAGTGGAACGGATCGTCTTGGGATTATAGATATCCACACATTCCCTGTCCATCACGATTCCTGTCACTCCGGCGCCCTCCGATCGTTCCCAGATTCCCCGGATCCTGCAGATGCTCCAGCACAATGATGTGCGGGCAATTCCCTCCGGCCGTCTCCCTAAGCTTACGCTCCGACTGTCTGGCAACGCACAAGATCCCCTGCGGCGTCCTGGTATCCGATACATAGCCGAACACCGTATCCGACAGGATCTCCGGTACGATCCCGCTGCCCGCAAGAACTTCCCTGGCCGTCTTCTTATCCTTCCGGTAAAATGTCTCCGACACATATACCTCTCTTAATATCTCAAGCGGCATCTCCCTAAACATCCTGATTCCTTCTACCAGAAATACCTTCTCTTCGTCCCTCGCCTTGCGCTTCTTCTTAAGGCTTACCAGACGCTTAACCTTCGCATTCGATGTACTTGTTATCATGTAACATTCTGCCCTCTCTCACCGAATAATATTTAGAGTTGATGCTCGTACTAGCATCAGCGTGCTACATATTATAACACAATTCATACGGCATATCTACATAAAACTCCTTTTGCATCCGCATCCATGCCTTCTATATGCAAAAATAATGATACCCTCCGTATACCCGGCGGCTATATGCAAAAAGAGATACCCGCTAAAGGTATCTCTGGTATCTCTGTAATATCCCTATGCCCTCATCGCACCGTCCACAGACAAGATCTCGCCCGTCACATAGCTTGCCATATCGCTTGCAAGGAATAAGAACGCATTGGCGATATCCTCCGGCTCGCCGATCCGGCGAAGCGGTATCGCAGCGATCATCGGCTGGATCATCTGATCCGGCAGAGCCGCAACCATATCCGTCTTGGTGATTCCCGGCGCTACCGCATTGACACGGATATTGCTTGGACCAAGCTCTCTTGCCAGTGAAAGCGTCATACCGTTGACAGCGAATTTGCTCGTCGGATATGCCACGCCGCCAGGCTGCCCCGAGATGCTGACCATGGAACTGGTATTCAGGATACAGCCGCCGCCCTGCTCTCTCATAATCTCTACCGCCGGCTGGATCGCATTGAAGAGAGCATTGACATTCAGCCTCATAACCTTGTCGAACTGCCCTTCTTCGTATTTCTCGACCTTGGTACTATCGGACATTCCGGCATTATTGACCAGAATATCAAGTCTTCCGAACTTATCCTTTACCTTCTGGATGGCAGCCTTCACTGCCCCTGCATCGGACAGGTCCGGGTAATCTCCTTCCACTTCCCAGTCCGCATTCTTAGCCTTAAGCGAAGAGAGCGCCTTATTCACCGTCTCCTCTCTGGACCCGAACAGCACGACCTTCGCACCGTTCTCCAGATACTTCTTCACTACCGCATAACCGATTCCTCTTGTACCGCCTGTAACGACAGCCACCTTTCCTTTTAACAAATCCTTTGCCTCCTTTTTGTAAAATACATCTTACACCTTAAATCTATATCCGACCCCCCAGATCGTCTCAATATACTGCGGGTTCGAGGTATCCATCTCCACCTTCTCGCGTATCTTCTTGATATGCACCGTCACCGTCGCGATATCCCCGATCGACTCCATATCCCAGATCTCACGGAACAGCTCTTCCTTCGTATACACATGATTGGGATGGCTTGCAAGGAAGGTCAGAAGATCGAATTCCTTCGTGGTAAATGTCTTCTCCTCTCCGTTGATCCACACCCGTCTCGCCGTCGTGTCGATCTTGAGCCCGCGGATCTCGATCACCTTATTGGCCTCCACCGCGCTTCCCGTCAGCCGGTCATATCTGGCCAGGTGAGCCTTCACTCTTGCCACCAGCTCGCTGGGGCTGAACGGCTTCGTCATATAATCATCCGCCCCAAGGCCAAGCCCCCGGATCTTGTCAATATCATCCTTCTTCGCCGATACCATGATGATGGGGGTGTTCTTCACATCCCTGACCTGACGGCAGATATCAAAGCCGTCGATGCCCGGCAGCATCAGATCCAGGATAAACATATCAAAGTCTTCCTTCAGCGCCTTCTGAAGGCCGGTCGCCCCGTCGTTCGCCACCTCCACCTGGAATCCGCTCAGCTCCAGATAATCCTTCTCCAGATCGGCGATCGCTTCTTCATCTTCTACAATCAATATCTTACTCATAAATCGGCACCTCCTGATATTTTCTAAGAACAAAATACATGGTTGTTCCCGTTTCCTCTCTGCTTGTAGCCCAGATCTTGCCTCCGTGCTCCTCAATGATCTTCTTCACGATAGAAAGCCCGATACCGCTTCCCCCCTTGGAAGAATTCCGCGAAGCGTCCGTGCGGTAAAACCGATCGAAGATGTTCGGCAGATCCTTTGCGGCGATCCCTCTGCCGTTGTCCTCCAGCTCGACCTGCACGAAGTCTCCCACATCCTTCACCCTGAGGTTGATCTTCCCCTTGGGCTTATCCATATATTTCAAAGAATTATTCACGATATTGTGGACCACGCGCTTGATCTGCTCCGCGTCGGCGATTATCTTCACATCCGCTTCCACATAATTAAAATATCCGAACTCCACACCCCGGGACTCAAGCTCCACGGAGAGATCTTCCGCACAGTCTTCAAAATACGCCTCCACCGACAGCGTGTTAAAATTATAAGGGATCCTGTTGGTATCAATCTTCGTATACAGGGTCAGCTCGTTGATCAGCGTGTCCATCTCGCTGGCCTTATTGTAGATCGTCCGAATATACCGCTCCATCTTCTCCGGCGTATCCGCAACTCCGTCCATGATCCCTTCCGCATACCCCTTGATGGCCGTAACCGGGGTCTTCAAGTCATGGGAAATGTTGCTGATCAGCTCCTTGTTCTCCTTGTCGAATCTGATCTTCTCTTCCGCGTTATCCTGGAGCCGCATGCGCATCTCTTCTAAGCTCTGGCACAGCTTCCCAAGCTCGTCGTCCGCTTCTGATTCAAGCTCGAAATCCAGATTCCCATCCTTGATATTCTGGGCCGCGACCTGCATCTTCCCGAGCGGTCCCATGACTCCTCTGTATATCCATAAGATCAGAACCGCCGCCGTCAGAATCAGCACCACGACGATCCCCACGACAACCTCCATATATAACCGCTCCACCTCCGGGATTACGCCGTTAACATTTACAACGACAAACGCGCTGCCTTCCTTCTCATCCGGGTACAGAAAATCCACCTGCTTCACAAGCGCCTGAGCCTCGCCTCCCAGATAAATGCCGCTCTCCGACATCATCTCCGTATCTCCGTACCCCGGCAGGCGGTCGATCACCGGCTGGGCATCCTCCATATCCGCACCGACATAGATCAGGATATGCCCCTTACGCACCAACAGATATGCATTCTTTCTTCTCAGGCTCTGGTTAAAATCATCCAGAAAAGTAGCGTCTTCCATCTGACGCGGATTATCCTCTACCATCTGGGAGAGTTCTTTATAAAAACGCTCTGTGAGCCTTGACATTACTCCGACAGAATTCGACAGATTTTCCGTCGTCATCCCCGTGATCTCATAGGTCTTCTCTATGGCGCTCATCTGATATTTGCCAAACAGATATGCCAGCATAACTGTCAGCACGATCGGAATCAGAATAACCGTCAGAAAGGCTATGATCAGTCTCGTCTTTAACTTCATCTTTATGCCTCGCACTTCGGATATCATATGTATTTAAGTATAGCACGAAAAAGGACGCTTCACATCAAAGCGTCCATAAACTTATTATAAAATTTTTATAAATACTTCTTCAAGATCTCCGCCTTGTCAGTCTTCTCCCATGGCAGGTCCAGATCGGTGCGTCCGAAATGCCCATACGCCGCCGTCTGCTTGTAGATCGGTCTTCTCAGATTCAGC